>Ga0310695_10003524_pt1 | contig 30511 bp, 15 predicted proteins | sample RumenRJG_04DNA_FD_203882 | JGI IMG/M metagenome (GOLD analysis project Ga0310695, IMG submission 203882) | Bovine rumen microbial communities from Lethbridge, Alberta, Canada - RJG_04 (v2) (version 2) | ecosystem: Host-associated > Mammals > Digestive system > Stomach > Rumen | place: Canada...
AAGAAGGCGGTCGCCACAAGCCGTTCTTCAATGGCTATCGCCCGCAGTTCTACATCCGGACAATGGATGTGACCGGTAACATCACTCTGCCGGAAGGCACTGAAATGGTTATGCCTGGTGACAACGTGGTCATGGAAGTCGAACTGATCGTCCCGGTCGCTCTGGAAAAGGGTTCCAAATTCGCTATCCGCGAAGGTGGCTTGACCGTTGGTGCCGGTACCGTTACCGAGATCATCGCCTAATTGATTTGTATTGTGCAGTGCCGGTGGGCCTCACCGGCACTGTTATCTTGAAAAAAGAGGAGTGTTCGGCCGGGAGGCCGGATAAAAACGAAAAATGGCATCTAAGAAAAAAGATATCCGCCCCGTGATTACCCTCGCTTGCACTGAATGCAAGGAACGCAATTACACGACTCAGAAGAATCGTCGTAATGATCCCGGCAGAATGGAACTGAACAAGTACTGCAGCCGCTGCCGCAAGCACACACTGCATCGGGAGACGAAATAATCATTTCGTTTTGGGGAAATTCAAGTCTGTGGTATAATGTAACAGGCTTGTTATAGGTGAATAGCTCAATTAGGCAGAGCGCCTGTCTCCAAAACAGGAGGTTGTGGGTTCGATTCCTGCTTCACCTGCTACGTTGGAAGCGCCGCTGAAAAAGCGGCGTTTTAAACATCAGAAAAGAATCGCTTTTAAGGAGTAATCATGGCAGATTCCCAATCCAAAAAAAACGATAACAAACCGGTCGTGAAGAAACCGAACAAGATCCAGAAATGGTGGAATGAAACTGTCGGTGAGCTTCGCAAGGTCACATGGCCTACCAAAGAAGAAGCTCTGAAAATGACCAAAATCGTTACCATTGTCGTTCTGGCAACCGCTGTTTTTCTCGGAGTTGTCGATTTTATTTTCTCTCGCCTTGTCGGTTTAGTGCTCGGATAACAGGGAGACCGATTTATGAGTACGAATGAATTTGATGAACTGGATGAAATGATCGAACAAACCGATCTGTCGTTTGATGAATCGGAAATCGATCCGGATTTAATTCCGGAAGATGGCTTTATTGAAAAGCCTGCGAAAAAGGGTTCATCAAAGAAGTCTTCACGTGCGAACAAACAGCCTGTTCTTTCTGAAGAAGACGAAAAAATCGAGAGCGTCGATGAGGTCTACTGGTACGTAGTCCATTGCTATTCCGGATATGAAAACAAAGTCTGTCATAACCTGGAACAGCGCATTGAGACCATGGGCATGAAAGACATGATCTTTGACGTGATCGTTCCGCAGCAGGAAGAAATCGAGATCAGAGACGGCAAGCGCAAGACCATTAAACGGAACATTTTCCCCGGTTATGTGCTGGTTCAGATGAAAATGACTGAACAGTCCTGGTTTATTGTCCGCAACACCCCCGGTGTTACCGGATTCATTGGAATGGGCAAGCAGCCGACTCCGCTCCGTCCGGAAGAGGCTCGTGAGATATTCAAACGTGCAGAAGCCGAAGCACCGCATTTGAATGTTACATTCAAAGAAGGCGAAAAAGTCCGCATCATCGATGGCCCATTCAACGATTTCACCGGTGTTGTCTCTTCCTTCGATATGGAAAAGACCAAGGTTCGTGTGATGGTCAACTTCTTCGGACGGGAAACACCTGTCGAACTGGACTTTTTACAGGTCGAGAAGTCATAAATCTGTGTTTAACTTCCCCGGTTGTGTTATACTTCCGGGGTTGAATTTTGTGGAAGGGCGGAATGCCCGTTATTACCACCAAGGAGTTTATTGTGGCAAAGAAATTAAAAGCTGTTGTAAAGTTGAATTTGACTGCCGGTAAAGCCAATCCTGCACCTCCGGTAGGTCCTGCGTTAGCCAGCCATGGTATCAACATTATGGCTTTCTGTAAGGAATACAACGCCCGCACCCAGAACCGTGCCGGTGAAGTTCTTCCTGCTGAAATTACCATTTTTACTGATGGCTCCTTCACCTTCGTTTTGAAGACCCCTCCGGCCGCCTATCTGCTCAAGAAAGCTGCCGGCCTCGAAACTGCTTCCGCGACCGGTTCCAAGGTCAAGGTTGCGAAGATCACCCGCGCTCAGGTCCGCGAAATTGCTGAAACAAAATTCAAGGATATGAACGCCCCGACCATCGAAGGCGCGATCAAACAGATCGAAGGTACTGCCCGCAATATGGGTATTCAGGTAGTTGACTAACAATAAGTGGGAGAGTGGGTTTCCCTCGATTGGACCACAAGGAGTATTAAATGGCAAAACACGGTAAGAAATTTTTAGAAGCTTCAAAGAAAATTGATCGCCAGAAGTATTATTCTGTCAAGGAAGCGATCGATCTCGCAAAAGAAACCAGCGTAACGAAATTCGATTCCACCATCGAAGTTCACATGAAGACCGGTTTGGATCCCCGCCAGGCTGATCAGCAGATCCGCGACGTTGTCGTTCTGCCGAACGGTTTGGGTAAGACCGTCCGTGTCCTCGTCTTCTGCCAGGGTGAAGGTGTTGCCAAAGCCCAGGAAGGCGGCGCTGATTACATCGCTGACAGTGACGAATGGATCCAGAAGATCCAGCAGGGTTTCGCGGATTTCGACGTTGCGATCGCTACCCCGGACATGATGGCGAAAGCCGGCCGTTTGGGCCGTGTCCTCGGTCCCCGCGGTTTGATGCCGAACCCGAAAGCCGGTACCGTCTGCGCTCCCGCAGATCTTCCGCGTGTGATCAAAGAAGCGAAGGCCGGTCGTGTTGAGTTCCGTCTCGACAAGTCCGCCAACCTGCACGTTCCGGTAGGCAAATCCTCCTTCGGCGCTGACAAGCTCTATGAAAACGTCGCTGCTTATCTCGACGCTGTCAAGAAGGCTAAACCGTCAGGAGCCAAGGGCCAGTTCATCAAGCGTGTCACCATCACCTCTACGATGGGCCCCGGGATCCGGGTGGATCTGACCAACGCGTTGAACCTCGGCGCACTGGAATAATCAGGTTTTCTGAGCACGAAAAAAGAGAGTGGCCGCAAAAGCCGCTCTTTTTTATTAATGAAGAAGGATGAATGAAGAAGTAAGAAAGATAGGCGAAAAAATAATGATGGGTATTGTTCAGTACATCAACTGCATACATGACAAAAAGCATATCAATTCTTAGTCCATCATTATTCTTACATCTTCATTCTTTATTCTTCATTATTCTTATTTCTTCATTTGAAAGGCAGGATGTTATGGAAACAATGTGGGCGCCCTGGCGCAGTGAATATTTAAACAGCAATAACGATACTGAAAAACCGAAGAAGGATATTTGTGTTTTTTGCGATGCCTTGACGACAACAGATGATCATGAGCGTCATATCATTTACCGCGGCACTGTATCCTTTGTAATCTTGAATAAATTTCCCTACAACAACGGACATATGCTGGTCATGCCGAATCGTCACATCAGCCGTCCTGACATGATGACTGAAGAGGAACGTGTGGAGATCATGAATCTGATCGTAAAGGCACAGTCCGTACTGTATAAGGTCTATAACCCGCATGGCGTTAACATCGGCGCGAACATCGGGGAAGCAGCCGGAGCGGGAATCGCGCAGCATATGCATTTTCATGTACTGCCCCGCTGGAATGCGGATGCTAACTTTATGACGACGATCGCCAATAGCCGTGTGATCCCGGAATCACTGGATGAAACCTGGGAAAAGATCCGCAAAGCCTGGAACTGAAAAAGTTTGAGGGTGAAGATACTGCCGGTTTGGCTGTCTTCACCCTTTTTTTTGATTATTCTGATATAATTATATGTACGGTGGAGCCGGATCTGCCTTCCATGTAGTAAACCTTAAAGAAATATGAATCACATAAGCGGTATCGGAATGGGTATAATTATGCGCATTACAAATTCATACCTGTAATTTGAAAAGAACACCAGCAACAGAGTAAAAAACATATAAGAAAAACTGACACATGTAAAGAGGAAGTTCTGGTATATGACAATTAAACCGCGGAGATTTGCCGGTTTCATGAACAAACAGACGAGCATAGGAATGGTGGAAAAAGCTATTTGCTGCCTTATTTTATTGTTTGGCGTGCTTTTCTACCGTACGGCAAACGCCGGGGCTGCGAATCAATGTTTTCCCGTGACGGTATCATATAGCGGGGCAGTTGAATTTCAGACGATCACTGTCGATTTTTGTGATGAGTGGTTTCTGCAGCCGGATGATGCCTACAATCACAAGCTGATGCAGGCCACGTTTGCCATGGCAGTGACAGCCTTCCGCAGTCAGGTCTATGATGATGCCATGGATCATGACATTCTTGATTATTTTGACAAAACCGGATTTATAGAACCGCAATCTGATGATTTCAACAGAGAGACCGGCATCAATACCATCGGCTCGGTCATTGCGCATAAAAAGATCGGTGATGAGACTGTTATTGCGGTCGCGATTTCCGGGAATAATTACAAAAATGAGTGGCTCTCCAATTTTACGATAGATGATGATGAACGTCCCTCAGGCTTCAACAGTGCTGCGCATAAGGTAATGACACGCCTTGAAAATTATATCAGAGCACATGACTTGACGGAGAATCTGCGCCTTTGGGTGACCGGATACAGCCGTTCCGCGGCTGTTGCCAATATGTTTTCCGCGGATGCTGTTGATTCGCATCGATACCAGGAAGTTTATGCCTATACCTTTGCCACACCCAGGACAACAAGAGAAGCCAATCCGGAGCGTTACAGCAATATTTTTAACCTCATTAATCCGGAAGATGTGGTTCCCATGGTTCCCTTCGCGGAATGGGGATTTGCCCGTTACGGCATTGATATGTTCCTGCCTTCAATTTCCACGGATAGTCACTATTTTGAAAAATACTATGATGCTTTGGAAAATGGCAAGTTCGGTGAGGAAGTGGACCCGCCGATTTTTAACCCCCGGATCAGAAGAGGGCTGCATACCGTTTTCGATTATTTGGCATTCTTTATTAATAATTCTCAGCTTTATGCCGATAAGGTTCAAGATCCACTGATCGATTTTTATCAAAATAAAGATATCAAAGCGCTTCTCAAGGAAATCAGCACGAGGATCAGTTTCAAAGCGATTTGGGAATCTTTTTCAAAAAACAGAACAATGTTTTGGTTTTATATCAATGAAATCTATAATTTTTTGGATTTCAACGTACGGCTCCTTATTTCGTCATATTTCGCGCATAAATATGATTATGATGATGGATATTGGAACAAAGACCTGTCGCTGATGGAGAATGTTGCATTCTCACATCTGGAAAAAACTTATCGCGCATGGTTGTTTTCTTCGGATGATCCATCACAGATTTTCAAATATTATCCGGATTATTTCCATTATACGATCCAGGGTAATGTGGATGTGGAAGCATTTGATGAAAAGGGCGCTTTGATCGCTTGCATTGATCATAATGGTAATGAAAATTACGATGTGAATTCTATACGCTGGCCTGATTTTCAAGGTGAAATCAGTAATACGATGCTTTATATGGAAAGATTTGACGATCAGACACTGTTCGTGGTTCCAACGGATCAGATCTTTAAAATTTATATTTATTCCAATGAGGATCAAGATATTCGTGTTACGAGTGTCAGGTATGATGTGGAAAAACTCAGGGGAAGCGTCAAGTATATTTTTTATGATCATTATGCTAAAGGCGAAGGATACGCAGAAACGATCGATCCTGTCTATGAACGGATGTCCCCCGAGGATTTTCCCGAAGACTTTTCCGAAGTTCAGCTCGTTAAACCCTGGAAGGATATAGTCGTGTATTCCCCGACTGTAATCATGCGTCTCGAAAATACGGATTCGTTCCTGGAAAAAAATCTGCTGCTGATGATAATATTTCATGTGATCATCAACCAGATCCTGGCGCTGGTGATTTTTCTTATCATAAGGGGTGTCAGGAAAATCGTGACTTTTACGGGAAGGAAGGTCTTTCGAAAAGAAATTCAGATCCATGAGGATCCGTTGGAACTGCCTGAAGCCAAAAAGAAAACGGACCGTGGAAGCAAACTTCAAGCTGATGGCCGCGAATCTCCGGGTGATCCCGGAATCACCGGATGAAACAGGGATAAGATCCGCAAAGTCCGGAACCGGAAAAATTTTAGGGTGAAGATAGCACCGGCATGGTGGTCTTCACCCTATATTTTTGTCAATGCTGATATAATTAGAAGTACGGTGGAAGAGGATCCGTCTGTCATGGAACAAACCTTAAAGAAATTCGAATATGATGCCGTTTTGCATGAGGAACCGGATGGAGGTGCCTATGTGGTCTTTCCCTGGAACATCCGGGAGGTGTTCGGAAAAGGCAGGGTGAAGGTCCGGGCGGAATTTGACGGCATTCCCTATGACGGCAGCATTGTCAACATGGGTGTGAAAGACGAAAACGGAGAAATCTGTTACATTATCGGGGTCTTGAAATCTATACGTCAAAGATTAAACAAGAAAGATGGTGATTCCATCCATGTTCTGGCAGCAATAGACAAAGGATAATTCCATCCCCAGGGATGGTACGCATGGGGAGCGGTATCTTGAGGTAAAGGGAACGGATATGCAGCAAAACAAGGAAAACCAAATCAAAACCGTAATAACAGATCGTTTCAGCATGGATTATTTTTGCTTTGGCCGGGGTCAAAAAAACTTCGTGATCCTTCCCGGGGTGAGTGTGCAAAGCGTTATGGGCTCCGCTGATTTCATAGCAGATGCCTACAGGCTCTTTGCTGATGATTTCACTGTCTATGTGTTTGATCGGAGAAAGAATTTGCCGGAGACCTATTCGATTGCCGAAATGGCAGCTGATACCGTTGAGGCATTCCAGGCGTTGGGGTTGAAGCAGGTCTGCCTTTTCGGCACTTCGCAGGGAGGAATGATCGCTATGGATATCGCGATCACGCATCCGGAGCTGATTGAAAAACTGGTTTTGGGTTCTTCTGCCGCTCAGGTCACAGAGGAAGGATATCAGCTGATCAAAAAATGGATCGATTATGCGAAAAACAAAAATGCGGAAGCGCTTTATCTCGCGTTTGGTGAAGCTGTTTACCCTCCGGATGTATTCAGACAGTCCCGTCAGCTTCTGATCGATGCGGCGAAGACGGTGACTGCGGAGGAAATGAATCGTTTTGTCATCATCGCTTCACCCTTGGATCATTTTGATGTCCTGCAGGATCTCAAAAAAATCACATGTCCCGTGCTGGTTATCGGTGACAGAGATGATCATGTGCTTGGCGGTAAAGCCTCCGAAATCATTGCGGATCATCTGAAAAAACGGCCGGAGAATGAATTGTACATGTATGAAGGATATGGTCATGCCGCCTATGACACTGCTCCGGATTATAAGGAACGGGTCTATCGTTTTTTTATGAACTGAAATGAATGATAAGGGACTTTCCCAAAATGTGTATTTGAAAGAATTTTATACGGGAAAAGCAATTATCTCGGGTATTTGAATATTTCTGCCGAATAATTGTTCCCGGCAGATCATAGATTATGCGTGATATAACAATCAAAGCTCTTGAATCCGATGAGGAGATCCGACAGAAGGCTTTTGTCAGTTATAAAGGCTGGCAGGAGGCATATGGGAAAATCCTGGATCAATCATTCCTTGATACTCTTACCTACGAACGCAACCTGAAAAACGCAGCCGCATGGAAGGATATGACCATCATTGCCAAAGACGATGACAATGTTATTGGATTCGCTGTCTGCGGACCCTGCCGGGATGAGGATCACCGGGATGCCGGGGAGGTCTACGCCCTGTACATTCTCAAAGCGTATTATGACCAAAAGGTCGGATACCGTTTGATGCAGGCCGCATTAGACCGGCTGGCTGCATATCCGGAAGTCATCATCTGGGTGCTGAAGGAAAACAAACGGGCGATCCGTTTTTACCAGCGCTGCGGTTTTCAATTTGATGGCATGGAAAAGGAGCTCCCGCTCGGAAAGCCGGTTTGGGATGCCAGAATGATCCTTTTGCCCGGAGGTGATAGATCTGATGACAATTAATGAATACCAGCAGCTGGCACTGCGGACGCTGAACCCCGAGCTTTCGGAGAAGGACGTGCTCATCAATGGTGTGATGGGCTTGTGTGGTGAATCGGGTGAGGCTATTGATCTCGTGAAAAAGCATCTGGCGCAGGGGCATCCGCTTGACCGGGAAAAACTCGCGAAGGAATTGGGTGATATTGCCTGGTATCTGGCCGAGACTGCGCATTCCATCGGATATTCGCTTGAAGATATTCTGCAGATGAATATAGACAAACTCAAAGCCCGTTATCCGGAAGGATTTGACAGCAAAAGATCCATATACAGAGAATAAGTGCTGCCCGGTGTTTGCCATCTCAGCCCTATGGCGGATACGCTGTCCTGTATTTATTCAGAGTTTCCTATTTCATTGGATAAAGGTATTGTCTGTGTGAACAATAATCATGCCGCATTCCATATGGGTTTAAAAATCAATATTAAAAATTTATGACAAAAATAAGGAAAAATATTACATTTGTTTCCCGTTTTTTAAAATTAATATAGTATGATTATTGTTGTGTTATTGGCTGTTGAACAGTCTATATTTTTGCGCATATAATTTCGGGCGTCAAAGACCGGAAACGGGTATGAGACAAACGAAATAGAAACCGAAATAATCAATTATTGCCATAGAGTTTGTGTAAGGTGGTAGCGATGAAAAAAAATACCGTTGTTATGTTTATTCTTGTCGCAATGTTGAGCGTTTTCCTTTTCGGCTTAACCCCGTTGGAACAACCTCTATTTGCAAACCCTCAGGCCGATACGCTTGTTACATCCTCGACAATCGCCGGGTACAGGGATCCGCATAAGGTCTCTTTCATCTCTGATGACTTGATCATCAAAGAAGTGGTGCTTGAAGATGGCACTGCTTTCGGAGATTCGCTGCCGACTCCTGAAGAGAAAGACGGTTATACCTGTTATGGATGGTTGATGCCGGATGGCAGCTACCTGACAGAGAACGTGCCGGTAAAGGAGACAATGAAAGTTATTGCCGACTATGAAAAGTTCAATGCATTTACAGTTACAGAAACAGCCAACGGTATTACGGTTACAGTCGACGCCCCGGATAATGCTCTCTCAAGCAGAAATGAATTCAGTGTTACAGCAGCTGATGCGAATGCCTACCGCGCCAGAATCCAGGATCTTTTTGAAAATAAGATCGGTGCAATCAAGGCAGTAGACATCAGTTTTGTTGATCGTGACGGGAACAAAGTTCAGCCTGCTCTTCCGGTGAATGTCACCATGGAAATTGAAGGCTTGTCTTCCTCTGTCAATCTCGGTTTGGTTCACATCAAAGATGATGGAACCGCGGAAAAATTGGATGAAAAGAGTGAGCCTTCGTTTACCTTCGCTGCCAGCGGTTTTTCGATTTATGCAATTGTTGAAGTAGAAAAGCCGGAAATCGATTTCACCGCGGAAGATTATATGGCCGGTCAATCCGGTGTTCTGGTCGTTTATTCATCTGAGGCCAACGCTGAAGTTGCTATGCTTTCGACGACCGGGATAAGCCCGAAAGACAGGAAAACACATGTTGTAATGTCCAGTAAACTCAGTGCAGCCAAGAATCCTCCGATCTGGTCCTTTATTTCAACCGGAAAATGTGAACAGGTCGACTATGGTGTGGACTGTTATTACTACATCCGCTCCAATAATGGCAAATATCTGTCAGTAGGCGAAGGCAGTATTGACCTGACAGATACGCCGACAGAGGTTTTTGTTGCTCTTGTTTCCCACAATGTTAATGGGTCCACTGATAATAAATTTGCATTGATGCCGAAAAAAGGCTCATCATACAAAGTAAATCTTAAAAATAATCCTACAGGTAACGGTGGGTTCCAGACATACACGAGTAATAATTTTTCTACGGTTCATGAATTGTTCTATCTCACCAGTGAAGCCTATGAGGGCGTTGAAGTTGATGTGTATTTCGATGTTAACGGCGGTGATTACCCGACGCCGGACATGATCACCGATTACACCGAAAGCAGCATTAAATTGCCGGGGTACGCGGGACACAAGAACGGTCATGCTTTCCTTGGCTGGTCGCTTGATCCGGAAGCTGATGAAGCTGATTATTTTGCGAATACAATGTATGCGATTCCGGAAACTGTGACCGGAAACAAACTGACATTCTATGCGGTTTACGATAAGGTAATCCGTGTTGAATTCAATGCTAATGGCGGTGAAACTCCTTCTCTGGAATTCTATGATGAGAGCATGGGTGAAAAGCATTATCCGGAAACTGAACGGGAAGGTTATCGTCTGCTTGGCTGGTCAGAAAATCAGAAAGCAAAAGAAGCTGAATTTACCACAGATGATATCATCACAGTGCCGGCTGAAAACAAGACGTTTTATGCGGTATGGAAGAGCATTGCAACCGTTACCTTCTCTGTTGCTGACGGCAGCGTTGAACCGCCTTCCATCACGGATGATTCCGGTACGGCAATTGATCTCAGCACACTGAAAGTCACGCTCAACAGCGGATATGATTTTGATGAATGGAAATATTATGAATATAACGGTCAGGCGATCAAGGTTGATCGGAACGGTTTGTTCTTTATTCCTGACAATGATACAACACTTTATGCGGTTTCTCCGGCAAAGGTCCACTTTGACGCAAATGGCGGCGATTATCAACCGGCGCCTTTTGAGGGTGAAATCGGAGATGAAATCAACCTGGCTGCAAGTAACAGAGATGGTTATGAATTTAAAGGTTGGAAGGATTCCTCCGGTAAGATCTGGAATGATAAATTCAAACTTTATAAGTATGACGAAACACTGACAGCAGTTTGGGGATATACTGTAACCTTTGATGTGAAGAGCGGGGATAAACCTGCGCCTGCAGCGATTACAGCCATCCTTGGTGTTGATGAAGGAAAGACCTTCCCGGAATACGCTGGAAATAACAGCGAAAAGAGAACACTTTACGGATGGGCTGCAAGCAGTACTGTTGAAAAGGGTGATACGGTTTATAGACCGGGTGATCCGATTCCGGCAGAAAATCTGCCTTCAAATACATTCTATGCTGTGTATTATGTCACTGTTGATTTTGACAAAAATGGCGGAAGCAGTGTTTCACCGTCGACCCGGGCGGAAAACCTCGTTCCGGGGTCTGTACTCGATCTCAGTGCATATGTGGCTTCCGGCAAAACGGGAAAAACTTTCATAGGCTGGTCGAATAAAAATTCAAATAAGGAACTCATTTCTAATGAATATGTTGTTCCGAATGCATATTCAAAAGTCTATGCGGTCTGGGGCGTTACCGTGACATTCGACGCGAACGGTCACGAAGATGAAATTACGTCATTACCGCAGTCGGTGAAAGGTCTGCCCGGTGAAACGTTCACAGCTCCTCGTTTAAATGATATTTCCGGTCATACTTTCCTGGGCTGGACCAGTACAGCGACTTCGACAAATTGGAACGCCGGTGACCGTAAGGATATCTATTATGCGAATACTGCTGTTCGCTTCCCGAATTCTAATACGACACTTTATGCTGCCTATGACGGTTTTGTGAAAGTCAGCTTTAACGCAAACGGTGGTACCGGTGACTTCTCGCTCCCGGAATCGAAGGTTTATAACATTGGTGAACAGGTCCTGCTGCCAACAGGCGCCGGAATTGTAGCAGACAAGGCTTTTGGTGGCTGGAGTTTTTCTTCTAATTTGACACAGAAGACTGCTTATTCTGTATATCCGGGCGGGAGTACCTATGTAATTCCTTCGAACAGTCCTTCAGAAATCGTGTTTTATGCGGTATGGAACAAGACAACCGGCATGCCTCCGGCAAAATTTGGTATTCGTCTGGAAAAAGGTTCAATTGCTCAGGAACCGTCTTTGCCGAGTGATACACTCTATACGACTAATGCCGGGTTAAATCTGAGAGATGAGAATGGAAAAGTCTACACCGATTGGGGGAGAGGTAATGTATTAATTCCAAACGCGGTTCTTCAACAGCAATGGGTCATTGATACGGAAAAGCAATTGAACCCGCCAAGCTATTATGTCGTAAACGATGTAACCAGGGCTGTGTCTGCTGTCCCGGATGACGCCGAAATCTCCCGTATCATGGAAGCCAACGGTTTGACTTTCGACAAGAATACGGAATATGTTTTGTGGTATGTTTTGAAATACACCGGTGGGCCAACCATTGACGGTGAGACCTATTGGCATGTTGACGGAACGATTCTGGAAAGAGATAAAGTCAATCTTGTTTATGATTATGGCGAACTGTTGGATGAAGGAGACATTTATCTTAATTGGTATCTGCCCGAAGGATATCAGGTAGTCCTTGGCGGTGAGGCTGAAGTTGGGCGCAGTGGGAGCCTTGATGGTACCCTGACGGATCCGACGTTAATTTCCAATAAACCGCATTATGGCTGGTTCTTTACCGGTTGGAATACAGCAAAAGATGGCAGCGGAATTGAATATAAAAAAGGCGATAAGATCACACTGACAGCGCCTACGACCACACTCTATGCACAGTGGCGTCATGAAACGAAGACCATTTCTGTTGAAAAGAAATGGGAAGGTGAATACGGTGATGAAAGCTATCGCCCGGCAAATGGTATCGTTGTGAACCTGTTGGCGAATGAAATACCTGACAGCAAATACGGCAGCGGTATTTTACTGAACGAAGGCAATGATTGGTTCTATGAAATTACCGTGGATAAATATGATGACAAAAACCGTGAAATCAATTATACCTGGGAAGAACAGTCAGTTCCCAACTACGAATTTGTTTCAGCGAATCGTGTCGGAGAAAAAACTACAATTACAAACAAGCTTGTAACTTCCGTAAAGGTGACCAAAGTATGGGATGATGATAACAACAGGGATGGAAAACGTCCTGCCAGTGTTCATGTTTCCCTCTCCAATGGTCATGAGACGATTTTTGAAACTGATCTTACTGAAAGTACAAACTGGACCTATACAGTAACAGGTCTTCCGGTTTATGAGGGATCCTCAAACGGTGAAGATGCTCAGGGTGTTCTCATTAATTACAGTTGGTCGGAAGTTCTTCCCACTGATTATACAAACGTCGGAAATGAGCTTGATGATACGGATGAGTCATTTAACGGTCTTGCATTTACCATCAGAAATAAGTATGACAGCCAATCCAAAACACTGACTGTTCAAAAGGTTTGGGTGGATAATAATGATCTCCAATTCCGTCCGGGTTCTCTTGCCGTGAATCTGAAGGGAAGTGACGGTTCAACAAGACCTGTGACTCTGACTGCTGAAGACGGATGGCAGGCATCTCTCAGTGTGCCGGTTTATATGAATCAAGGTGCACAGGAGATCGCATACACCTGGGAAGAGGTTTTGAATAACTCCTTCTATACTCAGGATGAACCGGTGACTAATGGCAATGCCACTACGTTCACAAACAGACTTCCTGCATTGACGATCACTGCTAATTCTGACAGTAAGCAATATGACGGTACTCCGTTGACGAACAGTGGGTTCACATCTGTAGGTCTGCGGACCGGAGATACAGCTTTTGCAACAATAACCGGCAGTCAGACAGTTGTCGGAACAACGGTCAATGTTGCGTCTGCTGCAAGGATTATCAATTCCGCTGGGGAAGATGTTACAGCATCTTATATCATTAATTACGAAGACGGTTCTCTGGAAGTAACACAGCGCCCGCTGATGATTACTGCGAAATCCGATACGAAACCTTATGACGGAACAGCTCTCACAAATGAGGGATATGATATAAGCACTGTTAAACCGCTTGCTGCCGGTGATTCTGTCGCTTCTGTTTTGGTTGAGGGCAGCCAAACGGTTGTCGGCAGCAGTAACAATGTTGCATCAAATGCGATCATATTAAATAAGAAGAATGAAGATGTTACGAATTGTTATAACATCGTCTTTGTCCAGGGTACATTGGAAGTAACTCCGAAAACTGTTACTATCACTGCTGACAGCGATACGAAGGTTTATGACGGCACAGCCCTGACAAAGGACAGTTATACCAATTCAGCGCTTGGAACCGGTGACAGCATTGAATCTGTGACTGTAACCGGCAGCCAGACAGTGGCAGGAACTTCTGATAATGTTCCGTCTGCCGCGAAGATCGTGAATGGCGAAGGTAAAGATGTTACCGGGAGCTATGTGATTTCTTATACTAACGGTACGCTTGAAGTGACAAAGAAAGCCTTGACCATTACCGCAGACAGCGATACAAAAGTCTATGACGGAACGGCACTGACAAAAGATACTTACTCCAATACTTCTTTGGCAGAAGGTGACAGCATTGACTCCGTGACTGTAACCGGCACTCAGACGAAGGTTGGAACATCCAGCAATGTTTCCTCCGCCGCGAAGATCATCAATGCCGCAGGTACAGATGTGACCGCCAGCTACGAGATCACTTATGCCAACGGTACATTGGAAGTGACAAAGAAGTCCGTAACTGTTACCGCAGACAGCGATACAAAGGTTTATGACGGAAGCGCCTTGACGAAAGACAGCTATACCAATACTGATCTCGCCGAAGGTGACAGCTTTGACTCTGTAACCGTGACCGGCAGCCAGACTGTGGTCGGTACTTCTGCCAATGTTCCGTCTGCCGCGAAGATCGTCAATGCAGCGGGTGAAGATGTAACCGCGAGTTATGAAGTTACCTATGCCAACGGTACGTTGGAAGTGACAAAGAAAGCCGTGACTATTACCGCTGACAGCGATACGAAGATTTATGACGGCACTGCCCTGACGAAGAACAGCTATACCAATACAGCCCTTGCCGCAGGTGACAGCATCGACGCTGTGACCGTGACCGGCAGCCAGACGGTTGCCGGTACTTCCGCCAACGTTCCGTCTGAGGCAAAGATCGTCAATGCTGCGGGTGAAGACGTGACCTCCAGCTATGATATCCACTACACTGATGGCACACTGGAAGTTACAAAGAAAAAGCTGACCATCACCGCAGACAGCGACACGAAGGTCTATGACGGTACAGCACTGACGAAGAATTCTTATACCAACACGGCTCTTGCCGCGGGTGACAGCATAGACGCTGTAACTGTGTCCGGCAGCCGGACGGTAGTCGGGACTTCCGATAATGTTCCATCTGGGGCAAAGATCGTCAATGCCGGCGGTGAGGATGTGACCGCGAGCTATCAGATCACTTACACAAACGGCAGTCTGGAAGTGACTAAGAAATCCGTGACCATCACCGCAGACAGTGACACAAAGGTCTATGACGGCACTCCGCTGACGAAAGACAGCTACACCAACACGGCACTGGCATCCGGCGACAGCATTTCCACTGTGACCGTGACCGGCAGTCAGACGGTTGTCGGAACTTCCGACAATGTTCCGTCTGATGCCAGGATCGTCAATGCCGACGGTGAAGATGTGACCGGCAGCTATGAGATCACTTATGCAAACGGGACCTTGGAAGTGACGCATAACCAGGCTTTGATTATTACCGCACTGGAAAAGAACAGCTATCAGTCAGCTGGTCTTGCCGCGGGTGACCAGATTGAGTCAGTGACCGTGACCGGTTCTCAGACGGTTGTCGGAACCTCTGATAATGTTCCTTCCCAAGCAAAGATTGTCAACCGCAGCGGTGCTGATGTGACCGGCAGTTATAAAATTACCTATCAGAACGGTACACTGGAGGTGACAAAGAAAGCTGTTACCATCACCGCTGATGGTGATACAAAGGTTTATGACGGTGCAGCGCTGACGAAGAACAGCTATACCAATACAGCCCTGGCTACAGGTGACAGCATTGATTCTGTGACCGTGACCGGCTCTCAGACAGTGGTCGGTACCTCCAATAACGTTCCGTCTGCCGCGAAGATCGTCAATGGTGACGGTGAAGATGTGACCGCCAGCTATGAGATCACCTATGCAAACGGCACGCTGGAAGTAACGAAGAAGTCCCTGACCATCACCGCTGACAGTGACACGAAGGTCTATGACGGCACTGCGCTGACGAAAGACAGCTACACCAACACCGCTTTGGCCTCCGGTGACAGCATTGATTCTGTGACAGTGACCGGCAGCCAGACAATTGTCGGTACATCCAACAACGTTCCATCTGCCGCGAAGATCGTCAATGGTGACGGAGAAGATGTGACAGCCAGTTATGAGATCACCTATAACAACGGTACGTTGGAAGTAACGAAGAAGTCCCTGACCATCACTGCAGACAGTGATACGAAGGTCTACGATGGCTCTGCCCTGACGAAAGACAGCTACACCAACACCGCTTTGGCCACAGGTGACAGCATTGAGTCAGTTACCGTGACCGGCAGTCAGACAGTGGTCGGAAGCTCTGATAACGTTCCGTCTGCCGCGAAGATCGTCAATGGTGACGGTGAAGATGTGACCGCGAGCTATGAAATTACCTATGCTAACGGTACACTGGAAGTGACAAAGAAGTCCCTGACCATTACCGCTGACAGCGATACGAAGGTCTATGACGGTACTGCCCTGACGAAGGACAGCTATGCGGATACTGGATTAGCAGAGGGCGACAGCTATGACTCTGTGACCGTGACCGGCAGCCAGACAGTGGTAGGGACCTCCAATAACGTTCCGTCTGCCGCAAAGATCGTCAATGGTGACGGTGAAGATGTGACCGCGAGCTATGAGATTACTTACGCGAACGGCACACTGGAAGTAACAAAGAAGTCCGTAACCATCACTGCTGACAGCGATACAAAGGTTTATGACGGCACCGCGCTGACAAAGAACAGCTATACCAACACGGCTCTTGCCTCCGGTGACAGCATCAGCGCAGTGACCGTGACCGGCAGCCAGACAGTCGTAGGCAGCTCAGACAATGTTCCGTCCGCCGCGAGAATCATAAATGCGAACAGACAGGATGTGACTGCGAGTTATGAGATCACTTACGCGAACGGCACGCTGGAAGTGACGAAGAAGACCGTGACCATCACCGCAGACAGCGACACGAAGGTCTATGACGGTACAGCGCTGACAAAGAACGGCTTTACCAACACCGATTTGGCACCCCGTGACAAGATCGAATCGGTCGTGATCACCGGCAGCCAGACTGTTGCCGGAACATCTGACAATGTCCCGTCTGAAGCAAAGATCATCAACAGCCGGAATGAAGATGTGACGGAAAGCTACGAGATCACCTACGCCAACGGCAGTCTGGAAGTGACGAAGAAAGCTCTGACCATCAAAGCTGACGGTGATACGAAGGTCTATGACGGTACAGCCCTGACGAAGGACAGCTACACCAACACCGCACTTGCAGCGGGTGACAGCATTGAATCTGTCACCGTTACCGGCAGCCAGACCATCGTCGGTACGTCCAACAATGTTCCGTCTGGGGCAAAGATCGTCAATACTGCCGGTGAGGATGTGACCGCAAGTTATGAGATCAGCTATTCTAACGGTACATTGGAAGTGACAAAGAAGGCTGTGACCATCACCGCGGACAGCGATACAAAGGTCTACGATGGAACAGCGCTGACGAAGGACAGCTATACCAACACTGCACTTGCAGCCGGTGACAGCATTGACGCCGTGACGGTGACCGGTTCCCAGACGATTATCGGAAACTCCGGCAACGTTCCGTCCGCGGCAAAGATCGTGAACGGTGCGGGTGAAGATGTGACTGGCAGCTATGAGATCACCTACGCAAACGGCAGTTTGGAAGTGACAAAGAAGGCCTTGACCATTACTGCTGACAGTGATACAAAGATCTATGATGGCACTGCACTGACAAAGGACAGCTATACCAATACGGCATTGGCTGAAGGCGACCGCATTGAGTCTGTGACCGTGACCGGTTCTCAAACAGTTGTCGGAAAATCCAATAATGTTCCGTCTGCGGCAAAGATCGTGAACGGTGTGGGTGAAGATGTGACCGGCAGCTATGCGATCACTTATGCCAACGGTATACTGGAAGTAACACAGAACCAGGCTTTGATCATCACTGCCGACAGCGATACGAAAGTCTATGACGGCACGGCACTGACGAAGGACAGCTATACTTATACGTCCCTGGCAGCCGGTGACAGTATTGAGTCTGTGACCGTGACCGGTTCCCAGACGGTTGTCGGAAAATCCAACAACGTTCCGTCTGAGGCGAAGATCGTGAATAGTGCCGGTGAAGACGTGACCGGCAGCTACAAGATCACCTACGCCAACGGTACGCTGGAAGTGACAAAGAAGGCTGTGACGATCACAGCTGACAGCGATACGAAGGTTTATGACGGCATTGCGCTGACGAAGGACAGTTATACCAACACAGCCCTGGCCGCGGGTGACAGCATTAGCGCTGTAACTGTGACCGGTTCTCAGATACCTGCCGGTACCTCCGACAATGTCCCGTCCAAAGCGAAGATCGTGAATGCGGCCAGAGAAGACGTGACCGCAAGCTACGAGATTACCTATTCTAATGGCAGTCTGGAAGTGACGAAGAAGGCTCTGACCATCACGGCCGACAGTGATACAAAGGTTTATGATGGCACTGCACTGACAAAGAACAGCTACACCAACACAGCTCTTGCCGAAGGCGATCGCATCACTGCGGTGACGGTCAGCGGCAGCCAGATAGTAGTTGGAAAATCCGATAACATCCCGTCTGCGGCAAGGATCATGAACGCTCGTGGACAGAATGTGACAGAAAGCTACGAGATCACTTATGCAATCGGTAGTCTGGAAGTGACAAAGAAGGCGTTAACGATCACTGCTGACAGCGGAACGAAGGTCTATGATGGTACTGCACTGACAAAGAACAGCTATACCAGCACCGAACTGGCACCCCGTGATAAGATCGATTCAGTAACGATTACCGGCAGCCAGACAATTGCGGGTACCTCCGATAATGTCCCGTCTGCAGCAAAGATCGTCAACAGCCGGAATGAAGATGTGACGGAAAGCTACGAGATCACCTACGCTAACGGCGCTCTGGAAGTGACAAAGAAAGCTCTGACCATCACGGCGGACAGTGATACGAAGTTCTACGATGGCACTGCATTGACGAAGGACAGCTATACCAATACGGCGCTGGCTGAAGGCGACAGCATTGATGCTGTCACCGTGACCGGAAGCCAGATCGTTGTTGGCAGTTCCGACAACGTTCCGTCTGCGGCAAAGATCATCAATGCCGCTGATGAGGATGTGACCGCGAGCTACGAAATCACTTACGCCAACGGTACGCTGGAAGTGACAAAGAAGACCGTGACCATCACAGCGGACAGCGATACAAAGGTTTACGACGGCACAGCGCTAACCAGGGACAGCTATACCAATACTGTCCTTGCGGAAGGTGACAGCATTGACGCTGTGACTGTGACCGGTTCTCAGACCATCGTCGGAAAATCCGATAACGTTCCGTCTGCGGCAAAGATCATTAATGCTGCACGTGAGGATGTGACCGCGAGCTACGAAATTAACTATGTCAACGGCACTCTTGAAGTGACAAAGAAGTCTCTGACGATCACAGCGGACAGTGATACAAAGGTCTATGACGGTACTGCATTAACGAAAGATACTTATACCAATACAGCACTGGGTGCAGGTGACAGTATTGACGCTGTGATCATGACCGGTTCTCAGACGGTCGTCGGAAAATCCGATAACGTTCCGTCTGCGGCCAGGATCATCAACAGCAGAAATGAAGATGTGACGGAAAGTTATGAGATCACCTACGCCAATGGCAGTCTGGAAGTGACGAAGAAAGCTCTGACCATAACCGCTGATGATGATACGAAGGTCTATGATGGAACAGCGCTGACGAAGGATTCCTACACCTCTACAGCTCTGGCAGCGGGTGACAGCATTGACGCTGTGACTGTGACCGGTTCACAGACAACCGCCGGCACATCTGACAATGTCCCGTCCAAAGCGAAGATCGTGAATGTGGACGGTGAAGACGTGACTGCGAGTTACGAAATTACCTACGCCAACGGTACGCTGGAAGTGACAAAGAAAGCAATTACCGTGATCGCTGACAGTGATACGAAGGTTTATGACGGCATTGCCCTGACGAAGAACAGCTATACCAATACTGCTTTGGCTGAAGGTGACTCGTTCCGCAGTGTGACTGTGACCGGGGAACAGACCCGTATCGGCTCTGCGGACAATGTCCCGGCTGAAGCTGTCATCATAAATGCAGCACGGCAGGATGTGACGGATAGCTATGAGGTGAGCTATGTAAATGGCTTGCTGGAAGTGACAAAGATGTCCCTGACAATCACCGCAGACAGCGATACGAAGGTTTACGACGGCACACCACTGACAAAGGAATCTTATACTTCCACAGCTCTGGCAGCCGGTGATGCTATCACCTCCGTGAATGTGAGCGGCAGTCAGACGATCGTTGGAGTTTCCGACAATGTCCCGTCTGAGGCAGTTATCGCAAATGCTGCCGGTGAGGATGTTACCGACTGCTATGAAATTACTTATGCCAATGGTTTGCTTGAAGTGACACAGAATCAGGCGTTGATCATCACGGCTGACAGTGACACAAAGATTTATGACGGCACTGAATTGACAAAAGACAGTTATCAGGCTGCGGGATTGGCTGAAGGTGACCGGATCGTTTCTATCACCGTTACAGGCAGCCGGACGGCCGCTGGAGTTTCCGACAATGTCCCGTCCGAAGCGGTCGTTTTGAACGCGGACGGTGAAGACGTTACAGCCAGCTACAAGATCACGTATAAAAACGGTATGCTGGAAGTAACACCGAAGGCTTTGACGATTACCGCGGACAGTGATACGAAAGTTTATGACGGTACAGCGCTCACGAAAGAAAGTTTTGTCAACAGCGAATTGGCGGAAGGCGATCAAATCAGTGAAGTTATTGTGACCGGCAGCCGGATCGCTGCGGGTATTTCTGACAACATCGCATCTGATGCTGTGATCGTGAATGCAGAAGGTACTGACGTTACTTCCTGCTATGTCGTCACATACGTGAAGGGAACGCTGGAAATCACGCCGAAGGCTCTGACGATCACCGCAGACAGCGATACCAAAGTTTATGACGGTACTGCCCTGACAAAGGACAGCAGTACGAATTCTGAACTGGTAGTCGGTGACATCATTGAGAGCGTAACGGTAACCGGTTCGCAGACGGTTGCAGGCAGCTCCGCAAACGTCCCGTCTGATGCGAAGATCGTCAATGAAGCCGGTGAGGATGTGACAGCAAGCTATGCAATCAAGTACGTTGACGGTGATCTCAAGGTTACACCGAAGGCCGTTACCGTGAAGGCTGACAGCGATACAAAGGTCTATGATGCTGTTGAACTGGTAAAGGACAGTTATGTAAGCACAGCACTTGCCGAAGGTGACAGCTTCAGTTCTGTTGTCATTACCGGCGGTCAGCTGAATGTCGGTACTTCCGAAAATACACCTTCCGAGGCTGTGATCGTTAATACTGCCGGTGAGGATGTGAGCGCAAGCTACCAGATCACTTATATCCACGGTTCGCTGCGTGTTACTCCGAAGGAATTGGTTATCTCTGCCGACAGCGATGTGAAGATCTATGACAGTACTCCGCTGACGAAAGACAGCTACAAGTCTACCGATCTTGCAAAAGGCGACAGCATCGATTCCGTGACGGTGACGGGGAGCCAGGTTGACGTTGGTATCTCTAAAAATGATCCATCAGAAGCTGTGATCCTGAACACTTCGGGTGAAGATGTGACCGCAAATTACAAGATATCCTATGTAAAGGGAGATCTCAAAGTCACGCCGCGGCCGGTTACCGTAAAAGCGGACAGCTTCACTAAGGAATACGGCATGGTCGATATGACCTTCACGGCACAGGTGACCGGTACGCTGAACGGCGATACGGTCGAATATGAACTCAGCCGTGAACCCGGCGAGGAACCCGGTTCTTATCCGATCACAGCCTCCGGTGAAAGCGTGCAGGGGAATTACATTGTGATTTACAAGCCCGGTACATTGACCATAACCTATAATCCTTCCGTGTATATCGTTGAAAAAGTCTGGGATGATGATAATAACCGCGATGGGATCAGACCGGTCTCACTGATGGTGACATTGACCGGCTCCGATGGTTCCGTAAGGTCACGCCGCCTCTCCGATTCCAACAACTGGAAGGCCTCGATCGCTGATCTGTCGCTTTATAAGGACGGCAAAGAGATCGTCTATACCTGGACTGAAGAAGCCGTGGAAGGGTATACCTCTGAAACACGTGTGCAGGGTCATGTAACATCCTTCATCAACCACCATGCCATTTCAAGGACGGCAGTGAGTGTGAATAAGGTCTGGGATGATATGGACAATGCCGGTGGTACCAGGCCGAGATCATTGAGTGTCGTGCTGAAGAGCAATGGTGCGGTGATCCTTTCTTCTGCTCTCAACGAAGAAAATGACTGGTCCATGACTGTGAACAACCTGCCGCTCAATGAAAATGGCAGACCGATCGAATATGTCTGGGCGGAACAGGCCCTGGGTGACGGTTATCATCCGGTCAGCAGTGTACGCTCCGGCAGTACCACGACCTTCACGAACAGCAATCTGTATAATCTGACGATTCACTATGTTTACGCGAATGGCGGTGAGGCTGCTCCGGATTACAATGCAAGACAGTACGTTGGTCAAAGTTATTCGGTCGATTCACCTGTGATCAAAGGTTATGCTGCGGATCAGCTGACTGTTAAAGGTGAGCAGCCTGCAAGTGATATCGAGTTTACCGTGGTTTATAAGAGCGAAACAAATCCGGATGAGGATATACCGGATGTAACGCCGACACCGGAGCCGACTCCGACGCCTACACCGGATCCGCTTCCGGGTCAGCCTGTTTTGCCGGAAATTCCACCGAATGAAGAGCCGGAACCGAACAAGGACATACCGGAACCGCGTATCATAGAACCGGATGAAGAGCATCCTGTCGTTGTGGTGGAACCAAACATTCTGGTCGATATCGATGACTCGGAAACTGCTTTGGGTCTCGGTGAGGTGTTCACCAGCGGCAGCGGATATGCGATGGAGTAAACTCCGAAATTGTGAAAAAACAGCCCGGAATCTCCGGGCTGTTTGAAATCAAACTGCTGTCTGTGCAATCGGATGGCATTTTGTTATAATTTTAAAATCATCATAACCGGGCAATTCCGGAAAACGGTTCCTGTCGATAGTGAATAGCAGCAAACCGTTCGTTTCTGATCATTTTTCTGATTGTTCCGGCCATCACACCGGACATCAGTATATGAAAGGTCTGGATGCCATGAAAAAAATTAGTTTATTTCTGCTCTTTTTGGTTTTTCTTCTCCCTCATGCTGTAATGGGACAGGATGATTTTCTCATCATTGACGATACGGATGAAGCGGCGGTGATTCAGCCTGGCAGCATCGTTCAGGTTCAGGATCATCTGACGGTCGGCAATACCACGCCCATGCATGGCAAGTTCTTCACCGAGTTATGGGAGGATGTCACCAGTGACGGGGATGTACGCAATCTGATCCACGGTTATAATCTGGTCATGTGGGATGGTGAGAAGGGTGTTTTCGCTCATGATCCTTCTGTGGTGAATGCGATCGGTGTGAGGGATAATGAAGCCGGGGACCGTTCCTACCTCATTGCGCTTCATGACAATCTGTATTATTCAGATGGTACCCGCATTACGGCGTGGGATTATGCGTTTTCCTACCTGCTGAGCATTGCTCCGGAAATCGATAAGATCGGCGGACACGCAGCAAAGCGTGATTATCTTTACGGTTATTCCGCGTATATGGATGGAACGGTTTCCTATCTGGCGGGTGTGCAGGTCTTGGCGGATGATCAGCTGATGATCACATTGGATCACGAATATCTGCCTTTCTTCTATGAGATTGGTTTGCTATCCTGTAATCCATACCCGATTTCCGTGATCGCTCCTGGAGTTGAGGTTCGTGATGACGGTTACGGCGTTTACCTTGCCAATATTGATCCTTCTGATAAGGTTCCACTTTTTTCCGCGGACCTGTTGGAACAGACCATTCTCGACCCGGAAATCGGTTATCAGTCACATCCGTCAGTTACCAGCGGCCCGTACATTATGACAAGCTGGGATGGCGTGACCGCGGAATTTGTGATCAATCCCTGGTACAAGGGTAACCACGCCGGGAAGCTTCCTTTGATCCCTTATCTGACCTATACGCTGGCTGATAATGACAGCATGGTTCAAAAACTCCGTGACGGTGAATTCGACCTGCTGAACAAGGTCACCCGCGCGGAAACCGTGACCGGCGCGCTGCAGCTGATTGGGCAGGGCTATAAGATGACGAACTACCCGCGGACGGGGATCGCTTTTATCAGCTTCAACGGATCCAATCCTGCCCTGCAGAGCAAGTCTGTCCGTCAGGCGATGACCTGGTGTATGGACCGTGACGAACTGATCGGCAGATATACCGGCTATTATGGGCTTCGTGTAGACAGCTACTATGGCCTCGGCCAGTGGATGTACGGCATCGTGAACGGCACTACTGCCGCACCGGTCGATCCCCCGGAAAATGAAAACGATTATGCCGCACAGGCGGCTTATGAGCGGGAACTGGCTGAATGGGATGCACTGAATCTCGACAAACTGACCGTTTATACACTGGATACAACTGCCGCTGCTGCGCTGCTGGATGAGGATGGATGGACACTGAACAGTGCCGGGATCCGGGAAAAGGAAATTGACGGGCAGAAGGTGATGTTGTCCTTTACCATGCTTTATCCTGCAGGGAACACGATCAGCAAAGCTTTTGAAGAGCTGTGGATCCCCAACCTCAGAGAGGTTGGCATTGAACTGACCCTAAAAGCCATCCCGATGCAGGAGCTGATCGAGCGCTATACCGTTGAAGGAAATTGGGACGCGGATCTGGTTTTTATTGCCCGTAACTTTGAAGGGGTTTATGATCCTTCCGGTTATTTCCTGACTGACGGGGAAGGGAACCATACCTGGTTCACGACCGGGATCGCCGATGAGGAATTGTATCAGGCGGCAGTCGATATGCGGGAGACCCAGCCGGGTGAAGTTCTGGAGTATGTCACGGAATGGGTCCGGTTGATGGAACTGTTCAATGAATCACTGCCCATGATCCCGGTTTATTCCAATGTGTACTTTGACTTTTTCTCCCCGCTGCTGCAGGATTACTATATTTCCCAGAATGAAAGCTGGGGACAGGCCATCATCGGCGCATGGATGGGCGACGCGGTGGAGGAAGAAGTCGAAACCTTTGAAGAGGGCGATGAATTTGAGGAATTCGATGAATTCGTCCACTTTGAAAACGACGGCGGTGAATTTACCTTCTTTGACGACGCCGAGACCGAATTGTTCTTCGACGATTAGGATTTTCTTTTGATCATTCCGGTTTTCCGCCGAAAACCGGAATGATTTCGAATGACCGGTACTGTGTGATGGTTTTCCTATCACACGGTACCGTTTTTAAAGTTTTGTTGCTGAATCCCCGAGGACAGACCTGCGCAGGTCTGTCCTCAGTGCATTAGACTCTGGAAAACAACTTCAGTGCTCATTCCATCCCGCATTCATCATCCATATTGACATATTGAGGAGAGGCCAAACTCCCTTCGGGAATCAGACCCTTTGAAAGCATCCCGGAGGATAGGCCGGGTTGGTAATACCGCGTGTCAGGGACGATAAACAGGGGACAAGTCTGTGTGTGCGTCAGGGGCGATGGAAATTCAAGGAAAAAGCACACAGACTCGTCCCCTGTATGCGCAGGTGTATTTCTCAGACAAAATTGTGACAAGAGACACCGGGTGAAGGTGTCCCTTTGTCAGGATTTTTATTTACCGGGACCAGGGACACCTTGCACCCGGTGCCTTCTGTCACACATGGAGATAGCTGCCGGAGAAGCAGGGAACACTCGCTCTCCTGATCAGGATATCTCCCGGATAGGCGACGCACGCCGGTGACATTTACGCAGTGTCGGCTGCGCGACGAGAGATGGGGCCTGGCCCCGGCTGATCAGTCGGAAGCGAAGCACATGGGGACTGGCACATTGTGCCGCGCAGCTAGGCACAAGGGGCCTGTCACCGTGTGCGTCTCTGGGGATGGATGAGCTCTGCATATCTTCCGACCGGGCAGCGCACGCCGGTGACATTCCCGCCGTGCTCCGGGGCGAGAGACGTGGTCTGGCCCCGTGTGCGTCTCTGAGGATGGATGAGCCCTGCGTATCTTCCGACCGTGCAGCGCACGCCGGTGACATTCCCGCCGTGTCGGCTGCGCGACACGTCATGAACGTCCCCGCCGCGCTCCGAGACGAGAGATGTGAGATGGGGCCTTTATCACAAAAAAGAGCGTTTGTCAACGGCACTTTTTTGCTGTTTTCTTTTTATTTTTCTTATGTATACTTTGGAATATAACTTACAAGTTATTCGTTGACAGTTAGTTACCGGTTGTCAGCAATGATAAATGACGATGACATTCACGATGTGCTTCGGGAATATTTTTGAGAAAGGAGGGAACGGTTATGGCTTACGAGAAGGAACAGCGTGTTTTGGCCGAGGTTTCGGAAACTGTGGCTGAGGTCAAACAGGCCGCAGGCATTTATTCTAAAAACGCTGTCGGTGCGGGTTTGCTCACCGATGATCCGCAGGAATTTGGCTCCGGTGATCTGTCGTTTGAAGAGATCGCGGCTGAAGTCATGGACGAGAACGAAGAACTTTTCGCCCTTTCCCGCTGCTGTGACCGGTTTTCTCCCCAATATCTCAAGATCTGCAAGACGCTTGAAAAGTCTGTTGAGTTTCTCAGCAGTGTGGTCCTGACGCGGAATGCATTGAATTACAGCAATCCCATGCCGTCTCTCGGCAGCCTTTCCATCGCGCGTCTGCATCAGATGGTCTCATTCAATTTCCGTAAGGTCCACGCGGCCTTGAAGGAAAAGAAGACAAAGAATCAGGAATTTGACCTGGATCTCTATGAACAGATGCTGCGCTTTGCGAAGGTGCTGGGCCGTCTGCGTGCAACGGATCAAAAGGCCATCGCCATTCAATTCGGTGTCATACGTGCGGATAAATATACAAAAACCACGAGATCCCTGGATAAATCCGGAGACAGTGCTCCGGCACCCTTCCGAGAATTCCCGTCTTATGCGGTCAATTATGAAGCGCTTTCCGAAGCGGAATCTGTGGCCCCGGTGATCATCGAGGAAACACCGGCTGAAACACCGATACTCCTGTCATCGGAAGAAAAGACCGAATCCGTGGAAAAAGCGGAACCTTCAGCGGAAATTGAGGAAGAACAGGTTTCTGAAGATACAGTCATTCCCGCGGAAGGATCTTCGCCGAAAAATCCTGATGAGGAAGAAGACTTTGATGAGCGATTCAGCCGGCTGACAGACAAAGAAAAAGAATACGTTGTGTACCTGATCAACAAACCGGATGCCTTCAATGAATATCAACAGCGGCTGAGGGATGCAAATTACTGCCTGTATTATCCTGAAATCATCGGGTATATCAAGAAAGCTCTGGAGTTTGTGAACAGCTCATAAGAAAATAAAAAATTAGGTGGTATATCGTAGGATGTAGGTCGTAGATAGCAGGAAGTAGGAAGTAAACCGTGGAAATTTTAGCCGAAAGCGGAGGATTTCGGCTGTTTTGACGTTCCTTTGATCCGAAATAGAGATGTTGTGGGACACTTTGTATCAGGTGCATTCTGTCCCACAACGAGGTGACATATCCTTTGAAGAAAAGCCTCTGAACAAAAAGGCGAAGTGACTCAGACTTCCGAATAATTACGAGATACAAATACGAAGTCACAAATACTCATGTTCACGAACCCGGACCCGCATTCAAATCTGAGAAATCAGAAACGATCGTCTTCCTCTGCTTAGAAGAAACAGAAACTTTACTCTGGACAGAATTCACAAAAAAAGACTGTAAGATAAAAAAATGTCGTCTGAAAAGCGACCCGAAATTTATGTTTTTGATTATATTATTGTATATAAAAACAAATGACTAAAGGAAAGCGCGGAAATCAGGGAAAGAAATTTCCTCTTTTCAGCAGGGGAAGCCAATTCACAGATGATTCTGTAATGACTGCCACAGCAGCGAAGGTATTTCTGGACATGATCGGACTGTCCGCTTTACACAGAGACTTTCATCACAGGTTCAGCCCTGAGCTGCAGGGAATTGTCCGAGAGGATCATTTATAGGCTGCTACAACATTGACATTGAGCCGGGGTGCAAAGGACATGTCGCACTTTGCCGGAATTACATGACATTCCGTGCAGAAGGGTCCCGGTCAGATAAACGAAAGGAAGAAAAATGACAGCAATAGAGAGCAATAAAAACATTGAAAAGGCTGTTGAAATGTTTCATGCAGACAGCACAAAAGAGAATCTGGCACTGCTGCTGGAGTCGATCCGAACGAGGATGCATGAAGACGGGCAGTTCATTGTCCCTGTGGCTCCTTCCCAGGCTGCTTTTGACATGATCGATATCGAAAACATTCGCGTGGGACAAACCATCACAACCAATAAAGACATTTCTCTCAAGCTCATTCCGCTGGAGACAAAAGACGGGAAAAAATGGCAGCCGGTTTTCACATCGCAAGCAGAATTCGATAAAGGAGAAAAATGCTCAGCCATTACCTGTGATATCCGGCAGATACTGAAAAGCTTCAGAAACAGCAGCATGGAGGGCCTGGTTATCAATCCCTGGGGAAAGACCTTTTTGCTGAACAAAGACCTGATCAATATGATCCTGGATGCGGATAAACCGCAGAACCATATCTATTTTGACGTTGGTGACATCACAAAGCTGAATGTAGATGTGATCGTGAACGCCGCTAATGAAAGTTTGCTTGGCGGTGGTGGTGTGGATGGTGCGATCCACCGGGCAGCCGGTCCCGGTTTGCTGGAAGAATGCCGGAAACTGAACGGCTGCCGGACAGGAGAAGCCAAAATCACGAAGGGATACCGCCTGAAAGCCAAATATGTGATCCACACGGTTGGGCCCATTTATGATATTTCCCGGAGAACGGAATGCGAACGCCTGCTTCGCTCATGCTACCGCAATTCGCTTGATCTTGCTAAACAATATGATCTTCATACCATCGCTTTTCCCGCTATCTCTACCGGCGTTTATGGATATCCATCTCAGGATGCCGCTGCAGCCGCCCTGACTGCTGTCTCAGCCTGGCTGTCGGAAAATCCGGACTACGGTATGGCTGTAGTTATGTCCTGTTACGACGAACGGACGAAACAATGCTACCAAAACGTAATTGATTTCTGTGCTTCAGAAAATAAATGAAATCTAATATAAAATACGATATCGGATAAAAATGATTATAAAGAATTCCCGATGATCAAAATAAATATCATAACGAGAGCTTTTCTGTCATTCGCTACAAAGTATCATCTCATGTCGAGACATCAATACGACTGTCTCGACATGCCCCGAGACACCATTATGAATGTCCACAGTACAAGCGAATTAACCAACCAAAGCGCCTCCAACCGAAGAAATCTACTGTTTTTCGTCGGCTGAACACTTCTACAAGCTGGATTTATAAGTCTTCACTTCTCGTTACTTTGTAAAGCGCTACCCCTTCCGGTCTGAAATCCAGCTGAATCTCCCAGAATTCAACGCCTGCCTTCGCAGCATTCCTGAAGGTTTGTGACACCTCCTCATAGTGCGTTGACCTCAGACGTTCCTTCTTTTCTGTTATACGATACTGGAAAACCTGCAGAAAAACAGCCTTCTCATGATCCTTAAGTGATCCAGCAAGCTCGTTAAGGTGCTTTACCATCCTGTCAGTTGATGAAAACGGCTTGGCACGAGTCAACGAAATAGATAATCATTCCCTGCGCCTGTTCACATAAACGGCGTCAGGAACATATCCATTGCCTCGTTATCTATTCCTGTACTACCGTTCCGTTCCTGACTGCATCGGCAAAGGCTAAGATGCTTTCTGATTTCATGATAGCAAGTCCTTGTCTTTCATCGCCAAGTACCACCAACTGATCTCCAGGTGAAATCTCAAATATCTTTCTTGCTTTAGCAGGAATCACAATCTGCCCTTTATCACCTACAGTTACCATTCCGAAGAGATGTTTTCCTTTTGGTGGAAGCGGCATACCCATGCTATCCTCCGATTTATAATTGGCCAGATCATCAAGCGACACTTCAAATATTTCCGCAAGTTTTTTACACTTGTCCAAATCAGGAACAGTTTCTCCGGTTTCCCACTTTGCTACAGACTGCCGGGAAACGCCAACTATATCAGCTATATCTTCCTGCGTCATGTTTTTCATTTTTCTAAGTGTTATCAGATTGTCATGAAACATCGTTTTTTCTCTCTTTCTTTATTCCGAGCACCGCCCATCTGAAGAATGGTATTCTGGAGATTACGGCGTTCAAGGCATATGCCACCACAAAGCCTGCAATCAAGCTGATAATATAAATCATAGTTGTCGGAAGATTACCTGGTTTTCCAAGAAGCAGGGCTGCTGTTGATATCCCAAGGTAATGAAATACATATAACCCAAAATTGTTTTTACTCATCCATATCGTAAAAGCGTTTTGCTTATCAGCATACTTT
>Ga0310695_10003525_pt1 | contig 30505 bp, 22 predicted proteins | sample RumenRJG_04DNA_FD_203882 | JGI IMG/M metagenome (GOLD analysis project Ga0310695, IMG submission 203882) | Bovine rumen microbial communities from Lethbridge, Alberta, Canada - RJG_04 (v2) (version 2) | ecosystem: Host-associated > Mammals > Digestive system > Stomach > Rumen | place: Canada...
TACGTGCCCAGAGTCCGAATATACTACAACCCCAGTCTGATTTGTGTCCCATCCAGAAAAGACGAACCCCTGATATGAGAATTCATTGGGAGGTAATATCTCATCTTTTCCCACAAGCGCAACCATGTCATCCATCATCCCCGTACCAGCTGAAGAGAACTTGATTGTGTAGGTATAAGGAACCACTTTTAATGTTGCGGTAGCCTGTTTCGTGATACCCTTATAAGTACCTGTCCCTGTAATTGTCAATGTTCGAGCAACATTCTGCGTACCCAGTGTAATACATCCACTTTGCGAAATTGAGTCATAGCGTTCAGATAACAAACTCCATGATGAACTAAGACTCCCTGAAATAAGTTTACCCGATGAAGTGTAGCCAACCATATTCGCCCACACATATCCACCAGGGCATACGGGACTCGAGACACTAACTTTGACATACGACAGTGTGTCGGGATCTACCACGGTAACACTTCTCGTGCTTTCCTTTATCATAGAACCTTCGTGCCATTGAACAAAGAATACAATTGTTCCAGCCCGATTCCCTGCTTTCCAGTAATACAAACTGTCACCATCATATGCGTCAGCCGAACTAGCGCTTTCGTCAATCCAAGCACGCACCTGAGTCCCATTAAGGGTAGCATAACATAAAAACTTTTGTCCTACCGAAACTGAAGTTGGGCCTGTCCAAGTACAGGTATATCCAAATGCCAATAGTGGCGAAAACAATACTATGAAAACGAATAACAGGAACCATCGTGAGATTATCTTTCGTCGAGATTCAAAGTGTAGAACTGTTGCTGTGTAGAGTAGAAACCAACGCCTCGGCGTTGCCGCCGGTGCGACTTCCCCCTCATCAAACCGGACGTGCGGATTTCCAAGAATTGTCATGATGAATTTTCCGTTCTTTGCAAGTCGTTAACTATTGAATGTGGCGGATGAAGCGAGAATCGCTGCCGACTGTTGGCCAACGTTCGGGGAGTTCCGTCGAACCCTTGGTCTTCCAACCCTTAGATTCTTTCTTTACTTCCACTATGCTGTTTACCACAACTACAATTTGTCTTGATGATTCACTAAACAAGTTCTCCCTTTTAGGGGTCCGCCTGACATATACCTCAGGCGCATCTCCAAGGAAAACAACCTTCTGCATGCTCCAACTTTTATCGAAGACATAGGCACCTATCCACTTGACGCTCTTGGGAAACTCTACAACCTTCAGATTTTGACAATTGCTAAACGCCCAGAAGCCAATGCTTTCAACAGGCTCGGGGATTCTCGCCGTCTTGAACGTACAGCTGACGAATGCGCTCAACCCTACTACTTTGGTTTCGCGCGCCAACGTTATCTCGCTGCGTGTTTTCGGATAAGCGATCAGGCACTTCTTGTCCTTCGTGTAAAGAACGCCCTTTTCTGACGTGTATTTTGGATTGCTTCTTGCGATCTCTATGGCCTCAAGTGCACAACATCCCCAGAATATATAGCCCGAATTGCGCATCCCTGCCGACATGTGAACTATTTCTTCAAGGTGCGACGGCAATATGACTCTCGTCATCTTGTCACATTCCGCGAAAGCGCAATTGTCAATCTTCGTGACCGTGTGTCCGTCAATCTTGTCCGGCACGACTAGCACGCCTTCCGGCTTGGGGCTTACGCATGGACTGCCTATCAAAGTCGCATTCCCATTGCCGTCGAGCCTGTATTTGAACTGGTATTTGGCCTTGGGTGATGGGCTCTGTACGGCGACGGCGGGTTGGTGGGCATCCGTTTCTTCTACCGTCAACAGGGGCAAAGCAAGGCGGAAGCCGTTACCGTGGAACTTCCACGACGGCCTGTCGCTGCTCCGGCGGGGCGAGGTACCGCCGCCCGCACTGGAGTCCCAACTACAGCCGCGCTTCACCCGGTTCGATCCCGAGGAAGAACTCATGGGGTCTTTGCCGTACACCAATCCACCGTACCAGTCCAAACACCACTCCCACACATTCCCATGCATATCATAGAGTCCCCATGCGTTAGGCAGGTACGACCCAACGACCGTATGGTGATTCAAATGCCCGCCATTGCCGTCCGGTCTGTGCCGGGCGAAATCCGCATTAGACTCCCGCCAACCGCGTGATTTCTGGTTTAGCGTGAAACGCCCCAACCTCTTAAGGTCACCTTCGGCATCACCGCCGTTGTTGTACTTGCTCTTCGTCCCCGCCCGGCAGGCATATTCCCACTGCGCCTCGGTCGGAAGATCAAAATCCAGACCTGTCCTCGCCCGAAACTTCCCCAGGAACGAATAAGTGTCCACGCCAGAGGACGACGGCCACTTCGCTCCCTCATCCTTCCCGCGGATCATCTCGTACGACACGTTCTCCACGGGACGCATGTCACCCTTGAACGCCGATGGGGCCGCCCATGTGACGAGCGCGTACTGTTTCTGAGTCACCTCAAATACGCCAATGTAGAACGGCTTCGTGAGCGTGACACGGTGCGATTCGTCCTTCTGGTCTTCGCCCATGATGAACGTCCCTGGCTCGATCCGCCGCAGGACGAGCTTCGTCGTCTTGTACACGTCCGGCCAGCCGCCTCTCGGCGCGGCGGAGAGGTACGACACTGGGTATCTCGTCGCATTCGGCCCGGCGGAAAGATCGACTACGCAGTAGAGCCTGCCGGCAGCCGAGGCCGAGGCTGTTCTGGGGGCATTCCCCGCCGTCACTTCCGGCCTTTTCGCCGTGGCAGGTTCCGCAGACAAGTCGCCCGCCTTCGCCTCGGCGATGCGACGTTCGGCAAGAACCTTGTCCAGACCGGAAAGGGCGCCGGAGGCGATCGCCTTCTCGTAGAGCGTCGCCGCATGCGCGCGGAAGTACCTCTCAAGCTCCTCCTTGCCGGACGGATAGCGCCACCAGAAGTCGGCCGCCGCCGCGGCATCCACGCTTCCATCGCGCTCGGCCTTGGCGATCTCCCCCGCCCTGCCCTCGACCGTGGAGAAGTTCTCTAGCGCGAGATCCCATCTGCCGAGACAGGCGTGGTGTTCGGCCAGGCTCCGGCGCAGCGCCTGGTCGTCCGGCGTCTTTCTCAGCGACCTCTCCAGCTCAGGCACCTCGCGCGCATAGCGCGCAAGAAGCTTCGCCTCGTCAAGAATACGATGCAGCCGCCCGCCGCTTCTGCGCGGAACGCCTAGAAGCGGCGCCTCGATGATGCTGACCATGCGGTCGGGCGGAATGTCGGGAATCGCGGCCTGAAGGCCCCTGAGCGTCGTCACGGCCTTGTCGAATTCGCCAGCACGCACGTAGAGATTGTACGCTCCCTTCATCAGCAGGAACTTGGCCGCATCGGACTCCGTCTGCCCGGCGAGCGACATCGCCGATTCGGCCACCTCCGCGCGCGTCTTCCTGCCGTGCTTGAGAGCCGCCTGGTCCTCGCGCAGCAACTCCCGCACGACATGCTCCGCCTCCATGGTCTGTTCCGGCGTGGGCATCGCGCTCGCCGCCACCGCAATGGCCACAAGCGTTCCCAGCATCAGCTTCGCGCACTTGTAGAGTAGAGACCCACACATCGGCGTCGCCAATACGTCATTTCCATCGTCAAGCCAGTCCACGTCGCCAAAGCGTTGCGAAACAGCAGTATGCAGATTTCCCACATACGGCTTATCGTCAAGCGGTTTTTCCGTTGTCATGAATTTCCTGTTTTCTTGCTCTTTTGCCTCTTCCATTTCTTCTCGTTTCTCGCCTTTAAACAAAGAATCGCATCGGTGACAGACGTTTGACAGTGGAAGATCAAATTTTTTACCAGGGAGGCTCCGAGGGGGTGAAAGTTTGAGGGCTTGAGGGTTTCGGGCTGCAGTGCGCAATGCAGGGGCGGAGCAAGCGAGAATCAATGAGCAAGTGACCGATCCTAGGGAACCTAGGATTCCTAGGATGCCCTAGTAGGCCTAAGCAGCCTATGCGCACATTTCACCCGCAAAAGAGAGGAGATGAAAATCGCAAGATAGTGGAATGAGATTACAATGCGTATGAAGTCGTGGGCTTGCCACGAGTCTAGCAAGGAGCGCACCTATTCGCAAATGGCACCGAGCGGGACCGCATACAGACTGTCCCGGACATTTACCAAAACTCCGTTAGCGGTCTTACTAGAATACCGCTAGTTGTATTGCCGATAAGCCATTAGCCTCAAAATCAATCAGATTTCAAGGACTACGGGATGTGGCGGATGGGGCGGGAGGCGCTGCCGACTGTCGGCCAGCGTTCGGGAAGTTCCGAAGAATCTTTGGCCTTCCAGCCTTTAGAGCCTTTCCTGACTTCCACCACGATATCCTCCGATGAGGCGCTAAACAAGTTCTCCCGGCCTGCGCTCCTCCTGACGTGCGTTGCAGGGGCGTCGCCATGAAAGACAACCTTCTTCATTTTCCAGCAGGAGCCGAAGTCATAGACGCCTATCCATTTGACGCTTTCGGGAAACTCCACAACCTCAAGATTCGGGCAGTCCCAGAACGCCCAATACCAGATGCTTTCAACGGCCTGTGGGATTTTCGCCGTCTTGAACATGCAGCTGTTGAACGCCCGCGAACCCAGTACCGTTGTCTCCCGCGCCAGCACTATCTCGCTGCGGTTCTTCGGATAGGCGACCAGGCCCTTCTTGTCCTTTGTGTAGAGAACGCCATTTTCAGACGAGTACTTTGAATTGGTTTGCGCAATCTCTATGGACTCAAGCGCATAGCAGCCCCAGAATATGGCTCCGGCGGCACGTATCCTGCCCGATTCGTACAATATTCTCTCAAGATGCGGCGGGAGCACTATCCTCGTCATCTTGTCGCAACCTGCGAAGGCGATATTGTCGATCATCGTGACCGTATGGCCGTCAATCCTATCCGGCACAACCAGCTCGCCCTCCGGCCTGGGGCTGACGCAAGGGCTGCCCACCAGAATCGCGTTTCCCCTGCCGTCGAGCCTGTAGCTGAATGTGTATTTGCCAATGGATGCAGTTTCAAAGTCCGATCTGGGCGCATGCTTTGCCCCCATGGGCACGGCGTTGCCGAGAACACGCTGCAGCCGCCTGCATTCCCCGCTCGGAACACCGCGAAGCGAGGCCTTGACTATGTTGGCCATGTTGTCCGAAGGAATGTCGGGTATCGCCGCCTGGAGACGCTTGAGCGCATCGACGGCCTTTTCGAACTCGCCCGCACGCACGTAGAGGTTGTACGCGCCTTTCATCAACAGGAGCTTGGCAGCCTCGGATTCCGCCTTTTCAGCGAGAGCCATTGCCGATTCTGCCACCTCCGTGCGCGTCTTCGCACCGCTCTTGAGCGCGGCCTGGCATTCGCCCATCAGCTTCAAAACCAACGGCTCCGCCTTCTTGGCCTGCTCCGGCGTTGGCATCGCGTTCGCAATCGACGCAAATGCCGCCAGCAATACAAGCACTATTCTCGCACACTTCATCTCGATCTTTTCGTGTGTGTTCTAGTCTTCAAACTCTTCCTCAACGATCGCGGCCATCTGCTCAACGCGCGACTTGATCTTGTATATTGCCGCCTTGGTGACGCCGAATCGCGCGGACACTTCCTCCAGCGGCATTTCGTCTTCAACGTATGCGCGGTAGATCGCACGCGACTGCGCCGAAATCGCCGTCTTCGTGAGCACGTGCTCAATCGCGCTCTGATGCCGCGCCAGCCGCCATTTGGCGTCTATCTGCTCCGCAATGTCCGGCGGCACGGTCAGCTCCACTTCGTCAATGTCCACAAACATCCCCGCCCCGCGTGCCTGGTCCTTTCTGTAGAGCGAAACGAGATGCCGCCTGATCATCGTGGCGAGAAACGCCCTGAATCTTCCCTTCGTCGGACTATATCCGCCTGACTTCACGACGTTTACGAGCTTCAGGAAGATTTCCTGCGCCACGTCTTCAGGGTCGTGGTCGCTGTCATGGTACGTCACAAACCGCTTGATCGCCGGCTCGTACAGACCGAAAAAACGCACCCATGCCGACTCACGTTCGCCAGTAATCTGGGCGGCGAGCTTCTGAAGGAGCGTCTGCGAGGTAGCAGGAAACACGTTCATCTGAGAGGATTCGCTCATCGTGCGACCTCCTTGGGACTAAACACGTCATCTGCTGAAAACAACTCGCGAAAATCATCCTGCTCCGGCGGAATCGGCCACTTGGCCACCTGCTCCCCATGCGGCTGCTCTTCAGCCTGCGGACGGAGCGCCACCGCCACAAACACGGCGACCACAACGCACAGAACGGCAACAGTCGCAGCAACATATTTTGGCCTGAACATGACAAATCGAGCGGGGGGCGTTTCCTCCTTCGCCACAGTGGTGGCTTCAGAGGCTCTGGACTCCCGCAGCTGGCGCGGCAGATCTGAAAGCGGCACAGGACGTTCCTGCGGATTTGCGGAGAGCATTCGCGGCAGAACATCGCCCCAACGATATTTGAAATTGTTGAGCAGAGCAAGCGCCCTTGTACCTGGCTCATACCAGAGTCCAGTGAGCAGATGGAAGAACATGACGCCGAGGGAATAGACGTCGGCTTTGGGCGTGGCATCTTCGCCGCGCCGCACTTCGGGCGCGATGTAGCCTCCGGTGCCCATGACGAGCCGAGCTTCAGACCCCGCCTCCGAAACGACCGTCCGCACCACGCTGACATCCTTCGAAAGGCCCTCGTCGAAGATGCGCGAGACGCCGAAGTCGGACAGCATCACATGCCTATCCTCACGCAGAAGAACGTTGCCGAGCTTGATGTCGCGGTGCACTATGCCCTGTTCGTGGATGTAGTCGAGCGCCTTGCAGAGATCCTCGAACCAGCCGAGGATGTAGTCCTCTTCAAGATCGCCCAGCTCCAGATCATCGAGGGTGTGCGGCGTGCCGTCCTTGTACGTCACTATGTCCATCACGAAGTACGGCACTCCTGTCGGCTCGTCTATCGCGAGATCGAAGACGCGTATGAGATGAGGGTGGCGCAGCCTCGCGAGCACCCTTCCTTCCGCGAGGAACTTCTTCTTGAGCATGTCGGCGTATTTGCTGTGCGTCGCGAACGCCTTGAGAGCGTAGCGAACGCCGAGCTGTTCATGCTCCACCTCATAGACGGCGCCCATTCCGCCCTGGCCGAGAAGACGCACTATCCGATACGCGCCGATCTTCTGCCCTGGCGCGAAAATGCGAATGAACGGTGCCGTTTCCTCTGCCATGTCAACCTCCCTACATGGCATGACGGCTAGATTCGATTCGGCGTCTCGATGCCGAGAAGCGATAGTCCCTTGGAGAGGATGCGTCCGAAAAGCGCGCAGAGCGCGAGGCGGGCGTCGCGCACCGCAGGCTCGCTCTTGAGAATCGGGGAACGCTGGTAGAACGAGCTGTAGAGCTGGGCGGTCTGGAAAAGATAGTCGGCAAGCACGCTTGGCTTGTAGTTCTCGGCGGCACGCAGCACGGTGGGGCCGAACTGGAGAAGCTGCAGAGCAAGCTGCTTTTCCACAGGAGAGGAGATGGAGAAGTTCGAAGTTTGAAGTTCAGAGTTTGAAGGCTGGAGTTCGGCGGCCTTGTCGAGAAGCGAGCAGACGCGCGCGTAGGCGTACTGCAGATACGGGCCGGAGTTGCCCTCGAGGGCGAGAGCCTTGTCCCAGTCGAAGTCGATCGCCGTGCCGGGATCGTGGCTGAGGTCGGCATACTTGACGGCGCCGAAGCCGATCTGCTCGGCAAGGCGCAGCTGTTCGGGAGTGGCTTCGCCCGAGGCTTCGGACGACTCGCGCGAGCGCACGATCTCAAGGCTGCGGCGCACTGCTTCGGCAAGAAGATCGTCGAGCTTGATGAGGTTGCCTTCACGCGTAGAGATCGCCTTGCCGCCGAAGCTCATCAGGCCAAATGGAACATGCACAAGCTTCGTGGTGTAGCCGAGCTTCTCGCAGATGCGGAAGAACTGGCGGAAATGGAGCTGCTGGCGGTCGTCGGTGACGTAGATGATGCGTTCGGGATCGTAGTCCTTCACGCGGCTCTCCACGCACGCGAGGTCGGAGGTGGTGTAGTTGAAGCCGCCGTCGCTCTTGCGCACGATTGCGACGCCCAGGCCCTCCGCCTCGAGGTTCACGATCGTGGCGCCTTCGCTCGGCTCGGATAGGCCGGCCTTCTCGAGGCGGTCCAGCACGGCGGGCATCATGTCGTTGTAGTACGACTCGCCGCGATACGTGTCGAACTTCACGCCGAGCTTCGCGTACATGCGGTCGAACTCGGCGATGGAGATGTCGATGAAGCGCTTCCAGAGGGCGATGTTCTCGGGGTCGCCCTGCTGCAGCTTCACGAGCTCGGCGCGGCAGGCGTCCTTCCACACGCCGTCCTCCTCCTTCGCCCTGGCGGCGGAGAGCACGTAGCACTTCTCGAGGTTCGCGACGGTGAGGTTCGCGCGCTCCTCGTCGCTGAGGCACTCGCGGTATCCCTTGATGAGGATGCCGAACTGGGTGCCCCAGTCGCCGAGGTGGTTATCGGCCACCACATCGTATCCGAGCGCGCGGAAGATGCGGTCGATGGCGTTTCCGATCACGGTGGAGCGGATGTGGCCGATGTGCATCTGCTTGGCGGCGTTCGGCGAGGAGTAGTCGATGACCACCTTCTTGCCGGCGCCGGTCTGCGGGATGCCGAGGGCAGGCTGGGCCGCGAGCGCCGAAAGGCGCGCGGCCAGCCAGTCAGCCGAAACGGTGATGTTGAGAAAACCGGGGCCGGCGAGCTCCACCTTCTCGACGAAGGCGGGGCGGGACTCCATGAGCTTCGCGAACACCGCCTCCGCGATCTTTCGCGGCGGCATGTGCAGCGTGCGGGCGCTCGCCAGCGCGTCGTTGCACTGGAAGTCGCCGAAGCGCGCGTCCGTCGCAGGGAGCGCGCGCACGTTCGCGAAGTCGTTTCCCGGAAAGGCGGACTCGAATCCGCCCCTCAGCCAGCTTTCCATGCTGTTCTCTTCCATCACCGTCGGCTTCTTGCTGTTACTTGGCCTTCTTTTCGGACTTCTTCTCGCCGTCCTTGCCCTTCTCGAGCTGCTTGCGGATCATCGCGGCGATGCCATGGCCCTGCTTGGCCAACTGCTTCTGCGTGTCCTTGGCGATCTCCTCGTCGGCAGGATCGATCTTCAGCTCCTCGATTTCCTTGGCGATGGCATCCAGCTTGTCGGCCGCCGCGCTAAGGTCCTCGGGCTTGGAGTCGCTGCGAAGGCCCTTCAGCGCATCGCGGAAGCGCGTCTGGAACGGCTTGAAGTACTTGTCGTTCACTTCCTTTGCGCGCTTGTTCTTCGCTGCGCGCTGAGGACCGTCCTTGCGCACTTCGAGCAGGAAGTCGGCATACGACTTCGCGCCGCCGCGGCGATAGCCGGTCTGCTCAATCGTCTCGCCGTCGCCGTTGAGGATGAGCGCCGTGGGGAAACCGCGGACCTTGTACTTCTTCACGAACTTGGGGTTGCGCTCCTTGGCCGCCTCGGAGAGGAGGTCCTTGTCGTTCGGGCTGTCGATGTACACGAAGATGTAGTCCTTCGAGAGAGCGCCGATGAAGTCGAACTCCTTGTCGGAGAAGACCTCCTTGTCGAGCTTCTTGCACCAGCCGCACCAGTCGCTGCCGGAGAAGCATGCGTAGACGTACTTGCCGGACTTCTTGGCCTCGGCGAGCGCGGCGTCAAGATCGTCAGTGAAGCCCTTCGGCGTGGAGGTGGCGGCGATGGCCGCGACCGACGCAATGCACACGGCAAGGGCTGTAAGCGATTTCAGGTTCATTTCGGATGTCCTTTCGGTTTCGTTTGGCGATGGCGTCCATTCGCCATCGATGATTTACTATTATACCTTATTTGGACGCGGAAGGCAATGCGCATGAGGGCAAAACAGCATCCGCGCCCAATTGCGCTATAGCACCTTGGCCGCCGCGGCCTTGGCCCTGCGCTTCATGATCAGCAGCACGATCCCCGCCACGGCCAGCACGAGAAGCGTGATGCCAAGAACGGGACGGTAGGTAATCCACGCGATCGCGATTGTGACGACGGCGCACACAAACGCGATCAGGCCAGCCACGATTCCTGTGCCTATGCCCACAATGTCGCCGAGGATCGGCAGCACGTCGGCAAGCACGCTGAGAGGCTTGAACACCATTCCGAGGCCGATGTACATCGCCAGGAATCCAACAAGGCGGAGGAGCCACGTGAGCATGGCGTTGTTCTTGCGCGCGGTTGCGAACATCGCCGTTGCGTCCTCCACGCCGTCCACGAGGTAGTTCAGCTTCTTGCCGGTCTTGGCCGTGTAGTCGATGAAGCTGTCGCCCTTCTGCTTGGCGATGAGCGAGATGTCGTGCGGATACACCACGCGGAACGTGACGCGCATGTCGCCCACGCGGGGCTTGGAGGCGACGTCGCGGATGTTCAGCGGGTTCAGGCGCGTCTCGTTGTTGGGCACGTAGATTGCGCTGCCCTTCATCTGCACGCGCTCGACCTTGCACACGAAGTCGGTGGGGAAGGCGTACGCCTGCGTCGATCCGATGCTGCGTATCTGGTACTCGGAGAGGCGGAACGCGCCGAACGTGACGTTGGCCGCGTACTTCTGCTCGGACGAAAACTCCATCGCCGCAGGATTGTCGTGGCCAGCCTCCTTGAAGTTTCCGGAGTTGATCACCGTCGGGCTCCAGTCCTGCTTGTACGTGTAGGTTGTCGTCTTCTCCACGCCGCCGCCCAGCTTTTTCTTCTCAGTCGTCTTGCTCTCCTCGATCCACTGGAACATCTCCACCTGGCGCTGCAGGCGGATCGCGGTGGCGGAGACTCCGAACACGTCGTCGGCAAGAACATCCTTCGTGTCTGCCTTGCCCGAGAGGTGCACGAGCTTGCCCTCCATCGCGGCATCCACCTTCTCGTTGGACTCCAGCGACACGCACGCCCCCTCTCCTTCGTCGATGGCCTTCGCCGTCTTCACGGCGTTGCCCTCGTTCCAGAAGAGAAGCGGAAATCCCGCCACAAAAAGGGCTAGGCCCGTAAGCACTCCCTTGATGGAGCTGCCGAGGCGCGAGCCCCAGCCTTCCGTAGTCGTTTCAGTTACCGCCATTTTGAATCTCCTTTTGTTTGCGTTGAGATGTTCACATTATACCAAATCTGACGCCGTCTGGAAACCCACTGCCCTAGAAAGCACAGGCCCGACGGGCTCAGAACAAATCGCTCAGGACGAGGTGAAGAACGACTGTATCTCCTCAAGCTGCGGCACCTTGGCGAGGATGAACGCCCTGCATGCGGCGTAGATCTCGGCGGCAGAAGACGTCGCCCCCATGGCAAGCGCCTGATTGGCCATCTCGCGCAATTCGCCCATCGTCAGAGCGCGCAGCACCTTGCGCAGCACGGGAATGTAGCTCGCCCCCATGGATAGCTCGGTCACGCCCATGCCAACCCACAGCGAACCAAGCACGGGGTCGCTCGCGGTCTCGCCGCACACCGCCACCGGGATGCCGGCCGCCTGCGCCGCCTTGACGGTGCTGTCCACAAGGCGTAGAACCGCAGGATTCGTTGGCTGGTAGAGATACGCAACGGCGGAGTTGCCGCGATCTGCGGCAAGCGTGTACTGCACGAGGTCGTTGGTTCCGATGGAGAAGAAGTCAACGGCGCGCGCCAGCTGGTCGGCGCAGAGCGCTGCGGAAGGTATCTCTATCATGCATCCCTTCGGCATCTGCTCGTCGAACGCGACCCCCTCTGCGCGCAGCTCCTCCTTCGCGCGTTCAAGCTCCGCGTTCGCCTCCTGCAGCTCCTGCATTGTGGCGATCATCGGCCAGAGCACGGCCGACGGACCAACCGCGCTCGCCCTGAGAATCGCGCGCAGCTGCGTGCGGAAGGTGCTGCGATGGGCCAGCAGCCACCGTATGGATCTGCTGCCGAGAAATGGATTGGGCTCGCGCACTCCCTGGCTGCGCATCGCCTTGTCGCCGCCGATGTCGAGGGCGCGGAACACCACACGCGCCGTCTCGCCCATCGCGGACGCGGCGCGCACCGCCTCCGAATAGGCTGCGGCCTGTTCATCCTCCGAAGGCTCCCCGTCGCACGCGAGCCAGAGATACTCGCTGCGGTACAGCCCCACTCCCTGTGCGCCGAACGCGGCAAGCCCGCCCATGGGAACGCCGGGCTGCGCGTTGGCGCAGAAGCGGACTAGCGCGCCGTCGCGCGTGGCGCCGGCCTTCGTCTTGTCCTCGTTCAGAAGAGCGTACAGCTCGCGTTCGCGGCGCACAAGGCGCGCGAACTCGGCGCAGGTCTTCACGTCGGGATTCACCGTCACGGCGCCGTTCGTGCCATCGACGAGAATGTCGTCGCCTGGCTTCACGCGCGCAGAGACGTCGCCGAGACCCACCACCGCGGGAATGCCGAGCGCGCGGGCGAGCAAGGCCACGTGGGAGGTCGCGGAACCGCGGTCGAGGGCGAAGCCCAGCACAAGCTCGCGGCGCAGGGCCACGGTCTCGGACGGCGCAAGATCGGCCGCCACAACCACGACGGGCTCGGTTATCTGCGAGAAGAGGTTTTCGTCGCGGCCAAGGAGCACTCGCAGCAGACGGCGCTCCACATCGTCGACGTCGCGCACGCGCTCGCGAAGATACGGGTCGTGCATGCGGCCGAACGCAGCGCGGAACTCCGCCACGGTGCGCCGCAGCGCCGCCTCTGCGTTGAGACGCGACTCGCGCACAAGACGCTCCACGGAGGCGGTCATGGCGGCGTCGTCGAGGATGGCGAGATGGTTCACGAACACGTCCACGCCGCGCCGTTCGCCATCCTTGAACTGCGCGATCAGCGCCTCCAGCTGCTGGCGAGTCTCGGCGCGCGCAGCGTGGTAGCGGTCCAGCTCGGACATCACGCGCTCGGGCGGTATCTCGTACTCCGGAACCGCAATGATGTCGTCGGGACGATGCACGAACACAGGTCCTGCGGCGAATCCGCGGGACGCTGCGATGCCGGCAATTGTCACCATTGCCGGCTTTGCTCCTCCCTGCTCGGCGGCGTCGCTCACTGCTCGTCGGGGATGTCGAACTTGCGCTGAACCAGCGCCTCGAGCTCTTCAAGCACCTGCTTGGCCTGCGGACCCGAGGCGGTGACCACGAGCTTCGTGCCGCAGACCGCCTCAAGCGTCATGAGCGCCATGATCGACTTTCCGCTCACAACGTTGCCGTCCTTCTCCACCTCGACCTCCGCGTCGAAGCGCGAGGCGATCTTGGCGAAGAGGCCCGCCGGCCTCACGTGGAGACCGTACTTGTTGAGCAGCACGAGTTCTTTTTTTTCCTTGTCAGCCATGGCATTTCTCCTTTAGCTAAAATCGTCATACTTGGCCAGCGGCGTTCTGCATGGCGCGCGCGCATAGCTGCGCGTCGAGCGCCTTGACGGCGTCATGGCCCGCCGCCAGCAGCTTGTACTGCTGCGCGGCAGTCTCCACCAGGTTCACGAGATCGCGACCGGCAGAGACGGGAATCGTGATCTGCGGCACCTCCACGCCAAGGATCGTGCGCGTCTGGCGCTCCTCCCCGGTGCGGTCGAGCTCGCCCTCCGTATCCTTCATTCCCTTGAAGGTTATCACCAGGTCGAGCTTCTTTTCGGCGCGCACGGCAGTGACGCCGAACACGCTCGGAAGATGGATGATCCCGATGCCGCGGATCTCCATGTAGTTGCGCGTGGCCGGCGAGGCGGATGCGAAGAGCGCGTTGTTCGCCACGTCCTTGCGCAGGCACGTGAGGTCGTCCGCCACCAGCGCGTTTCCGTGCTTCACGAGCCCCAGTGCAGTCTCGCTCTTGCCGAGCCCGGGCTTGCCCTCGAGCATCACCCCGAGCCCCGCCACCTCAACGGTGGTTCCGTAGAGGCGCACCTTCGGCGCGCGCAGTCTCTCGAGCACGAACGCCGCCTGATGGAAGAAGACGCGCGTCAGCAGCTCCGTGCGGCACACCACCACGCCCTTCTGCTCGGCAAGCGCCGCCACGCCGGGCGGCACCTGCATTCCGCAGGCGAAGATGAGGCAGTATGCGCCGCGGTCGAAGAGCGCCTTTACGCGCTCAAGGCGCACGGACGGCTCCAGGCTCTCGAGATAGGCCCATTCGGCCTGGCCGATCACCTGGAGGCGGCGCCACGCGAAAAAGCCGTAGAAGCCGGTGAGCGCGAGCCCCGGGCGGTTGCACATCGGCTCGGGCACCTCGTGCGAGAGGCCCGCGCCGCCAACCACAACCTCCATGCGAAGACGATCCCCGCCCTCCGCGACGAACTCGCGGAGGGTGAAGGTCGTCTCGCAGACGTTCTGCCCCTCGGTGGCCACGGCCAATCGTCCCGGCGTCAGTTGCGGGGCGAACCGGCGCGCGCGGCGCGCACGTTGCCCTTGCGCGCCTTCACGCGCATCTTCAGCAGCTGGCGCTCGGCGCGCGCAGCGGCCGCGTCGATGACGCTCTTGCCGCTCTCGCTGAACTCCTTCGCGCCCACCGCAACTTCGCCGAGGCGGTTTGCCACCACTTCGGCCATGTACATGTGCTTCTTCACGTCGACGTCGATCACAATCGAAACCTTCGTCACCTTCGGAAAGGCGACCTGCAGCTTCTCCATGCGCTTCTGGGCGTAGTCCTTGAGAGACTCGATCCTCACGTCGCTGTGGCGCATCGTAACTTCTATGGACATATCAGTACCTCCTTGCTTTGTTGTTCTTTGGACTCTACATCCTGAAATCCTCGCCCAGATAGAACCTCCGGGCGTCTTCGTCGTTGACAAGATAATCGCTTGTGCCTTCGCACAGGAGCCGCCCGTCGTAGACGAGGTAGGCGCGGTCCACCACGTTGAGCGTCTCGCGCACGTTGTGGTCCGTGATGATTATCCCAAGCCCCTGTCCGCGCAGAGAGCGCACAATCTCCTGGATGTCGTGCACCGCGAGGGGATCTACGCCGGCGAACGGCTCGTCCAGCATCAGAATCGAGGGCCGCCTCACCAGCGCGCGGGCGATCTCCAGCTTGCGGCGCTCGCCGCCCGAGAGCGTGTAAGCGGGCTGCTTCGCCACCTTCGCGAGGTCAAGCGAGGAAAGCAGCTCCTCGCAGCGCTCCTTCCGCGCAGCCCTGCTCATCTTGAGCGTCTCGAGAATGGCCATCACGTTGTCCCACACCGAAAGCTTGCGGAAGATGCTCGCCTCCTGCGCAAGATACCCCAGGCCCTCTCTCGCGCGCAGAAAGACAGGCAGATTCGTGAGATCCTTGCCGCGGAACATCACAGAACCCTGGTTCGGACGCACCAGCCCCACTATCATGTAGAACGTGGTCGTCTTGCCCGCGCCGTTCGGACCCAGCAGACCCACAATCTCGCCGCAGCGCACGTTCATCGACATTCCGTTCACGACAGTGCGGTCGCCGTAGATCTTGACAAGGTCCTTCGCCACGAGATCAGGCCCGTCTGCAGCCGCAGGCTTTTCAGATTCCACACTAGCAGGCTGCTCGGGCACCGATGGCGCAGACGATGCGGAAGGCGCGGCGGCAGGCGCGGGCTGGGCAACCGCCTCGACAGTCACCCGCTCTTTCTCGCTGGCCATCTCGGCCATCGCCCTCATCACTGGATCGTCCATGCTCACGGCGTCAGTCTTCCTTCTTCTTGTTGGCCTTCCCGCCATTGATGTTGAAAAGGTCCTTCGGCGTTCCGCCGCCCTTCATAGCCGGCAGCTCCAAATCAACATCCTCCACCGTCGCCACTCCAGACTCGATCCAATAGGTGATTCTTCCGCCTCTCACCTCGCTCGCCTCGCCCTTCTTTCCGCCCGCATCGCGCAAGCGAGCTTTCTTGTCCTTCCCGTCGCCGAACATCACGATGCACTGCTCCGCGCGGTTGTACACCGCCCGCGAACAGTTCGCCGTCTTGAGATCGTTCGTTATCGCCACGTTCCCAAGCGCCACAAGCCGCTTGAGGTCGTTCGTTCCGTCGAGGAACACCCAAAGACGGTCGGCGTGCATCTGGTACTGCTCGTCGTCCACATACACCTTGCGGTCAAAGAGAATGACGCCTTCCTTGCGGTCATAGTCGGTGCGCTCGGCGGTGATCACCGCAGGACGCCCCGTGAGCACCTTCTTTCCGGACTTCTTCGGCTTCGCCGTCTTTGCCTCCGCCTGCGCCGGTGCTGCCGCAGGCTCGTCTGGAGCCTCAAGCTTCTTCGGCTGCGGACGTTCGTCGGGATCAGGGGTCGCGAGCTTCTGCGCACGCTTCTCCGCCTCCTCCTTCGCGGCATTCGCCTTCTCAAGCGCCGCATCCGCTGCCTTGCGCTCGGCTGCCGCCTGCGCCGTAATGGCGGCCTTTTCGTCCACCGCCTTCTTTAGCGCTGCATCGGCGGCCTTCTGCGCCGCTGCCGCCTTGGCCTCAACGTCCGCCTTCTCGGCCTGCGCCTGCTCGCGCGCCTTCTTTTCAGCCGCCACCTGCTCGCGCAGACGCTTCAGCTCAGCCGCATCTTCGCGTGCCTTCTGCTCGGCCGCAGTCTTCGCCGCAGCCGCTTCACGCGCCCTCTGCTCGGCCGCCGCACGGTCCGCAGCCATCTTCGCCATCGCATCTTCACGAGCTTTCTTCTCTGCAGCAGCCTTTTCGGCGGCGGCCTTCGCGGCGGCCTCCTCGCGTGCCTTCTTCTCTGCAGCGGCCTTTTCGGCGGCAGCCTTCGCGGCGGCTTCCTCGCGAGCCTTTTTCTCCGCAGCGGCCTTTTCGGCGGCAGCCTTCGCGGCGGCTTCCTCACGTGCCTTCTTCTCTGCAGCGGCCTTCTCCGCAGCAGCCTTCGCGGCGGCCTCCTCGCGTGCCTTCTTCTCTGCAGCGGCCTTCTCCGCAGCAGCCTTCTGCTCGGCGGGGGTTGGCTTGCGGAGCATAATGTCGTCAGGGCTAACGTCGAGATCGGCAAGGCCCTGGGCGGACGCCGTTGCGGAAACCATCATCGCGGCGATTGCCGCGTATGTGCATATGCGAATTTTCACTTGAACAGACTCCCCGCGTCGAACTTTGTGCGTCCAGCGCGAATTTCAGATTGAGAAAAGATTTTTATGAACTGCCGCGCGAGCGAGAAGTAGATGCCCCTTCCCTTGACGGAGGCTTCGCCGTATGTCATCTTCGCATCGCCGGCCACCCATCCGCTCTGCGAACCGCGGTCCACAACGCAGCTCTCCGCATCGAGCGAAGCGTACACCGTGCCGTCTTCGCGGTACTGCTCCACGCGCACCTTCTCACCCCACACGATGCCCTTGTCTGCGAAGATGTGGGCCCTCGCCGCCGTCACGCGGGACTTCACCGTGCCGTTCGGGAACGTCTCGATGGGGATGGACACGTTCTCCGCCGGCGCCTCAAGTTTCTCGGCGATCTTCTTCGTGCATTCGGAGTAGACCGCCCTGAGACGCATCACGTCGGAGTCGTCGTTGCGCTCCGCAAGCCATTTCGCGCTTGAGAACGCACTCGCGCCCAATGCCGCAAGAAGCAGCGATATGGAAATCAACTTCTTCAATTGACACCAGTCCTTGTCGCTTCAGCCTCCGTTGACCACCTTGTGCAACGCGAGAAGCGTCTTCCAGAGCGGCTTCACATCCTTGAACGCAAGCGCGTTCGCCGCATCGGAAAGCGCCTTCTTGGGATTCACGTGCGTCTCCATGAACACGCCGTCCACGCCCGTCGCAACGGCCGCGCGGGCGAGAGCCGGCGCATACCTGCCGTCACCGCCAGAGCCAGTGCCGAGCCCACCCGGACGCTGCACCGAATGCGTGGCGTCGAACACCACCGGATATCCCAGCTCGCGCATGATCAGCAGCGAGCGCATGTCGGCCACCAGATTGCGGTAGCCGAAGCTCGCGCCTCTTTCACACAGCACGATGCGGCGGTTGCCCGTGGACTCGATCTTCTTCACCACGTTGACCATGTCCTCGGGAGCCATGAACTGCCCCTTCTTCACGTTCACCACTGCACCCGTCTCGCCGGCCGCCACCACAAGGTCCGTCTGGCGCGCGAGGAAGGCGGGTATCTGCAGCACATCCACCACCTGCGCCGCGCGTGCGCACTGCCAGGGCTCGTGCACGTCGGTGAGCACGGGCACCTCGAAAGTCTCGCGTATCTCGGCGAGGATGTCCAGGCCCTCGTCTATGCCCGGACCGCGGAAGGCGTCCACGCTCGTGCGGTTCGCCTTGTCGAAACTCGCCTTGAAGACATAGTTGACCGAGAGGTCGTTGGCGACCTCAACAAGCCGAGCGGCGAGGTCGAGGGCCATTCGGCGGCTCTCGATCACGCACGGGCCGGCAATGAACGTAAGCGAACCGTCGCCAAAGGCGACCCCGCGGTCCACGTCGATCTTTCTAGTCTTCATCTCGAAGTTCCATTTCTCCTTGGCTTTATAGTATAGCAAAAACCGCGTGAGTGATAAAGCCCTATTGTCATTCCATGGGCAAAGTCAAATCATGGAATTGAAATGGCGCGAATTCCGCAGGGAGCGAGCGCGATGTCGTGCCAGGCGCCGCCGAGCTCGTAGCGGAAGCGGCGCTCGCGTCGAGTATCCATGTTCAGGAAATAGACCCTGTCCGAATAGACCGCGTATGTTATCGCATCGACCGAATCCGGTTCGTCGGACGCCACCCGCACAGTCTGCTTCACCCCCGCCGCAAGCTTCCGCACAAGCGCCACATACGCATCGCGTCCCTCCTTCGTGGCGGACGGAAACCCGCGCGCGGTGAAGAGGAAATAGCGTCCCTTGCCGAACCGCTTCTCCACGTACTCGCCCGCTTTCCCCTCCGGCGGCAGGAAGCCGAACGGCGGCATGAGGTCCCCATCCGAATAGTTGACGAAGTCGCGGTCAACGCGCGTCGTCAGCTCAGGACGCGACATGACGAGCGTGCCGCCTTCGTTCACGTACCGCTCAAGGACGTCGCGCACGTGCGGCACCATCGTGTTCCATCCGCCGTAGACTACCAGATCGTAGCGCCTCAGGTCGGACGCCGCCGAATCCTCGTCGATGTGCATCACGTCCACTTGTCCATACGGCGTTCCCGCAAGCCAGCCGTTGCGAAACGGTGCCACGAGGTCCTTGGGACGCGGGAAGAAGATGTCCTCGAGCATCGCCTGCGTCTTCTCCGGCGCGCCATACTTCCAGAGCGCCGCATTTGTCGCCGCGTTGTCGTGCTGGCTCCATACGGTGAAACCGCCGTACTCGCCCAGATACGCGTCGAGGTTGCCGAGCGCCATCGCGATCTTCGTCTCCGGCGTGCCATCTGCGCGCGGATTTGCCTTCACCCAGTCGTAGAACCTCTTCACCACGTCGCGGTAGCGCTTCGCCACATAGCCGTCATAGCCCTCCTTCGCGCGCTCCTTGGCAGGCTGGCCGGGGAAGCCCGGCGTGTACTGCCATGCCTGCGTGCCCTGCGCGCCCGACTCGAGAACCATCATCGACGTGCCGCACACGTATTCCTGCAGAAACCCAACGAAGCACGAATCGTATTTCTGGTCGACATGGTAGGGGATCGCCGTAGTCTGCCACTCGTGGGCGTTCCATGCGCACCAGTATTCCGGCCCCCACTTCCGCGCCGCGCCGCGCGCCTCGGCCGTGGTGTGCGCGAGGTTCTGCGCGCCGATGGCCCACTGCTCGTTGCAGATGAAGTCTATCCCGCCTGCAAGCTCGTAGCACGAAAGCGCCGCGCCGCACGTCGAGAACACCCACGGAAATCTGGAGATCCAGCCGAATCCCGCATCCGCCATGTAGCGGTTCACGAAACGGTCCCGCGCGAGCGCAAGGTCAACGCCCATCGGAATCCTGCACTGCTCGCGCCCCTGGTACATGAAGCTCGCGTACTCTCCCGCATTGTTGCCCAGATAGCGCTTGCCGAATATGTCCACAAGCCTGCCCTGCGTCTTCGCTCCATCGCCCGAGTAGATGCTCATCGACCACAGCTTGCGCTCCTTCACGGCATGAACCCATTTCTCGCGGATGTCATCGGGAAGCTTCTCGGGGAGCATCTTCGAGGCGGAGTGCCATCCCACAAGAAGATTGCAGAGATCGTCCTTGAGGATGTCGCGCATGAGATCGTGCGACTCCTCGTAGCCAGTGTGCCCGACTAGCACGAGATTGTTCGGCGCGGGCGGACGCACCGGATTCTCCGGACGCGCCACCTCAACCTCCTTGACGCACCTTTCGCCCTTCTTGTCCTGTATCTCCACCGTCACCTTCCACGGGCCCGAGCCGGACGGAAACCTGCGGCGGAAGATCGTGTCCGCCGGTTTCGCCACTAGCTCCTTCACCTTCGACTCTACATCGGGATTTGGATAGCGGAAACTCAGTGATGCAACAGAATTGCTGAACGAATCCGCCGAGATCCAGTAGCTTCTCCCCGTGCGGTCGTACTTGACCTTGAGCGCATAGTCCGGCGCGGCGGCAAGAAGAATCCCGCCTGCGGCAAGAAAGGAAACGACCGCGGAACAAATGCGCCTTGCCATGATGCCGTCTCCTTTCGACATGTTTTATTCGTCGTAGATTCTGCGCTTGGAGCGGATGGCGTCGTAGGCGCGGCGCTCAACGGCGAGGCGGCGCTGGTAGCGCTCCTCGCGCGCACGGTCCGCCTCGCACGGCACAAAGCCTTCCATGTCGGCGCGCGGGGTCGTCTTGAGCCGCTCCTTGCCGGCCTTGAGTATCGCAAGCGCCTTGTCGTATTCGGGCTTGCCCTTGACGGGAAGGAGTATGCGCGACATCTCGGGACGGTCGAAGTTCAGCTGCTCGCGCTGACGCGCGCCATGGCTGTTGGCGATCTTGACACCTGTCAACTTCATCAATGCGTTGTACTCGCCCTGCGTGATCGGCATGCGCCCGCCGAAGTTCTGGCCGAAAGCGCAATCGTAGGTAGGCCAGTACGGCGCGTTGATGTCCATCCACGTGATCACGCGGTCGCGCTCCTCCTCCGTGATGCCGCTCCTGCCGTGGCCGTAGAGCTTCTTGGTGAAGCGCGAGGCGTGGGAGCCCCACGAGTAGGCGGGCTGTATCGAGGCCGGGCCACCGCCAATGCCCTTCACGTAGCCGAGCGCCCAGAGGTCCACGTAGCTCGTGCAGAAGTACGCGCCCTTGTCGCCGGAGAGATTTATCTTGTCGCCGGCCTTCTTGCCGTAGTCATGGCACGAGACGCAGCGGCGGTCGAAGACAGGCTGCACCTCCTTCTGGAAGGAGTAGAGATGCGGCGGCGTGCCCCTCTCGAGTCCCTTGAGGTTGTACGAGCCGTCGAGCTTAGACGGGGCACGCAGCATGGCGAGCGCCTTCTTCTCGGTCTTCGGCACGTCGCCCACGCGGTTCTCGTGGCAGCCCACGCAGCCGTAGAGCTCGCCCGGCTGCAGGTACGCGCCGCTGCGCATCGACTGCACCATCCTGCCCTCTGCGTCGAGCGCCTGGAAATAGACGAACGTGTTGCCGGGCACCTCGAAGTACGCGCTGCCGTCCTCCTCGACGGGGACAGTCCCCAATATGCGCTTGTTCTCGAACGAGTGCCAGTTCATCGCGGCCGCCTCCTCGCCGTGGCCGAACCATCCTCGCACCGGCAGCCAGCTGCGCTTCTCCGGACTCTCCACCACGCGCAGCGCCTTGATCGAGCCCTTCTCTACTCCCTGCATGTGCGTGCCGATGTACACGTTCTGCACGTAGAAGCGTCCCGGCGCGTCGGGCGCAATGAAGTTGCGCTGCTCGGCCTGCACCACCGGCTTCTTCGACGGACGCAGCAGCATGGGCGAATGGCAGCCAGGCGCGTCCTCCGCCACAAGCACCTCGTTGCCGTGCAGGTCGAGGTAGTAGATCGCGGTCTCGTCGCCGCGGCCCGTCTGGCGCACGCAGAGGAAGTGGGCGTCGTCGATCGGATACGGGTCCGCATACTTGCGCGCTATGCCGCGCGTCGAGTCGAAGTCCTCGCGTCCGCCTGCGTGGATTCTCTCTCTATAGTCCGCGGGCCATGTGCGAAGCACCGGCTCCTTGCCGTCCACGCCGAGCGAACGGTCGATGATGCCGAGCGCGCCCCAGGGACGGTCGTGGCAGCTGCCGAGAACGGCGATCACCTGCGATGCGCTGGAGAGCGGGCGCGCGTTCACCACGCCGCCCGGCGAGGTGGTGTTGTTGCCCCAGTAGATGGCGTGGCGCGTGCCGTCGGGATTGCACACCCAGAGTCCCTGCGCGTCGCCGAAGTTGCGGTCAACGTACTCCCAGCGGTCGTAGAGCACGCGTCCGTCGGGCAGCATCGCCGAGTGGCCCTCGAAGAGCGTGGACTTTCCGATCTGGTGGATGTTCGCGCCGTCCGCCTTCATGCGGAATAGGTTGCACATGATGTGGCGGTTGCACATGCAGTACTTCGGTTCGCGCGTCGAGGAGAACACGATGTCGCCGTCGGCAAGCCACATGGGGTCGATGTCGGATACGCCCTTCGCGCGCGTGAGCTGCTTGAGTTCGGAGCCGTCGGCATTGACCGTGTAGATGTGGTAGTCGTCGTCCTTGCCGTTGCGCATCGAGAAGATGATCCGCGTTCCGTCCCAGTCCACCTCCGGATCGCGTACAGTGCGGCCGGCAATTTCTGGCACCACGTCGCGGCGCGCGCCGGTGCTCAAGTTCAAGGCGCGCATCGCGCCCTGCGTGCGGTAGCTGCGTTCGTTGATCTCGCCGCACTGGAAGATGGTGGCGGTGTTGTGGTGGTCGCGAGCCCACATGGCGTGCGTGGTGTAGATCATCTCGCGCCCGGCGAGGAGAGGATTGTCGGTCAATAGGGCCTTGCGCAGAAGCGCCTCGAGCGCCTTCGTCTTGCCGCGGCCAGGGGCCTTGACGATCTTCTCGAGGGCGGCTAGGTGCGAGGCGGCGGGATAGGAGGAATCAATCTTGCCGAGTTCGCGTATGGCCGCCTCGGCGTTCTCCGCGGCGCCGCCGGGAAGGAACGAGCGCTCGTCGAAATCCGAAGCGCCGATGGTGCCGTCAAACGTGACGTCGTCGATCGTCAAGTGGCACCAGCCACTCGTCACGTTGTCCGTCACGCGGAAGAAGACGTCCTTGCCCACCGCCTGCGGAACGTTCCACTTGACCGTCCGCATCGGTTCGCCGTTCTCGCCCGCGGCGGAGGCAATCACCTTTCCGGTCATTCGGTCGACGAGCGCGAACGATGCAAATTGGCCGCCGCCGATCTTGAACGTCACCTCTGGACCCGTCAGGCGAACCGTAGGCGATTCGATCACGCCGGTCTGCTTGTCGTCCGGACGGTTGTGCTTGTTCTCAAGAGTTGAAAGGAACCACTTGCCGCCGTTCGTGTACGGCTTGCCCGTGTTGTGCTCCTTCGCGAGATTGGTGACGGGCCTCTCGAACGCGCCCTCCACCACCTTCCATCCCTGGAGGTCGCCCGTCTCGAAGTCGAACCGCACCTGCGCCCCAGCGCACGCGCCATAAACGCACACAGCCGCAAAAGCGGCACATGTCACTTTGTCAAACGTCATTGCCGATTCCTCCTCCTACGTCCGTTCCATGTCGCGCTTGATGGCCTTCTGCTTCAGCGCGTCGCGCTTGTCGTGCAGGGCCTTTCCGCGGCATACGCCAAGCTCAAGCTTGATGCGGCCGTTCTTCAGATAAAGTCTCAGCGGAATGAGCGTGAGCCCCTTCGCCTCTGTCTTGAGACGAAGCTGCTCAATCTGCTTGCGGTGCACCAGCAGCCTGCGGTTGCCCTGCGGCTTGTGGTTGAACCTGTTGCCGAACGTGTAGACGGGGATGTTCATCGCCACCACGTACAACTGCCCTCCAAGCACTGCGCCGTAGGCTCCGGCAAGAGAAGCCTCTCCGTGGCGCACCACCTTCACCTCGGTGCCACGCAGTTCAATGCCGCACTCGATCTTGTCGAGCACGGCATAGTCGTGATAGGCGCGGCGATTGACGGCGAAGTCGCCAGGCGCGGTCTTCTTCTTCTCGGCCACAGACCCCTCCGTCGTCCATCAAGACGACATTACTCGAAAATGCTCTTGGAGGCGGCGTGCTTCTGCCAGCGGGTCTTCGCGTCCTCAGCCTTGGCGATGGCGTCGAAGTCGATTTCGCTGATGAGCCTGCCCTCCGCGACCTCGCGGAGCGCCGTATCCACCTTGTCCTCGTCAGGTGAGAGCGGCTTCACAAGCGGCTTCTCGCCGCCAATGAGCTGCTTCGTCCGCTTCGAAATCAGGTTCACGAGAACCGGAATCGAAGGGATGCGTTCATGGGCCTTTTTGAGATATTCGGTGTTCATTATGTCTCCGCGTAAGTTTCTTTTCCTCGAAAAGAGTTAAGTATTATACAACTTTTCGGGGCAGAGCGCAAGGGGTACGCACAAAGAAAGTGACAAGAAATGACAAAAAGCGCGAAAATCGCCATCTCAGATGCGTTTTAACACGTATTCGGCTGTTCCCAGCTTCATACGCTCTCCCTCTGCGATGGCATCCTGCCAGCGGGTGGAGGGATGCATGGTGGCAAAGAGGTCGCCATGGGTGTCCTTTCCGGCAAGGCAGCTTGCGGGGTTCACCGGCGCCGCATTGCAGAGGTCTGTGCACGCCTTGTCGAGCGCCACCGGGTCGAGCGAAGCGGCCATGCCGATGTCGCCCACGAGAGGAACGTCGTTCATCGCATGGCAGTCGCAGTGGGGAGACACGTCGCAGACGAACGATACGTGGAAGCAGGGCTTCCCGCGCACCACCGCGGCGGCGTATTCGGCGATCTTGCCCTGCATCACGGTGCAGGGCTCGCCGAAGTCGCTCATGATCGCGTCGCGGTTGCACACGCCTATGCAGCGGCCGCAGCCCACGCACTTCGCGGGGTCGATACTGGCCTTGCGCCCCTTTCCGAGCGTGCATGCTTCGTGCGCGCACTCCTTCGTGCAGCGGCCGCAGCCCACGCACTTCTCCTGATCCACAGTGGGATGCACAGAGGAGTGCATGGCCTTCTTGCCGCGGCGCGAGCCGCCGCCCATGCCGAGGTTCTTGAGCGCGCCGCCGATGCCTGTCATCTCATGGCATTTGAAGTGGTTGAGGGAGATCACCACGTCAGCATCCACAAGCGCGCGGCCGATGTACGCCTCCTTCACGTACTTGCCGTCGGGCAGGGGCACAACCGCGTCGTCCGTGCCGCGCAGACCGTCCGCGATGATCACGTGGCAGCCGGTGGAGAATGGCGAGAAGCCGTTTTCGTACGCGGCAGTGATGTGCTCGAGCGCGTTCTTGCGGCGGCCAACGTAGAGCGTGTTGGCGTCCGTGAGGAACGGATGGCCGCCCTGCTCCTTCACGAAGTCTGCGAGTGTCTTGGCCCAGTTCGGACGCAGATACGCGAGGCACCCCGGCTCGCCGAAGTGCGTCTTGATCGCCACAAGCTTGTCGGCCAGGTCGATCTTTCCAAGCCCTGCCGTTTTAAGAAGCCGAGTGAACTTCTGCTGCAGATTCTCCGAATCCGAGCAGCGGAAGTCTGTGAAAAATACTGTTGCTTTCTTCATGGCAAAGATTATAGCATATTTAGCGCCCGGTGCCTAGTACCCAGGTTTCCAGTCCCGAGGTTCCGGGTTTCGAGTTTGCATGAACCCCAAAAACAGAAACTAGAAACCCTAAACTTCGAAACCTCGAACCTAGTACAACTTCCGCCCGTACACTAGGATCTTGCCGAAGTGGAAGAACTCTTCCTTCGCGTCTGGCGTGCGCGCCACCTTCACGTAACGGGCACGACGAGATGGAGTGATGGGAATGCGGTATTCCTGTTCAAGCTTGTCGGTGTGGAACACGTTCGTCCAGGTTTTGCCGTCCTCTGACGTCATCACGTCGAACGGCACCTGGCGGTGGGCATTCTGCCCGGACTTGTTGAGCAGGAACACGCCCGTCACCTGCGCGTCGCCCGGCAGCTCCACCATGGCCCATGGAGCGGTCTCTTTCGCCGTGTGGAAGGTGGTCAAGTCGTTCGGATGACTCGGGTTCGGCTTTCGCGAGGAGTCAATGACGCGGGCGTATAGCTCTGGCTTGTCCCAGTTTGACGTCGTTGACGTGGTGAGCATTCCGCCCGCAGACAGCAGCCGCCCTCCAAAATCGCTCTCTGGATAGCGCGGCGCATGTGGATCCATTGGATTCAGGCGTTCGAAAAGGCCCGCCACTGTTCTGAACACGGCAAAGTCCTTCGTCTTCACCGCGGCGGCCATCATGCCTCTGCAGTCGATTGCGGTCCCGCCCGACTTGCCGCGTCCGCACACGCTCTCCACCAACTTCACGAACTCCCCTGCCTGCACGGCGTTCTTGAGATACATCTCCGCGCCCCATCCCAGCACTTCGGCGAAGACGGGACGGCCAATCTGCGCGGTGAGAGCGGCCTTGAACATTCGCCTCGCGAGTTCGTCGTCGTTTCCGATGATCTTCGCCTGGCGCCTCAGAAGTCCCTGCACGTCCATCTCCTCGCGCGTGGGCGTGTTGGTGGGCTGCGGAAGCATCGCATAGAGGCGCGCAAGCTCGTCGACGGCGCGCTTCGGCCCCGCGTTGCGGTCCTTCGCGATTCGTGCGAGGTTGTCGTTGACCACATCCCATGTGGCCTGCCTTCCATCAGGCATGGCCCGTGCGAATGCGCGCATGAACGCAGAAGTGGCTTCGACGCCGGCATTGGAGCGCGCCAGCCACGCGGAGTATTCGCGCCACGCGCCAAGGTGCTTCGGCTGCGCCTTCACCGCGAGGCGGTGCCAAGCCTCCACTGCGGATGAGGACGCGCCGCCGTCTTCAGCGAGTCGCGCCATCCACGTGAGGCGGTCGGCCTGCAGCTGCGATTCACGGTCGGCATACGAGCGCTCGATCGCGTCCAGATACGTGAACGCGTGCCCCCAGAAGCAATAGTGGGCAGTGGTGTATCTGCCGACGTAGTTGTGGATGTTCCAGCTTCCGTTCGCGCGCCGGCGGTTGTAGGCGCAGTGCCCGGGCTGCCCGCCTGTCGTCGCCATTAGGCCGTGAGCGTTCGCGCTGAGCGCGCCGAAGGTGGAGAGCGCGCCGCATACGCCGCCCACTCGCGGACGCAGCGACCAGCTCGGCCAGTCGCAGTCGCGCCAGGGCCTGTAGTACCTCGGGCCGTGTATGGACTCGCCGAAGCAGTTGTGCAGCCTGTACGGAACGGCGTTCAGCGCGCCGCCGTAGCTGTCGGTGCGGTAATTGAAGTGCTGGTTTAGATACAGCAGGTTCGCCGCGTCAAGGATGCGTCCCACCGCAAAGCGCCATTCGCGCACGCTCTGGCCGTAGGCGGACTTGTGGAGCCGCCCGGCACGCGCGAGGAACATGTATGCCGCATACGCGCGCACGAAGTGCCCCGCCTCGCTTTTCGCGGACGTGTTCAGCGCGATCGCCGTCGCGACCCGTCGCGCGAGGCCTCCTGCGAGAATCTCGCCCCTTGAGTCGTTCCAAACGAGCTCGAAGAGGTTCGTGAACGCGGCCGCAGACGCTTCCACGGGACCCGATGCGAAGAACTCCTCCAGCCATTCCTCGTCCTGCAGGAACTTGTTCGCGAACGCACGCCCCCCTTCCAGCGCCAGCACCGACTGCAGCGTGTTCGTGCCGATCTCGTGTATCGCCCATGTGCGCACAAGCGCGCGCCGCTCGTCGGGCGTGAACACTCCGCGCTTCGTGAACGCCGGCGCGAGCTTGCGGCGCTCGCGCGCGTACAGCTTCGCCGCCGCACCTGGCGGCGCAGGCTTCGCCGCGGCCACATGCGGCCTTATCGGCATGTCGACGATGCCCCTGCCGTACTTCACCGCGGCCGCCCTGTTGGTCGAAGCAGGCGGCACTCTCTCGCCGAACTCGGCGTCGTTCAGATACCCCTGCGCCGCCCAGCCCCAGAGAGTGCCCGGATCCGCCCTGTAGACGGCGCGCAGCAGCTCGCGGGCACGCGCCTTCTTTTCGGGGCGCTTCCGCAGGAACGCAAACTCCGCCATGTCGATGGACTGCCTCTGCTCGGTCGTGAGATGCTTCGTGGGGCGTTTCCGCAGCTCCGCAATGAACGCCTCTCCCTCCTCCGGCTTCTCCGCGAGAGACGTCGCCTTTGCCACGTCGCCTATTCCGTCCCCCATCGTGAAATGCAGCACCCACCCTTCCCTGTCGTCGGGATCCGCCGCGCGCATCGCCTTGCATTCGTCGGCGTACGCATTGGCGTTCCAGGTGCCGTTGCGCTCGCGCCGGAAGAGGTTCGGCGTCTGCGCGCGAAGGAGGTCGAACCCCTCGCCGCGGCGTCCCGCAGCGAACTCGGCCTCCGCCTTCATGCGCACCGCGTCGCGCTCCGCAACCTGCTTCGCGAGATCAACCGCCGTCACGTCGTGCGGAATGTTCTCGATGCGGCCCACGCCCTCGCCGCGGCTGTTGAAGAGTATGAGCGCAGGGAATCGGCTCGTCGCCGTGTCGAGCGACTTGACGCGGGCGTTCTCGTTCGAGACCGCCGCAGGGTGAGGCGCCTCGCGCACGTCGCTCACGCCGAAGAGCCACCGCCCGCCGAGCGCCTTTCTGAAGGCGGCGGAATCGTACACGCCGCGCACCTTCTCGCCAGAGACGCACCAGTCGCCGCCCACGCACAGCACCATGCACGACTTCTTCTCGCGCGCCGCGTCGGACTTCAGGTCGGCCCGCGCCCCCGTCGCAAAGATGCAAACGAGCAGGCATGCCGGCATCCAACGGGCAACGGCACGGCGGACGTGGTCATTCAGAAATGTGTATGTCATTCGCAGCTCCTCGCAGACTTTCGCACGGCGAGTTCAAGCGACGTGCGCACGCTCAATCCAAGCTCGCTCTTCGCCCGCGCCACATTCGGCACGTACACCGAAGGCGGCGCGTCGGGCGCGGGCTCTTTCTCCACGATGATTTCCACCTTAGCCCCGAGCGCACCGCGCACGATCTCGGCGAGCTCGCGTATTGAAACCGCGCTTTCGCCGCCAACGTTGTACGCCCGCCCGGTTCGGCCGCGCTCAAGGATCGCAAACAGCCATTCAACCAGATCGTCGGCGTAGAGGTAGCTTCGCAGCGGCGTGCCGTCCCCTTTGATCACGATGGGCTTCCCGTCGAGGCAGTTACGGATGAAGTTGCCGATGGCGAAATGGCCGTCGCGGTCCAGATACGGCCCCACGAAGGCAAAGCAGCGAGCGATTCTCACATCGAGCCCGGCATCGGCCAGCAGCTTCTCGACCGCAAGCTTGCCCCTGCCGTAGGCGGTGGCGGGCGCGCAGGCATCCCATTCGCACGCGGGCGAGATGCCGGGGCCATAGACTGCACCGGAACTTGTGAAGAGCAGCGCACTGCAGCCGGAGGCCTGCGCAAAGTCAGCGACATGCCTCGCCCCGTCGATGATCACGCTAGTGGTCTCTTCGTCGGAAAGCGCCGCCACCGTACTCGTGGCGGCGTGGATGATGGCATCGAATCGGCCTTGCGGGAAAGCGAAATCGCGCACGTCCCCGGCGACGAACGAGACGCCCGGCTGGCTTGCGAGGCCAGGGCATGAGGCGGCGAAGCGTTCAGGCGAGCGCGAAAGAACAACCCACTCGCCCTGCGCCCATTGCCATTCCGGGTGGCGCAGGCGGTAGTCGAGCATCGACTTGCCGAAGAAGCCGGTGCCGCCGGTGATGAAGAGGCGCTTTGGGCCTATTTGGCCGATCTCAGATCGGCCGTCAAATCTATTATATGAGTCAACTGCAAGATTCATGCCACGCCCCCACAAGATTTGATAGCAGAACTCTGCCATCCTGCAGATTTGAAGGCCGAGCGGCGCAATTCATCACCTCCTGCAGATTTGATGGCCGAGCTGTGCTCGGCCAATTTATGCGGCCCATCGGCCTTCCAGTAGAGCGCCAGCCCCTCGCCTGCCGTAACGATATCTACGATCTCGGCGTTTATATCGAGGCAGGCGCGGCGATTGAATTCCACCTCGTCGTTGCCGCGCCCGATTTCGAGATATCGCCCCTCTGCAAAAGGCGCCGCGTAGCGGCTCTCGGGCCGAAAGCGCCGATTGGGGATGCACGAGGGCAGAATGCGGATGAAGCGCGCGTCGCCCCGGGCGCACAGCATGTCGCGCACCGCCTGCTCGCCCTTAGAGATGAAGCCTGAGATGATGACATAGCCCTGAGAAACCGCATTTTCAATACGCGCCAGCATCTTGGCCATTGCCGCTCCCTGCACTTGGCGCGAAATGCGCAGCGAAAGAAGCTTTTCCGCAGGATCAAGCAGGGCGAGGTTGCCCACTCCTTTCCAATAGTGGCCGGGATCGAGGCGCGGCATGAAAAGCGGCTCGATCACGCGAAGCGCGCCTTCCACGCCATACATCAGCTCCCACTTCAGCGGATTGTAGGCGATATAGCGCTCGGTCGCATCGATCATATCGCGAGAAAGCAGGATATAGTCGTGATAGCCCTGCTGCCAGAGATGGCCGTTGGCCAACTTGGTAGTATAATTCTTGAACCGCCTGATTGCATTGCCAAGCACCTTCAGCGGCCCGGCAAGCCCAGGCAAGAGGGCGCAGTTGAAATGCACGTGGTCCGGCATCACCACGTAGCCGAAAAGCAGGATGCCGGGATTCAGGAGCGGTATCGCCTCAAGAGCC
>Ga0310695_10003528_pt1 | contig 30486 bp, 22 predicted proteins | sample RumenRJG_04DNA_FD_203882 | JGI IMG/M metagenome (GOLD analysis project Ga0310695, IMG submission 203882) | Bovine rumen microbial communities from Lethbridge, Alberta, Canada - RJG_04 (v2) (version 2) | ecosystem: Host-associated > Mammals > Digestive system > Stomach > Rumen | place: Canada...
TATATCTCCAACACCGACCACTACCGCCGCGTCCTTTCCCATTGCCTCGACGTGAAGCGCACTCTTTGGATTGGGACTGCTGATATCAAAGACCTTTATGTGGATTCGGGCAAGGAGAAGAAACCGTTTCTGTGGTTGATTGCCCAACTTATCAGGCGGGGCGTGGAAGTGCGGCTTATTCACGCAAAGGAGCCGGGGCAAAACTTTCGCGAGGATTTTGATAAATATCCCGTGCTTTACGACCGTTTGGAAAGGGTGCTGTGTCCGCGTGTCCATTTCAAAATGTTTATTTTTGATTGTAAGGAAGTATATGTAGGCAGCGCAAATCTTACAGGGGCGGGCATCGGTATAAAAACCGACCATCGTAGAAATTTTGAAGCCGGTATTTTGACCGACGACCCCGAAATCGTTGAACAGGCAATGAACCAATTCGACGAAGTATGGATGGGCAAGCATTGCAAAACCTGCAAACGCAGAGATTTTTGCGCAGACCCGGTGGCTTGAAACAAAACTTGCCGATAATTTATATTCCTCCCTCAATCGTGATAATCCTCCTCACTCCACTGAAACTTCACCGTTTCGGGAACCATATATTTGCCGATTTTGTAGTCGATGTTGGCTTTGTGGGCTTGGCTGAGTTGGTAGCAACGGCGGATGCGGTACATCTTGCCGTCTTTGATAAAACGCGCTCCTGTCTGATGAAAACGGAAGGCAACATCACGAGCCACGCATTGCTTTCGCACATCGAGAATCCAATCATAATTGCAGGGACGAGCATCAACACCTGATTCGCCACTTACGGCAACTTCTTCAATTTCAGGCGTTAAATAAGGCGTAAGGTCAACGGCTGAAAGCATCGGAGCCACCATAATGCTCTTGTGTTTGATGGGCATCAAGAGAAAAATCGGCAGACGGTAATCAGCCATTTGTTGGTTTTCAACGGTGCAACCCACCATTACATTGTCGTAACCATCGCCCCAATCGCTTGGGATGCAATCCATAAAACGGTCGATGCGTTTGGTGAAGAAATAAAACCAAAGGTCGCTCCGTTGCTTAATCATCTGCCAACATTCGCCTCGCCAAGGGTCGGCATCTTTCAAGAGAAAATCTGACGTAAAACAAGTGAAAACAATCCGTCCGCTTGGAATTTTCCAACTTTTGTCGCGTTTGCGTTTGATTGGGAGGTTGAAATTGCCGGTTTTCCTACATTCTTGGCTCGAAATTTCGCTGCCGTACATTTCGTCTTGACGATAGACATAACAGTATTTGCATCCGGGGCTGATTTTTGTGCAACCGTGCCACGGATTCCAATCGGCGTATATTTCCCAATGCTCGGACATAGGATTAAATTAATGCGTTAAGGATCGTCTCTGGCGGCGTACCCATAAGCATTATGGCTGTAAGTTTTTTGCCCATATCCTTGATTGAATGTCCGCAATGAAAAAGATTGTCGTCGATAATTAGCCAACGGTCGTGCGATGGATTTGTCCAAATGTGCTCGTTAATTGGATTTGCACCAGCGGCAGAATTATGGGCATTGCGCAGCGTAGTATGCAGACTACCCGAATAAATGTCGGCTGTAACACCTTGCTGTCTAACATCAAGAATGTCAAATGTGGCGGCATCAATGTAGTTATCAATTATTACAACCCTTTTTTGAGCCGATTTAACCAACTTTTCTAATAGCACCCTTGCCTCAAAAAATTGTCCATTGAAAAAAACTTGTTCGATTGGCGGAAGATTAGTCTTTACGAAAAAATCTATTTTCTGTTGATGCTCGGCGAGAGTGGATTCTATGGAATTGAGACGGCGGTCGATCCGTTCTTCCATATACACAAGACGTTGATTAATGTTATAACCTTTCAGAAGGTAGTCTTTGAGTACTGCGGTAGCCCAACGACGAAACAGAGTTGCATTGCGCGAACTTACTCTGTATCCGACTGAAAGAATTGCATCCAAGTTGTAATGTGTTACATTGCGCCTAACTTTTCTTGCACCCTCAAAACGAACTACCGAGAAAATCTCGGTAGTTGAATTTTTGTCCAACTCGTGTTCCGAAAAGATGTTTTTAAGGTGAAGACCCACATTGTCTGTCGAGCAACCAAACAAATCTGCAATCTGTTGTTGCGATAGCCAAACTGTTTCATTCTCCAACTTCACCTCCAACGACAAACTGTCGTCAGGCTGATACAGCACAATCTCGCCGCTGTTTCCTATATTTTTGAGTGTCTGAGGCATATTCGTAAAGTTTTCGGCAAAGATATTGAAAAAAAAATTATCCAAAGTCATTTCTAAATCAAAAAAGTTCGTATCTTTGCATTTACGAAGTCCGCCGTTGGGCGGGCGAAAGTATATTTATAAACTAAGGCGTTTATTTACGCTTTGTTACTGACTCATTGAAACTTCGAACACTTCAATCTCACGTCAGAACATTGCAACGATAGATGCCCATTGTGTTATGTATATTACAACGGTATGCCATAGGTGTATCCGTATGTGTTTGCATAAGCGTGGGTCTTCGTTGCTCGTTCTGTGTGAGATGGGCAAGTTCGAAGGCCTCAATGAGTGGAACGAGCATAATAAGGTTCCACGCCTTTTTTATATAATTGTTAACGGTCTGTCGGAACCTCGGACAATAAAAATGGTTATGACACAGACTGTTAACATAGGTCAAATGATTCAGGACGAATTGAACAAAATAGACCATTCGGCGGCTTGGCTTGCCAAAAAACTTAATAACTCTCGAACCAACGGCCACAAAATCATCCACGAAAAAAAGTACAACGACGTGCTTTTTCTTATTGACGTGTCTATCATAACCGGACACAATTTTCTACAAGACTTAGCCGACATTACCACCGCAGAAATCAAAGATGCCAAAAAACGAGAGAAATAATGAATAGAATTTCGGGGCAAAGTGAATAGGATTTCGGGATAAGGGAAATTGGCGGTGAAGTTTTTTAGGGATAACTTTGCGATGTTCTAATTTAGTATTTTGTCTATCGGACTTCACAAAATACAAAAAGAAAGAACAAACATAAATAAGCAATATATCGAAGTCCACAAAAAGGTAAAAAATATGTTTGATTTAAAAAAACTTCACGAAAAGGAAGCGGAACTTAAATATGCTATAAATTCAAAACATTTTGACAGATCGCTATTCGATGACCAAACTGAAAATAATTATGACATTCTTGGTTGCGATTGTGATGGTACTTGTGCAGGAGGTTGCAAAGGTTCTTGTCAAAATGTTGAAGCGTTAAGTCATTGGTGGTAAAACCAATGACTTAATGGCCGTTTAACCAACCTTAATTAAAAAAACTTTGCAATAATGGAAGGGAAAACGAGAAACATTTATATCACCACAAATGTACAATGCAATTTAAGATGCGTATATTGCTATGAAAACAAAAATAGCAATAATGTTTTTGATATGGGCAAAGCACAAAACAGGTTAACAAAAGATTTATCCAATACATCAGACAAAGAAGTATTGATTAATCTTCATGGAGGTGAACCTTTTCTAGTTTTTAACAACATTAAAGAATTGTGCGAATGGACTTGGAAGCAAGCTTTTCCTACCAAGTATACTTTTTTCACCACAACTAACGGCACAAAGGTACATGGGGAAATCAAAGATTGGTTATATGAAAATAAACAGCGTTTTATTTGTGGACTAAGCCTTGATGGTACGAAATCGATGCATGATATTAATCGTTCGAACTCATTCGACCAAATTGATATTAGTTTTTTCCGACATACATGGCCTAATCAAGGTGTAAAAATGACAATTAGTCCGCTAACAATAGAAACAATGGCGGAGGGTATTGAATACATACACACCTTAGGATTTTCTATGTTTGATGCGAATTTGGCACATATGGTAAATTGGGATAAACCTGAGTACATCAAAACCTATTATCGTGAACTGATGAAATTATCAGTTTTTTACAAGGAACATCCCAAACTTAGGAAGTGTTCCATTTTTGAAAAAAAATTTTCAATATTATGCAAAAAAGATTCAATGACACGACGTTGGTGCGGTGCTGGTAATGAAATGGAGGTTTATGACATTAATGGAAAAAAATATCCATGTCACCTCTTCTTCGAAAATGTATGCGGCAGAGAGAAATCGCTCAAATGTAATTCAATAGAATTCTCGAACCCTGATGTATATATTCAGGGCGAATGTCGTAATTGTTCAATTTACCCAATATGTCCAACTTGTTATGGAGCTAACTATATTGAACGTGGACATATTGGTTCGCGCGACATCAATCTTTGTCGTATGGAAAAAATACGTACATTGGTCATTGCAAAGCATCAGTATGACGAGATAATTAATTCAAAAAATGACATAAACAATATGTCAGCAAATGAGTTAAATGAAAGACTTAATACATTGAAAGGTATTGAAAAAATTCTTCCTGATCTCAACAAATATAAACTAATGTTAGATAGATTGTTAAATTCAGATAAAAACAGATAGGAAATGGAAAATATTACAGAAACTTTTGAACAATTTGAAAAACTAATTTCTAAAACGCATGAGATTATCAAAAATTGTAACAACTCGAACTACGACAATATTTTCACTTCAATATCAGATACATTTTATCACGAGAATTTTCACAGCGACATACTATGTTATATATTAAAAAATGATGATGCAAAAAAAGAATTTGTAAAATGGATTAACCAAGCACTTAATCTTAAAATTAACTTCGATATATATAAAGGAGGAGAAGTTCGGCGAGAAGAAAAGCATCGTGATATAACATTATATTCAAAAAACAAAAAAAATGTTATAATTGTTGAAAGTAAATCTAATGGTGCAAATGACAGAGATAAACAAATTTTAGGATATATAGAAACATTGGAAAAATGTGAAACAAATAAAATAAATGTTGATGTAGTTTTGTATATAAACAAGTATTCATACAAAGAGCCAGAACACCATAATTGGAATGAACAATACAATAAATACAAGAACAAAATATTGATAGCCACACTATTGGATAAGAATAGTATAGCACAATTACTAGATAATATAATTAGTAATACTAATGACAAAAAAATAATTGGAATATCATTAGAATTAAAAGATTTATTTTCCCTTATCGTCAAAGGAAAAATGAGAGAAGAAATGTCAAAAATACGAGATATAATCAACGCAAGTCCAATAAGGAAGTATTTTTTAGAATTTTTAAAATATGAAGACAATTTTGCTTATTTATTTGAGAATGAATACTTCTCTGACATTTGTGCTTTCAAGGACGATTATAATTTGAAAGAAATAGATAGGTGGGATGATAAAGGAAGAAACGTTATCTATATTAACTTTATGAAAGATAATGTGCTTATTTCTATTGATATAGATTTTAAGAAAACTTTGTATTCAATATCAGTTATTCCATCAAGTCGTAAAGAGAAAAAAAATAAAGAAAATATTGATGTTTATAATAAAAAAGTAGAAAATTTGATAAAAAAATACAATATAGAGTACACCTCTCTTAGAAATATAACAAGTGAACGTCAAAGGTTTTGTTTAATAAAAAAACAAAGTGCATTTGAAAAGGAAGAGTTGTTATACAACCTAAAAAAGATTTTAGACACATTAGAATTGAAACTTAATAAAAAAGCATAAATAATATCAAAGTATCAATTAATGTAATGACGATTTTAAAATTATCATTTATAATGATTTTGTAAACGTGAAACACGGCATTGATTTATCACCGTTTAATTCGATCAAAATGAGCGGTGAAAGAGGTAGTATAATGCATCATAAGTTTTGTATTATTGATAATCAGATAGTTTTCACAGGGTGTTTTAATTGGACGAATAATGCAGAGAATAAAAACAATGAAAACATTCAGATTACTATTGATGACAACGCTTTGGCATCATAATACTCGGTTGAGTTTAATAGATTATGGAACTTATCAAATTGACGATAGTATTGAAACCCCTACAAATATTTCTTGGTAAAAATAGAACATCTGTTATGGATAATCATTTTTTTGAACTCACTAAAATAGTTGTAGAATAGTAAAAATGAATATCAAAAGTTCTATCCAATCAAAAATATTCCGCTATCGGCAAAAAATATTACCTTTGCTACGGATTTTTTAACAAATTCTTGCCGATAATTACAGTAACTACGGGATATAAAAGGTAGAGAAAATTACAAAAAAATATGTATATTTGTTGCCGTAATTAATCAGAATCAATATGGACATCGTTAAAATACAGCAATATAAATCAACCTTTGATGAAATTGCAAAGGAGATAAAAGACGACGAGGGCGAGGCTCTTGAAGTGTGGTACGCTCGTGAACTGCAACAAGTGTTGGGTTATAATCGATGGGAGAATTTTGTAGTGGCGATAGGTCGTGCTATGGAATCTTGTAAAACGTTGGGTGTCAATGTGGATGATCATTTTCGTGAGGTCACGAAAATGATAGCATTGGCGAAAGGAGCGCATCGTAAAGTGCAAGACTTTATGCTCACTCGTTATGCCTGTTATTTGATAGCCCAAAACGGAGACCCGAAGAAGGAAGAAGTGGCATTTGCGCAGAGTTATTTTGCGGTTCAAACAAGGAAGGCGGAACTTATTGAGGAGCGACTTAATGAGATAGCGCGTCTTGACACCCGTGAAAGGTTGCGTGCGTCAGAAAAGCAACTAAGCAAAAATATCTATCAACGTGGAGTTGATGACAAAGGGTTCGGTCGTATCCGTTCCAAAGGCGATTGTGCGCTGTTCGGAGGACTTACTACTGAACAAATGAAAAAACGGTTGGGTATCAAAAGCGGAGCATTAGCCGATTATCTGCCGACGTTGACAATTGCCGCCAAAAATCTTGCAACTGAAATGACCAACTATAATGTCGAGCAAAAAGATTTGCGAGGCGAAATGAGCATCACGGCAGAACACGTTCAAAACAATCGTAGTGTGCGTGGAATGTTAGGTCAACGAGGTATAAAACCCGAAGAACTTCCACCTGCGGAAGACATCAAGAAAGTTGAGCGTCGTGTCGCCAAAGATGAAAAAAATATGCAGAAAGATTCTCAGAAACTTCCAAAGAATGAAGGAAGATGAGGATATAGCCCTCAATCGTGATAATCCTCATCCTTCCACTGAAACTTAATGGTCTCTGGCACAAGGTATTTGCCGATTTTGTAGTCGATGTTGGCTTTGTGGGCTTGGCTTAGTTGGTAGCAACGGCGGATGCGGTACATCTTGCCGTCTTTGATAAAACGCGCTCCTGTCTGATGAAAACGGAAGGCAACATCGCGAGCCACGCATTGAGAGCGCACATCAAGAATCCAATCATAATTGCAGGGACGGGCATCCACGCCCGATTCGCCACTTACGGCAACTTCCTCAATTTCAGGCGTTAAGTATTGCGTAAGGTCAACGGCTGAAAGCATCGGAGCCACCATAATGCTCTTGTGTTTGATGGGCATAGAGAGAAAAATCGGCAGGCGGTAATCAGCCATTTGTTGGTTTTCAACGGTGCAACCCACAAGCACATTGTCGTAACCATCGCCCCAATCGCTTGGAATGCAATCCATAAAACGGTCGATGCGTTTGGTGAAGAAATAAAACCAAAGGTCGCTCCGTTGCTTAATCATCTGCCAACATTCGCCTCGCCACTCGTCGGCATCTTTTAAGAGGAAATCTGACGTGAAACAAGTGAAAACAATCCGTCCGCTTGGAATTTTCCAACTTTTGTCGCGTTTGCGTTTGATTGGGAGGTTGAAATTGCCGGTTTTTCTACATTCTTGGCTTGAAATTTCGCTGCCGTACATCTCGTCTTGACGATAGACATAACAGTATTTGCATCCGGGGCTGATTTTTGTGCAACCGTGCCACGGATTCCAATCGGCGTATATTTTCCAATGCTCTGACATAGTTTTTTTTGTGCAAATATATTGAAAAAAAATTTATTAAAACACCATTTTTTACCCAAATTAGAGCACAAAAAGAGTATACCCGAGATAACAACACTTCATAATTAACCAATACCTTTTATTTTACCACTATCACGCTCAACTTTTAAAAAAAAATTCCGCACCAAAATCCGTCAAATGACTTACATCGTTAAAATCGTCCGGCTTTATTCCACCAAGATTTTATTCCAAAAATTCTCCCATCGTTTCGTCATACACCGAGCCATAGTTTAGTTGGTTGTAGATGCTTACGTGCGAACCTTTAGTTGTCTTGAAAAGTTCGCGGTAGAGGTCGTAGATAGCTATGTGAGGGTTTTGGTATATTTGACGGCGGAATGTACGGGCAAAGGCATTGCTCAGATATACGCCGAGAGAGCGGTCGTATATGTCAGCCTTGGAGGTTTCGTAGGCTGTGGCAGCGGTGAGAACGAGTACGTCGGGCAAGCCTTCCAATACTTCTCCCCATTTACCACTGTAACAGGTCTCTATCGCAAACATCATACGACGGTACTTGTCGAGGCTGTTCATTTCCGTTACAATATCTTTGATGCGCTGCTTACCAAAATATTTGGAAGCGTCTTCGTTGCCCCATAGCGGACCGTCGATACTGCCACCGTGTCCGCTCCAGAAGAAGAATACATCGCTGCTCGATGAAGGGTGGATTACTTGCGGCAGACGGTCGCTGCTGCGTCCAAGCATAATGTCGGCAAGGTCGTCGGGGGTGAGATCACTGAAATGGTAGTCCACCACGACATTTTCCCTTACATTGTCGTTTACAAATATATCGCCTGTGGCAGCGGCATCGTTGCTGCGCTCCACGAAAATTTTTCCCGGGTACAAGTTAAGCGGGTCGTTGGCGAGGTTATCTTCCACAATGAGAATAATGTGATCGTCGTCGTAGCCGCTGTGCTTGAGTGTCTGATACATGGCGAAAGCATCAGCTTGGTGTCGGTAGTTACTCCATGATGTTGACGGGCTGATGACAACTGCCCAACGGTCGGTAAGGGCGGGCAGATTGTGCGATACCGTGACATCTTCGATGGTGGAGTTCCACCTCTTGTCCATCTGCCAGAGGGTTGTGGTGGAGGCCTGCGTAGACGTGCCTTCTGTGCTGAGATAGACGAGCGGTTTCACCATGCGGTAGAAGTTGCCCGTGCCATCATTCTCAAAGTTGCTATCCCATACAAGGTAAGTAGTGTTGAGGATTTTGGTGCGGGTCTCGCCGTCGAAATTGAAAGTGCCGGTGGCTCCAGTAATTGTTATTTCCCTTCCGCCTGCAATCTCGGCAAAGGCACGTGTGAGACCGTTGAGATTCCAGCCCGTAGCCGCGCCGTTTTCGCAAGCAACAATGCTGCGAATGTGGTCGGTGAGGCCGGGGGTAGTGGGACGTGTGTCGTAAACAACCTGCTTACCGTCCACAAGACAATTCTCGCCATGCACAGCCTGATGCGCCGCGCCAAGTGCGGTGAGAGTGAGTGCGTCATATATCTGCGCATATCCGCCCAACGCCAGCGAGCCATAACGCGCCTCGTATGCTTGTGGAAATCCGTATGTAGGCGAGCCGTATGGCGCGATGGCATAGGAGAATCCTATCTCCATATCGTCTATTACTAAGGGGTCGAAAGCCACGTCGGCAAATAGTGTATATAAAAACAGATTGTTGTCGTCTAAGATTACTTCCATTTGTAACTGGTTGATTTGTTTGCATACTTTGGCATAATCGGCAGCGTTGGAAAGGGCGCAACAAATCATTACTTTTTGATTGGTGCAGTCGTCACGAAAGGAGTTGAGAAATGGCGTTATGTCGTCGTTGTCCTTGAAGGCACATACACCATCGCCTGCCAGATGAAGCTGCTGCTCAGCGGCGTAGTAGCCAAACCAGTCGCGAAACGAATGTCCGTATGTATCGTCGCTGTATATGAGGGCGATGTTGTGAAAATTATTGTTTGCCGCCAGGGCAATCATCATTTCACACTGCGTAATGTCGCTCTCGGTGAGAAACCATGCGTAGGTGCTGCGAGCGTTGGTGCGCTGCAATTCGGCACTTGTGCAAGTAGGCATTATAACGGGCAGACGGTTGCGCTCAGCGTAACGGAGTATGGTGTTGGCGTTGGACGAATGGTAAGGCCCGATGATGGCATGACACGTGTCGTCGCCCTCGGCGGGGTGCGTGAGGGTGTATGCCAATCGGTCGAGGTCTTCAGCATCCTCGTCGTGATAACGGAGCCGGAGGTTGATTTGGTTGGGCAGCATCTCCTGCGCCTTACTAATATTAGTCATAGCCCAGTCGATGGTGGGTTGCCACGAGTCGCGGATGTCAGTCGGCAGTATCACGTCCACATTAACGGTGATGATGTGCTGCTCATTGGCGGGCAGTTCGGTGGGCGTGATGTCGTCGTCTTTATGACAGCCGTATATCAAGAGCGCGCAAAGTGCGGCGGTTGCTAATCTTGTGTTTTCCATGATGTCAATTCCCTTATTTTGAATTCGATTGCTATATCATCTATGTATTCGGTACAAAATCCGTCCCAGCCGCCATGCGTCTCGGCAAGGGGCATTTCTGACGGTTGAGAGCGAAGCCAACGCTCGATCCATTGGCTGAGTGCGCGGTCGAAATGTCTAATGATGTTGAAACGTTGAAACCCGTTAGTGTATTCGCAGTCGAACATTATGGGCAAGACATTGCAATTGCTGTTTTTACCCATAAGGTAGAAGTCTGCACCGCTGTTGGAGGAGCCAAAGTCTATGATACTAAACAAGTCGTAGGCATCTTTTTCGGCGCGGGCAAAAAGCGACGAGGCGCAAGTCTCGTATGCCTTTTCAAACGACGACCCGGCAATGTCAGTGCTGTAAAGTTCGCCCTCTGTGTCGAGCATGTGGGAGAAAGCGGGCGGCGCAGCAAGTTGCAACGTCTCTTGCAAGGCTTCTACAAGACTATCGCGATATAGACCGGTCTCTTGATTATATAAGCGGTAAACGCTAATGTTTCTTATGTGGGAAGATTGTCCGCACTGCTCAAGAAAATCAATGTATGTGCGGGCGTATGTGCGTACAGAGGATGCAGCCGAAATGTTGAGGGCATAAACAGGAATTTTTGCGCCCAATATTTGTGCAGCTTTCTGAGCATCACTTTGAGTAGCTTTAAGCAGAAGGATTTCGTCACCGTCTCTAAGCGCGGAGGTCATCCCCGCAAACCATTTGGCCATATACAACTCGGTCATTACAAGCAAGCGGCGGCTGTAAGGCGTACCGTCGGGCGAAGAGGTGGTGTTTTGCGCCCAGTCGAGTAGTGCTGTCTGCAACGTCTTGATGTCGTATGAAGTCATAAATTCTATGTCGGCGTGAATGGTGTTGTCCTGTTGAAGTGCGTTGACGCCTTTCATCACGCGGTCGGCATAGCCACGGTCGCCGAGTTGTCCGGGCGCAAAGACGGTCATAATTTGGATTTTTGACGCTTGAGGCTCGGGCGGTGTATATTCGTCGTCGTCCTTATGACAGGCGGCGAGTAGGCAGATGATTGCTGTTAATATGATAAGTCTTTTCATTTTAGTGTTATTGTTTGTCGAGTTCGTGTGGATTGTAGATGTAGGTGTATTGTGACGTTTGCCGCCAACAACCAAGTTCTTTTACGTATTCCCAACCGGCTACCAACTTTGCGCTCTGCGGTGCTTGACAGTAGAAGACATCGCCGTCACAGGTAACATCGTATACCTGTGACGAATAGCCGCCGTCGGGCTGTACACCGCCGCTGATTTCCACAAAAGGCAGAGCGAATGATGGCTCGTATTTAACATCTTCGCGCTGAATGAGCGAGATACTGCCGGCGTTGATGTAGAATGTTGATGTCTGCGGCACTTGGTCTTGAGTCAGCAATGTGGAATATGCCTTACCGCCGCTCCATCTCACCTTGTATGCCTTGCCGTCGGAGGCGATGCCGAGTCCGCAAGCAAGATTTATTTTACCTTCGTATATCGGGTATGCTACGGTGAGCGTTTTGCCGCCGATTTGTTCGCCATAGCATATAGTGGCAACGTAGCGACCGTTTGAGATGATGTTTTTGACGATGTTGTCGCCCGAGGCTGTGGCGGATTTCCATTGGTCGGTTTTATAACGGTAACGATAACCGAGCTCAGTGTTAGCAGCAGAGAACGAAGTGCTGAAAAAATTGTTGTCGCCCAATAACTTCTGCTGCAACGATGCGTCTTGAAGAATGGCACTCTTCACGCGGTCGCCAGTCTCCTCGTCGATGGGGTAGATAAAATCCCAGATGGGCGTTACCTGCATATCTATCAGTTCAACGTTGGAGGCGAGAGGATTGTCGGGATTGTATGTGAGCGACTTGCGCCACCTTGTAACTGCGTCGAGGTCTATCAGACGTGTGCCGTCGTACCGCTTTTCGCCAAGAATTGCGCTGATCGGTGATTGGTCGCCACCGGTGGCAGAAATATTAATTTGAGAATTTTCTACGAGTTGGAATGCAGCGGAGTTTTGGCGGAGACTCTCCTTGTCGGCTATTATTGCGAGAAAGTCTTGCTCCGACCATTGCTCCTCAGACACTTCGTCGGAGTATCGCCACATATCGTTCTTGATTTCCACAGACAGAGCACCGCCCAACAATGCGTTGGTGATTACGTGTGTACCATATACATTGATGAACGAATCCACTACGGCGAAGTTGTCCACAGGTGTATTGGCGATGTGCAACACAGCGTTCACAAAACTATTGGTGAGCAACTGCAATTCACCGTTGTCCACGAGTGCGGCGATGTTGTCGTCCTCAATGTACTGTTGCGCCATAACGGAGGTCTCGGTGTGTGTGTAGTATATTTGCTCCTTAACGCCGTTTTCAATGACGTGTTGACGGGTTCGTTTTTCGCCGTTGTAGAGTCCGAGATTTATCTCTTGGTCGGAGGCGAGGGTGATGTTTGCCACATAGTCGCGCAGGGAGTAGTCGAAACGCGAGGAAATCTGTACGGAGGAGGCATTGATATTGTGGTAAAAATCAATGCCGGATAATTGTTGATATTTTTGAAGTTCTGCAAGACTGATTACTTGACAACGGATGTCCTCCCAATTACAAAAACTACCCCTGACGGCATCATACGAGTATCCCACGCCAAAAGTCCTTACAAAGGTGTTGCGTGTGGCGAGATCTTTGGAAAGTACCCAACGGAAGCCGTCGCCGTTATCGCTGCCATCCGTCGCAGATTCTGCGGCAGATAGCGGCAGAGGGATTTCATCGTCCACCTTTTGACAGGCAGCGGACGAAATCAGTAGTAATGCAATGTATGTTGTCAATTTTTTCATCATAATAAACTGATTATCAGAATGCAAATACAGGGCGGACGTAAGCAGTAGTCTGTTTTTCCCGGAGTTCTAAATATGTGGTGGTATTTTTTTGCGTGAGCACTACACCGTCGTTGCCCTTGATATTGAATGTTGAACTCGTCCAATAACTATCCGTCAATGCAAAAGGCGAATAACCCTCAGGTGCGGACCTTTGCAGAGCGTTGTTAATGATGTTGTAGGCATTGTTCTGTTTGTCGCGTAAGTCAAATGGTATTCCAAACGCACCGCGATTTTGGACATTGCCAATGCCGGGCGAAAGCAATATTGCAAGCCACTGTCCCGCACTCGGAATAAACCATGATGAAGTTCCTTTAGGTGCTTTCGGGGCATAATTTAGGGCATCTTCTGCTGCTGCAAAATGCTGAGAGGCAAGGGATTCTGTCTCATAGAGACCATCGCACTTGTCGTTGACGCGTGTGGAGGCGGTAATCGGTTCTTCTGCATTAAAAACCCAACGTTTTTGCGTTACCGACGAGCAATTGTTGTACGCCATTACAAGACCGTGCCCGTAACCTTCTGTTATATCGCTACCTTCGTCGGAGCCATCGCTGACGTACACCACCATTCCGAGTGGCGTGGTATTGTCGGCGATGGCGTCGGCGGCAGTCTTGTATAAGACGTTGTTGCTGGCGTAGCACCAGCCGAGTTGTTTTTTTGTAACATTTTCGGCGGCGTTTTCTTCGCGAAATTTCTCTTTTTCTGCGCGCTCGGCATCCTCCTTGGTGACGACTTTAGATGTCTTAGCGTTTAATACGGTAGTAACTCCGCTGATTTTTTGATCGCCGTAAAAGTGGATGACGTTAATTGTGTAATTCCACATCTTGTTGCAATGTTCGTCCCAAGTGTCGTCTTCTATGTATCGGAATGAGTTTTGCGAGATGGAGCCTGGATTGGTACAGTCTTGCGGCACTACGAAGTAATGGGACACGCGCCAATCCCACCAGTAATAAGAAATCTCCTCCCAAGTGGCATTGAAACGGATGGCGGCGGCGCGGCTGTCGCTACTATGCCATACCACGCCACGGTCGTTGCAGAAACCTTCGGGAAACAAATCGGATTTCCTGCCACTAAGGGGAGGTACATCCGTAAATTTGCCATCAAGGAAGTCTTTCGCCACTTGCATTGCTCGGGGGTTGTTGAGCATGAAGGCAGCGTAAGACCTTATATCAGAGAGGGTGGCGGTGTGTCCTTGGTCGTTGTTGTATGGATACCAGCAACCTTCGTTATCGCCGTCAAGGTTGATGCTTTCGTCGCCGCCCGGCTCGTTGATACCTAAGTGCACAAGCACACCTTCGCCCTCGTTGCACTGCCTTACGCAGAGATAAAAGCCGGGGCAATATCCGTAGTTAGGAGATACAAATACTACGTCGCCGAGGAGGTAGGCTGAAGAGCTGCCGTTGGTACCTATGGCGTCGGCGGTCTTGTATTCTATGCGCTCCAAGTGCGGAAGACATGGAATATCAACCTCCACGTATCCCAATAGCCTGCCACCGTCGCCGCGATGAAATGTGAGCGTGCCAAATTGAATGGTCTTACCGTCTTTCAATGGCAAGTCTTGTATGCTTACTGTGTATCCGTCGGACGTGGTGGTAATGAGGTCGCTTTGTCCCACAATCAGAAGAAAATCTTCCTCAGCCTCGTCTGCTGTGCTGAATATTTTGGTACGTACCATCTCCGAACCGTCCTCCGCTAAAATGCCATATACAGATTCGTAAGTCTTGGTCAGCGATTCGTCGTTGAAGATGCGCAGACCGGCAAGATTTTGGAGGATAGATGATGCTGCGAAAATTTTTTGGGCTTCAATCGATGATTCGTCTACCGAGGTTTGGTCGGGACTTTGGGACTTGTTGTCGTCGTCCTTGTGACACGATGCCGATAAGAGCAATGCCAATATTATGCAGAGAATTGAGGTTGTTTTCATTTTTCTATGTTTTTTTTAATAGTTGATAATGACGGATATTGATACATACGACCTCTTGTGGGTCGCACGGGGTAGAAATTGTTTCGCCATGCGTAGTTATTGACGGTGTTGTATGTGTAGTCGTCGATGAGTTGCATAGAGTAGTTACGGTCGAGAACCATCAGACAGGCATCTGAATAGTTGTCGGTATTTTTAGAACAGATGACATTCAATTCACCGGCATAGCGGATTTCGCGTCTGCGGTTGCTGAAATCTTTGTTTTTGTTCTTGATGTCGCACCAGCCGTAGTAACCGTTGAACTGTGCGTCCCAGCCCGATAATTCGCCCTTGAACAATGCCTTGGGGTTGAAACCGAGATATTCGTACAAACTCTTCACCTCCTTGGCGGTAGGCATATACCATTTGGTGTTGGCATCGAAGTATGTGTTTGGCTTGTAGCCCCACGTCCAAGAGTTGTATGCGTTGAATTCGTAATTGGTAATGTATTGAAACATTGTGTATAGCACATTGTTTTTCAATTGATCGAGACTGCTATTGCTATATTCATCGTCGTCGGTAACAAAGAGCATATAGTGATCAATGTCGTTGCGCGTCCAGAAATTGGAGCCTACTTTCACAATGGGGTGTTGGTGGTATATTGCACCTGCATTGTCTTCGGTAAATAGGATCAGGCGGTCTTCCTGAACCTCCCGTTTCCGCCTGCTATCGGGGATTGGGGTGATGCCGTATGACTCCTGCATCAGGTTGCCGCGAATGTAGTATATTTTGCTTAGAATTTCGCCCATAGCTGCTGTGCTGATGGGATATACGAAGCACGAGGCGTCGGAGAAGCCCACTGTGGCGGGTTGATTTTGTCCATCACCTATAAAGATGCCCTGCGACATTTTTATAATGCCCTCGCTGATGGGGTATATTATCGTTACGCGGCGGTCGCTTCGGATTTTTGGAACGTATTCGTTGCAGATTTCGAGTATCGGCTCGTCGTCGATGTAGAGAATTTTGCAGAGCGAGCCGTCGGCGTCGAAATCAGTAAGGTCTTTTTGAGTAAGGTCGATGGAATAGAGGTTGAGGTGCATTTTTTCGGCCTCAAACTTATTGTCGCTATTCTCCACCATTGCGAGCACGGTACTGAGAAATATGTCGCGAAATTTTTTCGGCAAGAGTTCCCATATCGGTATCAGTTCAAAGTGCACTACGTCGAGGCAGTCGTTGATGCTAACATTTGCAGCGGGATTTACAGAACCTATCCAACGGTTGATGTCGTCGATATTGAGTTGTCCGTCGTTGTCGAGTTTTTTGGCAGCATTTAAGAGTGTTGCACGCTCTTGAGCACCGCCGCCGCGTACGGTAATCGACATTCCGTCGCTCTTGGCGGTGGAAGTCTTTTGCTGAAATTCGGGCGTGCGGTCAGAAGCCTTGATACGCCCGAGGGTGTAGTCTATTTCCTCTCGGAGTTCCTGAATGGAATTAACCGATGAAGTCTTCGACATTGTGAATGAATAGTCGATTCTGCCGCCGAGGTCTGCCTGTATCACTATGTGTGTGCCGTATTCGTTGATGATACGGCGGACGGTTTTTTGAAGTGCCGACTTTTTGTTGGCATTGGTTATTAGTTGGGCAACGTAATTAGCAAAGTCGTCGGTCCATGGCAAAACGTATGGCGAGCCTTGCTCCTCACCTTGCCGATGGAGTTCGAGCAATGCGCCACGGTCTACGTATTTGGAGGCTACGGTTTTTAGAATGCAGCCGCGCCCAAAGTTGTTTTGGAACACGTCGCCTTCACAACGCTGTTCGAGTTGCTTGCAGTCTTCGCGACAACCATCGAGGGAGATCGTTGATTTGGTCTGCGAGGCTGTGAGTTCCTCCGCAAAGCCATATATACTTGCGTTGGTGAAGTATTTATTTTCTGTTCGGGCAAGACGGCAGTCCTGCACGGGGTCGAATCCAAGTAATGCTGCTTGTTGGCTAAGTTTACCGAGGTCGAGAACAGCTTTTGTCTTCTTGACTGACATCGGGCTTTCGTAAGCCTTGAAAATATCGTATCCGTAGCCGACATAGCATACGGATTCGGCATTGCCGCCGTTGCTGTCGGAGTCGGATGCGGAAAGTTGTGTGATTGACACTGTGGCGTTCTTTTCGGGCATTAGCGACGAGGCAAATTGAATGGTAGCGATGCGCCGCCTGCCTTCGTTGTTATCAGCCGTAACAATGCTCACAAGGCTATCACTAGGAAGAATGTCGGAGCGGAGAACGAGCCAAGGGTCGCTGCTTGAGACGACAATAGAGCCGTCTAAGTCGGCATTGTATCCGTTTATCTTTACTTTGATGCACTCGTATGAGGCTTGTTTAGAAAAAATGACATCGCCGTCCTCGTTCGCACCGAGAGTTACCTCAACCGTCCAGGCGGTGATGTCCTCGCCGCCGTCAGGGACGGGGGTGGCGGTGACATCATCATCTTTGCGGCAGGAGTGGAGGGCAAGCGATGCCAAAAGTAATATGTAAAGAAAACGGTTCATTGGATTAAATGACAGTTTTTTGTTAATACACTTATTTTTCTTCGTCGAATCCGGCGAGGTTAAGTATATCTTCTACTGAAGGGGACTTCATGTCTCCTACTTCCGTGAAGCCGAGGTAATTGAGGATGCCGCGACTCTTGTATCTGAGGATGAAGTACGCCCTTGCATACGACTGCACTTCCATATCGGCAAACAGAGTCCATATCGGTGTCATTGTAAACGAAATTGGCATTGCTTGACTCTTGTTACCGTCGGTGGATTCCATCGACTTAACCCAATCCCTGATGATATCTCGCAAGGTTTCCAAGTCGTCTGGTTTTTCGCTTGTAAGCAGATTGAGGGTCGCGTCTGCCACTGTGTTGGCATCACCGCCAAACACCGATACGTCCAAATCGGAATTGCGGAAAATCGACGCACCTTTTTCATTGTATGAGAGTTCACCCGAAATATTGAGTAACCCACCCATTTCTGTCTCCAACGTTGCGCCTACCTCTACATCGCCATCGAGGTACATGGTGTTAAGAGTGCCGTGCATACAGATCGTGCCGCCGAGGTTGGCTCCTCCTATGATGAATGGACCGTAGGCGTTATCAAGTTGTTCGAGCACCTTGTTGGCGGTGGTGTGATCTTCGTCGAGTATGGCTTCTGTGAGTTCGTAATACTTGTTGCTGAATCCAACGGAGAAAATGCCGCCGTATGAGGGCTTGTTGATTTTCTTCTTCATCTTATCGATTTGCTTCTGCTGCTTTGCAGTGAACGGCAGCGAATCTTTGCCGTCTCGTGCGTTAGCCACCTTGAACTCATGCTTTTTGGCTTCGAGCAACTTTATGTTTTCGCTGTTTGTCAGTTCAAAAGTACCTACGGAATCGGCAAAATTGCTGAGTTCGTCCTCAGAGAGGTATGCGTGGTACATTGGTGCAGAGCGAGCGATGAAATAGTCAACATGTTTACGATCTTCCGTTTTGTGGGATTTATAGTTGGCCTGCGCCGAGAGTTCCAAGAAACCAAAACTTACGTCCACCTTCATATTTACCGACAACTCTTTCTCCTGTTGAAGACACGAATCAAGGAGTAAAGTATTCATATCAGCGATTTGGATAGAAGACTCCACGTAGGCAGATTTGGAGAGTTTGCCTTCGTTTTGGAGTTGCTGAATCCTGCTGATGTTGAATACGCTGTTGTTCTTGAACACCTTAGTAGGGTCGAACCGTGTGCGGTCTTCTTCTTTCATAGAGCCATTGGTAATCATTTTGTCCTCTTTGATGGCGAGTTCGGCAAGTCCCTTGGTGTTGAGTACGTATTCGTATTCGGCACCATGACCAAGACCTTTTTCGGAAAATTCGTCGCCACTGAAATTGCCGTTGCTGTCGGAGCCGCGCTGCGTAATTACGATGTCTATTTCCTCATTGCTGCCGTCCTCTTTGTAGATTGTGAGTGTTGTGGAACGGGGGGCAGAGGAATTGTTTGGATCGCATACGATTACAACTTTCTTGCTGCCCTCGTATATGAGAGTGCAGTCGTCGATTGCCGCCCAGTCGCATTCGTCGTCAAGGAGTGCCATCCACTTGCCCGAGGCAGAGATAGGCAGTGTGTACGACGTAACATTGGCGGCTATGTCGATGCCTTGATTTGCCACATTGCCGTCGATGTTGATTTCCGTGGGCGTGGTGGAATTTTCGGGTGTGCTGTCATCGTCCTTGCAGGCGGTGTAGCACAGCGCCGTGGCGGCAAATAGGGCAATGAACAGATATTTGTTAGCTTTCATATTGTTAACTTTTTATGCCGGTTAATAATGATGTTAGAATTCCATAAACGGGCGGACAGGCAGTTCGGCAGAGTAGTCGGGTGCATCGAGACCTTCGAAAATAAATCCTGCTGTGCTTATTTTCACCCTGATTGGCTTAGTTCCAGATGATAGGGAGTGAATAGTGCTTGTCCAAAAGGTGATAGTGGCAAGGTCACCCTTGTCATACGAAGGATCCACCGCTTTGAACATGTTGTGGTAATACTTCGTAATCCATCCATTACGGGTTAATTCATCGTTCATGTAGTAAAAATTGTTGGTTCCCCATATCAAAGAGTTGGGGAATGTTTTGAGTACGTCGCTTGTGGACGGCAAAAACCATCTTGTGGCGTCGCCACGATAAGCTTTGTAGTTCGATGCCATTTCTGCTGCTTCATGGGTATGGTTGTGTCCGCATCCGTCCGAGAGTTTTGAGCCGTCGGTGCTGCCTGAGGCAACGCCTTGGTATAGGCTGATGTCGTTGGTGGCGGTTACTTTAGACACCGTACATTCAGAGAGATTGTTTTCTGATGACCAAGAAGCCATGCCAGCGTCCTTGAGAGCCATTGCAAGGTTTTTGCCGTTTCCATTTTTGGATACATATACCACAAGACCGAGTGGGTCGGTGTTGTCATTTATGGCGTCGTCGATGGTGGCGTAAAAAGTTCTGTTGGCACCGATAATGCAACCTACTTTCGGGTCGTCGAATTTAGTGGGTGCAGTAGCCTCTTTTTGGACGTCTTTTGTAGTCAGCACGTCTTCAACAGCCCAAGAGAGTTTTTTCTCTTTATCGCCAGAATATTCTTTGACGCGCACTACGACAGCCATATCGGGACCTTGCGTACACTTGTTGCCACGCTTGCCGGTCTCCACGTATTCGTGGATGTCGAAGGATTTGAGTTTGTCGTTCTTGTTTTCTGCGTTCATGTCCCATTTGAGTTCGCTTTTCTGCGGATTGGAGAGGGTTTTGCCTTCGTAAGTAGCCGTCCAAAGCGTCATCGTTACCCCCCAAGACGAGTAGCCACTGTAGAAAAAGGTGAGTTTCTGATTGTTGGCGGCGTCGGTGAAATACTGCTTGCCGATGGAGCCTGTTACCTTACCCCAGATGCCCTTGGAATCCCAAAGTTTGGCGAGAGCCTTCATGTATGCGGGTGTGTAGAGACCGTTGTCGAGGTCGCAAACGCCTTGTCCGCGTCCGCCCGACTTGCCCCACCATTCGTTTTCATAATTGGCAGGATCAACGAGAATATCAAGGAGTTCGGCAAAGTAGGTCATCTTTTCCTCGTCTTTATCGAGATCTGTTGGCACTATGTGTTCGCCACGGTTGGAGTTAGCTTTGTAAGTCTTGTAGTTACCGTTTTTACCGCTTACGAGTTGGAAACTCATCCAATGTGATTTCTTTTTGCTTTTGAGGGAGTTGGCGGGGCGTACACACACCCAGTAGCAGCCGTCTTTGTCCTTCACCACGTCGCCATACTCGTAGTAAGGCGTGAAATTGCCGTTGGTGCCGAGTTTGGATGCTGGCACGAAATTGATTCGTTCCAATTGGAGTTGGGGAATCTGAATTTCGATTGTTGCCACGCGGTCGCTTTGGTTTTCGATAGAGAGCGTCATAGAGCCGATGCCCTCGTAAGACCAAGTGCCGGAGGTGGCGTCAGATTTGAGGCTTTGTCCAGTGAGAGAGTTCCAACGAGCGATGGCCTGCGCTGCGGTCTCGGTGGCAACAGTCTGCGTGAGCGAGCCTTCTTCATCGTCGCGGTCGCTGATGTTGGCGGTGTATTTTGCCGTCTCCCAGTCGTCGGGCAGCGAGTCGATGTCGGAAACTTGGCAGACGATGGAGTAAAGTGCCATCGCCTTTTCGGTGGCCTTGCCGTACGGGTCTACGGCCTTATCATCCTCAGAGATGGTTTCGTCAGAATTGTTGTCGGGGTCTTGACCGTTGGTTATATCTTCTTTGTCGTCCTTGCACGATGGCAGGATTACAAACATCGCCAATAAGATGGCGAGAATCGAGAGAATGTGAATTTTTTTCATGATCTTTCGGGTTTTTATAGTGATTACTTTGTGTTAATTGTCAAAAAAAAATTAAGATATTTTAGGCTATAAGGCACAAAAAATCCCTTGCGGACAGTCGTCTACGTGATGCACCGACAGTCCACAAGGGATTGAAAGTATGTGGTTGGATAAACGATGTATAATTTACCCACCTGTATAGTATACTTTGTATTTTGTATAGTTTGATATATTTTGTTATTTTCCATAACTATCTTTTTTTTAGTTATACATAGCTTTACCATTTTTTAACGAATAAAAGGGCAAAATGTTCCGAGAAAATGGGATTTTTGCAGGCGTTTAGAGGGTTAAAAAATGTTAATAAGCATCTTATTTCCCAAAAAAAACAACTCAGTTTAACATTCATCTCCTTTATAACCAACAATTTAAATTTTTGTCAGAAAACAGATTATATTCTCACTCTTTTTTCAAGCCTTCCACAGGATTTCCGTAAACTGTTTTTGCTGACTGAACGGTTACGATTGCGCACGTTACCACCGTTACCAACAAAACCACAACCGGGAACATCCACCAAGGCAAAGGTGCTTTTTCAACAAAATTCTGTTGCCAAAGCGTTATAACATAAAGCGTTACAGGTAAACTCAAAACAAATCCCGCAAATATCATAATCAAATATTTCACATTGATTTTTTTGATAATATCGTCAGTTGAGGCTCCAAAAACTCTCCTTAAAGCAATCTCGTTGTGCCTATATTCTGAGTCAAAGGTTACCATACCAAAAACCCCGATTATCGAAATCAAAAGCGCTAAAATCGCCATAAAAACTGTCGTCGCCGAAGTGTTAATCTCTTTTTTGTAGAGATTTTCAAAAATCTTGTCATAAAACGTAATCTCCAACGGCATTTCGGGAACTATCTCATTTACAACATTTTCTATATGCGTTAAAGCAGTTTTAAGATTGCTACCTTTGGCAATTTTAACGTAACAAAAATTGAGATATTCAGCGTGCGCAAGACCTAACGCAAGCGGCATTATCTCCTTGCGAAAAGATGTTATTCTAAGGCCTTTGTCTATCACACCTCTTATTGCGCCGAACATTCCATAAACTGTGTCGCCAATGTTGTATTTGAATTTTGAAAAAATCTCTGCACTTACCACACAATCGTTTTTGTAATCATAATTGCTTACCTCACTGTCGCGTATGCCTACAAAACCGTCGCCATCGATGAGCGGAATGTCAAAAACGTCCAAAATTTCGCTTGTGCAGTTTATACAGTTGAAATATAGCGTGTCGGAATTAAAAATATAATGCCGTGTGTTGAAAGCGTCGCTGCCTCCGATTAACTGCGAACTAAGAGCAACATTTTCTATCGCACTATTCTCTTTTAATTTTTGCAATGCCAATTCAAACTTTTGTCCGAATTGACGGTTGGTTTTGAAAACGGCAATTTGGTTGTCGCGGAGAATAAAATGAGCATTCTCCATATATCTGATTTGCAGCCATATACATACCGCTATCGAAATAAAACATATAGCCGAAAAATATTGAAAAACAAGCAAAAAATTTCTCAGTTTTTGTCCGGAAAACGAGCGTCCGTAAGAACCTTTCAACACCAAAGCAGGATTTACGGAAGTAAGTTTCAAAATCGGATAAATGCTTGATAACACGTTGATTATCAGCGAAATTAATCCAACAAACAGACAAACGCCAAGATTTGAGGAAATAGTCAAATCATCGGGAACAAGAAATGAGGTTAACCACGTATTATTCAGAAGTTTCACCATAAGCAAGGCTGTCAGCCACGTCAGCAAGCCGATAATAATACTTTCGGCAAAAAGTTGAAGTCTTAGACGGCTTATGCTACTGCCGAGAACTTTTTGCGTGTTAATGCTACGGATTCTCTTCGGGATAAGGGCAGTGTTAAAATTTGTTTGGTTAACCGCTGAAATTAAGAGTACTATCAAGGCTATAACAGCAAGCATTGCGGTACTTTTTGCGCTGCCGCTTTTAACAAAACCAGCATCGTTTTCGTTGTTGTAGTAAACATCTTTGAGCGGTTCAAGATAATAAGGCGGCATTCCTTGAACTCCACACGCCTCATTTTTGTTGATAAGGGTTTCGATTTCTGCTTTGTCGTTTGGCGAGGAAAGCATTACCCAACCGATAAAATTTCTACATTGGACATCGTCTATGAGCACATCGTTAAGGGAAAAAAATATGGCATTCTTAGTCTGAGTGTTAGACGGAAAATCTTTGTAAACGCCTGTTATTGTGATTTCTCCGTTGTCAGTTCCCCAATCTTCGTTGAGTTTTAAGGTTTTGCCCAACGCTTCTGAATTTGGGAACATTTTTTTGGCGGTTGACTCGCTAATCAATGCGTTTCCCTTAGTGGCAAGTGTTTTGAGGTCGCCACAAACAAGGTCAAAGTCAAACATTTTGGCGTATCCAGAATCTATACCGATTGTGTATTCGTTAAACTCGTGTTTCTGACCGTTAATTTCCACCTCGATGTAATTGAGGTCGAAAAAATCCATTTCAGCGGCATACGCTTCTACTTTCGGAGAAATGTGTCCGATAGTTTCGATTACACCCCGCGCGAGAATAACATTGAACGGACGCTCAACGTCTTGACTAATACGGAAAATTCTCTCGGCGTTTGAGTGGTTGTTATCGAAACTGTTTTCGTATGAGATTTGCATTCCGACAAACATCAACGCAGTAAGAGCCGCCGCTATTCCCGCAAAATTCATCAGCCAAGCCAACTTGAATTTACGGATTATGCTAACTAAATTTCTAAAAACGATTTTCATAATTATATGTTTTATAACTATTTGAACTCAACTTTTTCATTGTCGCCAAAATTTTCGTAGCCCGAAATTATGACTTTTTCACCATCCTGCAAACCTTCCAAGATTTCATAATGTTTGGGATTTTGACGACCTATTTTTATGGAGCGTTTAACTGCGAATTTTTCAGAAGAATCCAAAACATAAATCCAATTTCCGCCCGTATGTTGATAAAAAGTGCCTTTCGGAATAATCACAGCATCGGTAGGGCTTCCAAGTTGAAGGTTTAAATAATAAGTCTGACCGGTACGGATATTTTCGGGCTGAGAGCCGGTAAACTTTAAATCAGCTTTGAACTTTCCGCTACGAACCTCAGGGTAAACTTTTCTGATTGCAGCCGAAAATGTTTCGCTATTTTTCTCAAAACTTGCTGAAAGTCCGGATGTTACCCTATCAATGTAATGTTCATCGATTTGAACCTCAATTTTATAATTATCAAGATTGTTAATTTGACCGATTTTTGTTCCTGCCATAACGCTCTGACCACGAACCACGTCCAAAAGACCGAGTTCTCCGTCAATCGGGGCTTTAATCGTCAGGTTTTCTTTTCTGCGACGAATCATCTGCATATTAACACGCATATTTTCAAGACTTTCGTTCATTTGCTTGATTTCAACACTGCGGTACATACTGTCTTGTTTTGCGCGGTTTTTCACCAAATCCAACTGCTGACAAGCCAATTCATAATCTTCTTGAGCAATCAAAAAATCCTCTTTTGAACACATATTACTTTCAAAAAGCTGCTTTTTTTGTTCAAAAGCACGTTTTGTGCGGCGGACATCAAGAGTGTATTTCAAACGGTTTTGTTCCAAATCGAGTTTCTGTTGCTCCATCTGAATCATCGTGTTTCTAAGCATATTCTCTTTTTCAGCGAGTTCTGCTTCTGAATTAAGAATCTGTAAATCAAGATTTTCGTTGGAAAGTTTAACGATAACCTCGCCGGCTTTTAAGTGCGAACCTTCTTCGCTGATGATTTCCTCTACAACACCGCCTTCGAGTGGGCTCAACTGTATGGTAATCATCGGCAAAACCTGACCGCTAAGGCGGATATAATCGTTGAACTCGCCTTGTTTTACAACGGCAGTGTTAAAATTTTCTTTTTTAACGGCAACAGCCTTTGTATCAGTTGTTAACAAAAAATATGCGATAACGGCGACAAAAATTGCACCAATGTAATACGGAATGTACTTTTTGTCCGCATATTTTTTAATGCCTTTTTTCTTTTCAATTACAATATCCATGATAATTATGAATTTTCAATTATGAATTATGAATTTTCAATTTTCAATTTGTTCCAAATAAGAAACGCCTTTATAATACTCTATGACAGCTGTTTTTATTTTGCTGACAAACAGAGCATTAAAGTACATTGCTTGTGCTTCGGCGTATTTATTTGCAGCGGTGTTGAACTCCAAGTACGGAATCATTCCCGCTTGAAATTTTTTCGCTGCGATTTCGTAGTATTCTTTTTGGAAATCAGCGTTTTTCTGGGCTGCCAAGAGTTTTTTTCGTGCAGACAACACCTCATCAAAAGCCTCTAAAACAGCGTTTTCGATTTCAGTTTGTTTTTCTTGAAATTCATAACTTGCGATTTTGAAGTCAGATTTTTTTCGTGAAAAATTAGAGAACTTTTGTAAACGATTGAAAATAGGAACGTTAAGTGATATACTAATATATTTCCTTCCGTTGTTTTTTATTTGGTCTTTGAACGGTTGCGCCTGATAATTAACGCCGCTAATTTTTGAGTGCGACGAATACCAGCCGGCATTCAAATCTATTCTCGGCAAAAACTGCCATTTAGCGGTTTTAAACTCCAACTCCTTTATTTTCAAAGAGTTTTGAAAAACTAAAACCTGCGAATTGTTTTCTTTGGCTAAAGTTATAAGTTTCGTCGCATTTTCAAAATCGTTCGTTAAAACGGGCTGAAAATTTATTGTCGTGTCGATTTCCAAAACTTCGTTTGAAGGGAACATCATTGCTTTTTTTAGAGCTGACAAAGCGGCGTTACATTTGGCCTCGTAATCAGCAAGAGAGTATTCTGCTTCGGAAAGAAAACTCTGTTTTTCAAGGACTTGAACACGACTTTTGTTTCCGAGCGAAAATTCTTTTTCTGTTTGTTGAAGTGCTGACAAAGCCTCTTGTTTTTCATCTAAAAAAACTTTCGTCATTTTCAAGAAATACAGATAATTATAAAAATACTGCATGATTTCAAGACAAATTTCGTCGGTTTTTACCTGCAAAGAGTTTTTGCCGCTTTCGAGAGCAATTTTACTGATTTTCATATTATTAACAGCCTCAAAACCGTTAAAAATAGGCATCGAAGCAGAAATTTGATATTCGTCCTGAAACATTTTTAAATCGGTGTACATATTTGTTTCAGGGTCGGTAGTGCGACCGTTTGTTAAGGCAAGACCGGCGTAAGCATTTATTTGCGGAGTAAAAACGTTTAAGATAGCATCTCTCCTATCAATTTTCTTCTGATAGCAAAGTTCTTTTTCTACAAGAATTTGCACTGAATTATTTGAAGCAAATTCCATACAGTCTTTCAGTGTCATCGGCTTTTGAGCAAAACCGATGAAAGAGAAAAAAATCAACGTTAATATGATATTTAATTTTTTCATTCCTTTACACTTTTTGTTGTCGCAAAAAGAAACTACATTCAACGTGCCAAAAGTTTTATATACCTGAATTTCAAGAAGTTAAAGTTTTTATCAAGAAAAAAAGTGTAAAGAAATTTTACAATAGTGTAAAGGATTTTTACAACTCCTTTCCTATTTCCCGTGAAAAAAGATTTTTTTGCAGATAAAAGGAGAAAAAATTTATGCGAATCTCAAGACAAATGTTGTTTTTTCGTTATCGCTTTGAAGAAGGTCTATCGTGCCGTTATGAAGCCGCATTATTTGTCGTGAAAGGCTAAGCCCTATGCCCGAACCACCTGATTTTGTGGTATAAAACGGTATAAAAATCTGCTCTTTGTTTTCGTGGCTTATCGGCAGTCCGTCGTCGCTGACAAAAACCGAAACCGCACCCGAAGGAGCTGTTTCAACTGAAATTTCAATATTTTTAGACTGCGCTTGAACTGCATTTTTTATCAAATTTATAAAAATTTGCGAAATCTGCCCCTGATCAACATAAATTAAAATATCCCTATAAAATCCTTTCATTGTGCATTTTACGCCGGAGGTTTCCAAATATTTTTCGTTCAAGGAAATAACTTTTCCAATCATATCCGCTACAACAACGGGACGTTTTGCGGGTTTTGAAATTTTTGAAAGGCTGCGGTAAGAATCAATAAACTTTATCAAATCTTTTGACGAGGCGGAAATAGTTTCAAGACCGGCTTTCGTATCAAGCGAAGTATCTTGCGCAAGGGCTTCGCTAAGAGCGGCAATAGGAGTTACCGTGTTCATAATTTCATGAGTTAAAACACGGATTAATTTTGACCAAGATTCAGTTTCGTTTTCTTGACGGAATTTTTCGAGAATGTTTTTCAGACGGTTCAAAGCACGGTTCAAAGCGTTTTTTCCGCTAAAACGGAAATTCATTTCACCAGCCTCCAATGCGTCCATCAAATAATTGACCTTAGAAGCTGATTTTCTAAATGTTACAACCGAACCTATAATTAATCCGAAAACAAAAATTAATATGTACAAGAAAATTTCCATTTCTCATATTCCGTATTTTTTGAGCTTATTATAAAGTGTCGGACGGCTGATGTTAAGTTGTTTTGCCGCCAAAGAAAGATTGCCACCGCATTGATTAAGTGCGTTTTGAATCAAAACTTTTTCTGCATCTTCAATACTGCCGCTAACGGGTTGATGTGTCGGCACGCTATTAGCACCGCCAAACTGAAAATCACCGCCTCTTAACAATTCCCCGTCAGAGAGAATCACGGCTTTTTCTATTGCATTTTGAAGTTCACGTATATTACCCGGCCATGAATATTTTCTTAAAATAACAACTCCTTCCGGGCTTATACCCTGAACGTTACGGTTATATTTTTTGTTAAAAACTTTTATAAATCTCTCTGACAAAGGCAAAATATCATCAAGCCGTTCTCTTAGAGGCGGCAACCATATACTTATCGTGTTGATTCTATAATAAAGATCCTCCCTAAACGTACCGTCGCTGACAAGTTTTTCCATATTCATATTCGTTGCACAAATAAGGCGAATGTCAATCGGAATTTCCTTTGAATCACCGACTTTCATGATTTTACGGTTCTGAATCGCCCGCAAAAGTTTGGCTTGAAGATGAAGCGGAATATTTCCTATCTCGTCAAGAAAAAGCGTTGAAAGGTTTGCCGCCTCAAATTTGCCTTCATGGTCGGTTTTCGCATCAGTGAACGCCCCTTTGACGTAGCCGAAAAGTTCGCTTTCAAAAAGTGTTTCGGTGAGTGCGCCGGCATCAACGGCAATCATTTTTTTAGTTTTACGGGCCGAAAGTTTATGAATTTCATTTGCCAAAACATCTTTACCCGTTCCATTTTCGCCTGTGATTAAGACAGTTGCATCGGTTGGAGCGATTTTTTCGACGGTGCGTTTTATATTTTCCATCTGAGGTGAAGTTCCCCAAAACATTCCATCTTTTGATGACGAAAGTGCCGTTTTAGGCGTTTCGCTTTGCATGGCTTTGTCACGGGCAGAGGTCAAGGTCGAAATAAATTTAACATTATCCCAAGGCTTGGTAATAAAATCGAATGCACCTCTTTTCATACCCTCAACGGCAAGTTCGATGTCACCGTAAGCCGTGAAAAGAACAACTTCGGTTTTCGGAGCAGCGGTTTTGATTTGAGTTATCCAATACAAACCTTCGTTTCCCGTATCGGCATCGGAAGAAAAATTCATGTCCAAAAGTACGACGTGAGGCGAAAATTTCTCTAAAACAGAAATCAAAGTTACCGGATTAGGCAAAGTTTCAACTGCCTCAAAATGAGCCGGTAACAAAATTTTTAACGTGTTTCGTATTCCTAAATTGTCATCAACAACCAAAATTCTGCCTTTTTTCATCTTTTTTAGTTTTTTATTATATTCAAATGCAAATTTAGGGCAAAATTCTTGATATACAAAAAAACTCTAAGATAAAATATTCTGCTGAAAATTGGCACTTTTTTTGAAATGTAAACTTAAAACTACAAAATTCAAAGAAAAATGTTTTTAACCGTATTTAGTCAAAACATAAAAGTTTTTTTAGCGGAGGTTACTTCCGATGCGTCGGAGGCAAGGGAAAATTTAAAAGAAGTGTTAATAAAAGCCGGTATTGAAGTAGTGGAACCTCAAGAAAATTTGTCAGACGAGGAACTCGAAAAAACTATTTTAGAAACTGATTGCGCCGTTTATATTTTAGGAACACTCAACTTTTATTCTCCTGAAGGATCGTGTTATGACTCTCAAGCGGGAAGACATTACAGAATAGCAAGAAAAATCCGAAAAGAAGGTTTCAAAATGTTTTTTTGGAACCCCGCCGGAATTATCAACATAAGAAACAATTATATCAATAGTATCAGAAGAGATATTGTTGAAAACACCATTTATTCGGCAACCACCTCTCCTATCGTCTTCGTTGAAGATTTGAGAACGATAATGAATGTAAAACCTAAAGCTTCAAGCGATTTGTCAAAGGCTGACATTTATTTCATTTACAACGATTTGGACAAAGATTCAGCAGAGGAGATTTTATCGCTTTTAACTGATATTCAGTCAGTTAAAAAACTCTGTATCAACATGAGTTCAAGGACTGATTACAGCGAAAAAATAGCAAAGGAACTCCCGCAATGCAAAATCGGAGTCATATACGTTGATTATGCCAAAGAATGGGCTCTGAGTTTTGCGCGTCAGGTCTGGAAAGATAACGGCGGACAAGGCGGCAAAGTACCTCTTTTTGTTGCCGGAAATCAAGAACATATCAGTTATGAAGATTTAAAAGTCTTAAAAGGCGTTATGGAATGTTCCGTAAACGACAAATCCCTCATTCCTCTTGATTTGAAAATCTTCTACGATAACAAAACCAATGAAAAGTAACTTCTCTTAAACTAACCTTTCATAAAAAATTTGTCCTACTCTGTCGATATGTTCACCGATAGGAGTGTTTTTTTTTGACTGA
>Ga0310695_10003529_pt1 | contig 30482 bp, 30 predicted proteins | sample RumenRJG_04DNA_FD_203882 | JGI IMG/M metagenome (GOLD analysis project Ga0310695, IMG submission 203882) | Bovine rumen microbial communities from Lethbridge, Alberta, Canada - RJG_04 (v2) (version 2) | ecosystem: Host-associated > Mammals > Digestive system > Stomach > Rumen | place: Canada...
ACGGGGTAAGGGGAAGGTGTCTGCATACAAGTCAAGCTCAAGCGTTTCTAAGCCCAGAGTCAGACAGAATCATCATAAGCAAGGACTAAATCAGACAATCGAAAAATTATCTGCGGATTTTAGGTATCTTTGTAAGTACTAAAAACAATATACATTCACAATTAAAACCGTACCGGGATGCAAAGTAACAAAATTTCCTTCAAAGGACAAAACATTTACGTCGGAATTGACGTACATTTGAAAACGTGGCACGTGACAACGCTCACAGAGAGTGGCTACAAGTATTCATTCGCTCAGCATGCAGATGCAAAGGAGCTCTTTGACAGACTGAACAAGAAATTCCCTGAAGCGCACTTCATGTCAGCCTACGAGGCAGGCTTCTGCGGTTTCTCTGCTCATTATGCCTTGACAGAGCAGGGCATTGAGAACATCGTAGTGCATGCTGCCGATATTCCAACGACGGGCAAGGAAAAAGCGATGAAGACAGATGCCGTGGACTCCGAGAAGATAGCTTGGGCTTTGAAGCGTAATGAGCTGACAGGCATCTACATCAAGGACAAGCGGTATATGGACGACACGAATCTGATTCGCCTGCGCCAGCGTTTCATCATGGATCTTTCGCGTCAGAAGAACAGGACGAAACATCTGTTGTATACACAGGGTGTGACATATCCTGAGCGTTTCCGCAACTGCAGGACGCATTGGTCTCGCAACTTCATGAAATGGCTCCGTGAGGAAGTGGAGTTTCTCTCTGAGCAGAAATTGTCTCTACTGTTGCTCTGTGAGCAGGTAGAGAATACGAGGAAGGCCATCCTTAAGGTTACCCGCGAGATTCGCCGTTTGAGCACCACTGACAGGTACAAGGAGAATTACGATCTTCTTATCACCGTGCCAGGATTAGGCCTTATTACTTCCATGTCGATGCTGACAGAACTGGATAACGACATCGTGCGATTCCCCAACGAGCGACGTTTTGTGTCTATGCTCGGACTTATTCCTACCTGTCATGACTCTGGCGAGAAGAAGGTCAGCGGAGAGAAGATAAACAGAGGCAACAAGCATCTTGGACCGTTAATCGTGGAAGCCAGTTGGGTGGCAATCCAAAGAGACTACCAACTGGGGGCATATTACTCAAGCTGTTGTCAGATCATGAAACCGAACAAAGCCATTATCAAGGTCGCAAGGAAACTCGCCTGTAGGGCATACGCAGTGTTGAAAACAAAGACCAAATATGAACTGTCATAAGAGTAATATAACAGATTTGCATAACAACAGGGATTCAAGTCGGACGGACTTCTTTCATATTACAATGACCACTTACCTGTCCCTGATGAGTCTCTAAGACTACATCTCTTGACGGAGGTTGTGGCATTATATTCCAAGATCTGAAGAAGTAACTTGATGAGTGGCTACGGCTCACTACATCTGATAGAAGTTTGATCCGGCATTCCTGTTGCTTATGCAATTTCCTGACACAGCAAGAACGTGTCAGGAAGGGAATTTCTTGGTTGAATATGTGCAAATTAAAGTAAAAACGATAATAAAACGATTAAACGATGTTAAAAGACAGACCAATTATTTGGTTTGCAACATAGAGGGGACTGGTACTGATGTTTCATTTATGAGGTTTAACTTTCCCTTTGGTTTGGAGCTATTTGCTCCTTGCCGTCAGGGCCTTTTCTTTTTACGATGCTTTCAAAAGGTTGATGGGTACGATAGGCAGTCGGAAGGTGTGGTGCGGATTACGTCAAATACTCTTTCACCAAAGGGAAAGGAAGATTTTACGCAATCCGTACTGAATACCGAGGCCATTCGGAAACAGCGATTTACCTTTGCATCGTCAAAAAGAATGGCGCAGACGGCAAAGGTGGAATGATGCTAATCAATGATAAGTTGAGGAAAATGCAGTTTGCTTTGAGATATTTATCTTAATTGTTCTATCTTTACGGGTTAGATACGGAATAATATAAACGTAAAGAGTATATGGAATGGATAATAGAAGATAATAGCAATTCAAAACCAGTGCAGACAATAGTAGATATAGCAACTGCTGTTCGTGATGTGATGAAAGGTGAAATTGAGTTTATGATTCTTACACCACCAGTACCCATTCGAACCAGCAATTTTATGCAGGCAACTCTTGCTGACGGTAAAAACATTCATTTGGAGGTTAGTTTCGTTCAGCCTTCGGGAGCAAATCGACTATATTATACAGAGTGTTCTCCTGACCTTGCCATCTGCTTATTGACATTGTATTACACCGAATACGCAGTTCCAGAGATAAGTGATTTGACTTTCGAAGGGGAATATGGTGGATGATTCGTAGAAATTTAGTACTTTTGCAACAAAATGAGGCTTATGGGAAATATCAAGTATGCAGCATTCTCTGAAGCAGGAATCCGGAGAGATAATGAAGACTACTGTAAGGTTGTAGAGGATTCAAAGAATAACCGTTACCTTTTTGTCGTATGTGACGGCATGGGAGGTCATGCAATGGGCGAGGTTGCCAGTCGAGTTGTTTGTGAATCTATTTGTGACTATTGGCAGCGTGCATCGTTTGAATGCGATGTTGAAAATGTGTTGAAAGCTGCTTTTCAAGAAACATCTAAGGCACTTGATGCCAAAGCAGACGTTCTCAACCATGTGGAGATGGGAACCACAATGGTTTTGGCCGCAATACACGGTGACATATTAACCATTGCTCATTGTGGTGATAGCCGCTGTTATCTCCTCCGCCCCAATGTAGGCGTTGTTTATCAAACGCAAGACCATGTAAATCATAGCGTTTTTGGCAATTTTATAGATAAAAGTTTTTTCTCCTATCACAGTGATAAAGCTGATGTGGACATTCACCACTTTGATTTAAGGAAAAGCGACAGAGTTTTCCTTTGTACAGATGGAGTGAGTTCGTATACAGATCCAGGTATTCTTACCGAGCGGTTAATGGACGACAAGACGCCAAAAGAGTTGTTGGATGTGGTTGCCTACCTCTGTGAACGTAGTAGCGAAGACAATTACACGGGAATATTGGTTTATAATGATTAAGGAAGGTGCCCATTAGAAAACGCTATAACTTTAGCTATATTGATGTATAAAAAGTACTTTTTGCGTTAAAAATGGCATCGTTTTACATTTTTTCTATCAAAATGTAATTTGTTTGAAGATAATTTTATAACTTTACACCCAAATTTAACTCTACCTAAGAAGGGAACTATTAGAAGCTATGCCAATAACTAAAGAGTACATATGTGGTAAAGCATTTCAAGCCAAAACAAGAGACTTGAAAGACTCAGTGTGTTATTTTTCTTTAAATGGCATTGCCGCTTGCAATATAAGCTCCTTCAGTCCTCTATTTATAGATGTATAAAGATATGATGGAATTAACATATATAGCACGTCCACTGGTGGGAGCGGTCATTGGCTACATAACCAATGATATTGCTATACGTATGCTTTTCAGACCTCATCAACCCAAATTTGTTTTCGGAATAAGGATTCCATTTACACCTGGTATTATTCCTAAGGAGAAAGGACGCATTGCAGAAGCCCTTGGAAATTCTATTAGCACAAACCTGATGAATCAAGAAGTCTTGGAAAAGAATCTTCTTTCAGATGACATGATAGAAAAGTTAGAGAGAGGTATTGATGAGTTTTTTACGGCTCAGAAAGGCAATCAGGAAACAGTACACCAATTTCTGTCGCACTTCTTGTCGTCAGAAGAAATTGCTACCGCATCTAAGAGCGTGAACCAGGAGCTGACTACTCTTATTCATCACAAACTCTCAGATTCAACGCTTGGAACAAAGATTGCTCATATTGCTGTTTCTCATGTTATGCAGAAAATGCAGAACTTTGGCAGCACGATAGGAGATACACTAAAAGAAGGTGGTATCGGTACTGGCGGAGGTATTGGCAAAATGATTAGCCGTGGCTTTGAATCATTATTCGGCAAACAAGCCAAAGATACTGCATCTGAATTTATATCTGCATTAGCAGAGCCTGTAGAACAGGCACTTGGTAAGAATATAAATGAGATGTTACAGAACAACTCTAAGGAGATTGTCGGAAATCTTATCGGAAACGAAATTGAGCATCTCATGGATTGCCCGATGTCTACCTTGCTCTCTGATAAGGATGAGCAGATTGAGCAAGCAAAGAAATCTATCTTGGGTCTTTATCGAACTATTATTAAAGAACATCTTCCGAAGATATTGGAAACTATCAATGTCAGCAAAATGATAGAGAACCGTATCAACGAGATGGATATGAATGAAACTGAAACAATAATATTTCAGGTGATGGACAAAGAACTTAAGGCAATTGTATGGCTTGGAGCATTACTTGGAATGATTATGGGCTGTGTTAATTTGATATTTTAATTACAATACATATGAAAGAAGATATAAAAAAAATTATTGCGACACGTCTTAAAAGGCTGCCAGAAATTGATATGGTTATAGCCAACTTTCGACAAGTGTCATCTTGTCTAGATGAGTTTGAAAGTTTGAAAGAACAGCTCATAAACGAGGATGGTGAAGTCGTTGATGGTCAATATTCTCATCTGTTGAAGCAACGTCCAGAAATTATTCAGAAACTACGCTCTTTATCAACCCAATCGCTCAGTCGCAAAGTAGGTTCACAAATAAAGAAGCTAGAACGTATCAGAACGCGTTTCAGCCGAAAAGAAATTTCTATCCAGATTTATGGAAAAGCAGGAAACGGAAAAAGTCAATTAGTGCGTAGTATAACAGGGTTACCAGTTGATGTGGTGCCTACAACAGATATTAATCAGCATTGTACAGGCGCGTCATCTTATATTGCAAATTCTACAGACTTTAAAGTCCATGTGTATTTTTATACTCAAAAAGAGATTTTGGATAGATTTAATGATGGACTAAAAAATGCACTTTGGATCAATCATTTAAAACCAGAAATTGATTTTGTTGAAGATTTTGACAGCATTAAAAATTTTGATCCTTCAGTATTTGGTTTAGATAGTACCAGTAAAGGAATAGACAGCCTTTTGTTGTATAAAAAGCATTTTTCTTTAATCGAAAACTTGATAACACAAGTTGATTTAAAGAAGGATTCTGAAGGTAATCTATATAAAGAAATTCTTGATAAAGATGAAATACGTACGTATGTCGCACAACATAATGGGTTGCCTAGTAATGATCCCAACCATAAAAGATATTATAATTATTTAGCAGTGCATTATGTTAAAATTCATACAAAATTTGAGTATGAAGATGCTGGTGACATTTTGCTTATGGACAATGTCGGTCTTGGTGATGTGGTAAATGACGCATCTACTAAACAGAATATGTATCAAGCTGTTGCTGATAATAGTGATGCTGTGATTGTTTTATACAGCCCCGCACCTATGGGACAATCGAAACAAGATGAAGCAGACTTAATCTCTCTGTTAGATGAGTTGCGATATGAGGACCATGAGGGTGTTATGGAAGAAAGAGTTAATATATTTGGGCTTTTCTTATTACTCAATGAAAGAAACACCAAGGAATATAACAACGTTAACGATTGCCAATTAGTATGTGAAAAGTTTAAGGCATCAAAAGATAATGGCGGTTTTGCAAGGAAAGAGACTGTTTTAATAGCCGACGTAAGTAAGCCTGATGAAACAACGAATAAAGCACTCATTCCAATATTGACGCAATTACTCAAGCATTTAGACGAAATAGACCAAAGTAAAATAGCTGACACCAACGCTTCCGCCCAAGCTGTTTATACGGATTTCTGTGAATTCTGTAAAGAAATATTGGATATAAGTTTTGAAGAACCTAATGATGGACAGGTTTGGGGGAATATTCATAAAAGTATTCAGAACTTGTTGAAAACGATTGAAACTAAATTAGGAGATATTTACTCAAAAGCAGAGGAGAAGAAAGACAAATCTTTCTCTGATATTTGCTCTGCGATGGAAAACGAAACAGAAAGGATCTACAAGTATGTTCCCAAGAAGAAAGACATTTTGAATACGATAAATACCATGGGACGTGATGACACTTTCTATGCGATATATGATCGAGAAATAACAGAAATCAGGAGCAGAATTTCTGATGCATTTGAAGAAGCTGCTATAACGAGTATCAAAGAACTTCCCAAGATTGAGGTTAAGGAAAAATTATATGACCTTTTATTCAATGAAGCTAGGTGGAGTGAACTGCCATTAAAAGAAGGGGGTACATATACGGTGGCATCTGAAGAATGGTGTGTGAGCGTAAAGAATGACTACTTGAAGTTTTCTCCTCGTATTTCAGATTGTTTAGATTTTATTGTAAACTATTCGATAAGGATAGATGACTATATTGACTATCAAGTTGAGACTGCTTTAACTTTGTTAGATCCACATTCGAATGACTTTCAGCGGCTTCGCCCTGTTTTCCCAGAAAAAGCAGGAACGATGACTATACAGGAACATAACGAGAAAATAGCAGAAGCAATATACGAGGGGATTTTCAATCACTTGACTTCAGTGAAAGATGGGTTAAAACATCAATTCGACATTTTAGCATTATTACCCTACCACTCTGTGTTTGCTCGTATTAGAAAATTCCGAGAAAAATTACTAATGTCAAGTAAAGGCATTGAAGAGCTAGAATCATTCTATTACGGCAATGCGAGGATTTTTTGGCCAGAGTATTTTATACATAAGGAAGGAAAAAAGAATCCAATTTCAGAATGGAATTTGTTAGTAAATAAGTTTATCAGCTTGCAGAATTACGAAAAATATCAAATTCATATTTCAACGAAATAAATATTAGATTATGGCAGATTTACAAGTGTTAATGGTAGGTGGAAAACGTTGTGGAAAATCATCCATCCTAGCTAGTTCCATACAGTTTTTAAATGACAATGAGATCCTTAATGACTCCTTAAAAATTCGCTCGACAGGAACTGTCGTGGAAGGAGGAGTGCCTCTGAACCGAAAATACGGTGAATTAGTCGCATTTGTTTATGGTAAAAATAGTAACAAGCGCTATCTTGTTGATTTTAATGCAGACAATAAGTTCAGTAAGTATCCCTTTAAAATTGGAGTACGAAAAACTTTAGGTAATTTTACAGTTAAGTTTATTGATGCTCCAGGAGAGTCTTATGAACCTTCTGAGCCCGAGTATATTGAAATGCGAGAATATGCAAAATCATCAGATGTGTTTGTTATAGCAATTGACACGCCATATCTGATGGAAGGTAATCCTGGCTTTGCTTTGATTGTCAACTGTATACCAAATTTAATTTCATTATTTAAAGGAGATTCTAAGGATGATAGCACACCTGTTTTAAAAGAGTCTGGTGAAACGATTAATAAAAAGGAGCTTAAACTTTTTATGTTTGTTCCTGTGAAGTGTGAGGCTTATAAAGATAGGATGGATGAAGTCGTGGATAAAGTCAAATCAGTCTATTCTGGGTTAATAAAAGAGCTTTTGAGGCATAAGGAATGCTGTATATCAATCTTGCCTGTCTTTACTGCTGGTGGAATTGAATTTGCTGAGTTCTCAGATCCTAACTTGTTAATAAACAAAGAGGACAAGAATGTTGATCTTTATAAAAAATACGGAAAGGAATTGTCGGAATTCCGTTGTAATAAACTTACAAAGACAACAGTAAGGATGAGCAATGGTGACATAGAAGACGTTGAAGATAACCAGCAGGTTATTGTAGATGATGAGTTTAAACTTAGAGTCCCCCAGTATTCTTGGTATAAGAGTACGGGTGATTATTCGCCGAAAAATTGCGAACAAATTCTTCTCCATACATTGAGATTTGTTGTAAGTAAGAAAAAAATAAATAATGAAACGTCTTTCTTTGGAATGAAGTTAAGTACGATGGAATCCGCTCTTGAGACGATATCAATTCTAATAAAAGATGAAGGGGATGGAATTAGTCATGTACGTTCTTTAAAATCACTTGAACTATGAAAATATATTGCTATACAAGAGTTGATGGATACAAGAGATTTTGCATTTCTAATTTCAGGAAATCTGAAGACGAAAGATTTTTATACATCTTTATGGAGGATATTGCCAATAGCAAACTGAACCCATTGGAGGCTGTTTATGTCACGTCGGAGAATTCATGTGGATTAAGTAAATGCTCCCAACAACTATTTACTTTTGGCGGGTGTAAATTGTTGACAAGATTGGATGATGGGACTTCTCCTTCTGGCTTCACATTGTTGTATATCAGCAATGTGGGGAATGAGATTGAAGCAGCACGAAACAATCAATCCAAATCCTTTATTTTCATTGCGGAAAACGAAGAGGAAGATATTCTTTTAAGGAAATTGTCATGTTTATATGCAGTTAATGACAAACAAATATCAGACATGACATACTCGTTAGCATATCGTAGTATCTTGGACGAGAAAGTAATCTTTTGCTTTGATAATGAGAAATGGGATCAATTATTAAACTGTATTAACAAAAAAGTCATCCCTAACAAGTATGATAGTGTTCTTAAAGGTAATAAGTATATCCTTGTTTGCGACGGAGTGACTGCTGAGGAATTATTTGAAAAATTTTTTGAGTCCAATATGTCAGAAGTGTATATGATTGAAGGTGAAACTAATCTTGTATCAAATATCATTAAAAAAAAAGATTTGTTTGATAAAAATAATGTAATTCTTTTAATACTCTCAGTCGGGACTCTTGCTTTAATCGGATATTTAATGTTAAAGAAATAGTACAATGAATAAAGACAAATGTATTCTACATGGTCTAGTGCATTCTGAATATGAACATCCTATGGATAGAAAAGCTCTTGAGATGCTGAAAAAGACTCCAGGGCTGAGCCTTGTTGGTAAGTATATTACTCGGAATATGGTTGAGAAGATGGTAAGGATCCAATATACAGGGAGTAATTTGAAAATAACCAAGAAGAATTATCCTAAAATATATGAAAAGCTGCAATATGCATGCAATATACTTGACATTGCAAACTTGCCTGAATTGTACATCGAATGGGGGTATGACATTAATGCTTGTACCATAGGTTCTGAAAACCCAATTATCATTCTTAACTCTGGTCTCATAGATTTGTGTAGTGATGATGAAATTCTTTTTATAATAGGGCATGAATGTGGCCATATAAAAAGTAATCATATGCTTTATCATATGATGGCAAAGACCATAAACTCTTCTTTTAGATTTATTCCCTTTGGTGATATAGCTGCTGAACCGATCAGATATTGGCTCTATTATTGGGATAGAATGTCCGAGTTTACTGCTGATAGAGCGGGAATGCTATGTTGTCAAAATCAGAAGGCAGTAATGCAGGCTTTCGTGAAAATGTCAGGATTGCCAGTGAAAGAATTCGATAAATGTGATATTAGTTCTTTTATTCTTCAAGCAATAGACTTCCAGGATATGGATGAAGATACTATGAATCGTTTTATTAAATTTGTTTCTATTGCTGAAGAAAATCACCCATGGACTGTTATGAGAGCTTCTGAAATCCTAAAGTGGATTGATGCAAAAAATTATCAATATGTTTTAGATAAACATTCGAATTGTTAATGATTTATTATGAGCGCTGAAAATGAAATTCAAGTAGTGGCAGAAGATAGTTATAGATTAGATAGATTAGACGATCTTCCTTATCATCTGCTACATCCAGAACTCAACCTTAAGCCTTTGTCATTTTTTGCTGACAAGGGCCTAAGTTTCTTTTTTAACAGTCCTGATTATGTTGAATTGCCTGAAAAATCTTCTCATCCCAATTACCTGTATATTGTTAAAGATGGAAAATTTGGCATCCTTTACTGGTGTTACGAAGAACATTTTCTGTATACAAAAAACAAACATGAAAGAATTATTCCATGTGAATTTGAAAAAATAGAAAAAAGAATTGACGAGGGCATGTTTGTATGTTACACAGAGGGGAAAAGAACGTTTTATGACCTTTGTGGGGTAATGTTAAAATAACTTACAGTGAAACTATAATTGCGATGTCATGTTAGAATTACCAGATCTTTACAATACAATAATTGGAGGACTCGTTGTGGCAGCATTGACGGGGATAAACGGTGTGATTTTTAGTCTCTTAAAAAAAAAGTCCGTCATAAGGAAATGGAAAGAAAAGGAGGAAGTCAAAGGAAAGATTGAATTGGGACCAGAACGGTTTAAATTGGTTAAATCCACTACATTCATACCGACCATGGGACAAACAGAAGGTCCGCATGATTCGGATATTATTACCATATCAGACAACAGATTTGATTTGGCTGATAAGTTATTAAAAGAAATTTTCTCAATCGACGAGCGCGTGTGGAAAAAGCGGTTTGCCATTTTAGGAGGAAGCGGGATGGGCAAGTCTACATTTTCCGCATACTTATTTTACAAATATATTAGTTACTACAAGTATAAAGAATGTAAATATCCAATTTATATAAAATATTTAGGTCAAAAAAATGTTCTTGAAGACCTAAGTAAAATTGTCATAGACAATGACGTAAGTCAGTCTATCCTTATTCTTGATGCATTAGATGAGAACATAGATGCTAATAGAAACATGGAGTCGTTCATAGACAGACTTGAAGAAATAACTGATAAATTTAGGATTGTTATACTAACTTGTAGAACACAGTTCTTCCCTAACAAAAATAGCGAGCCTTCAAAAGGGACTGTCTTACAGAACTCTCCTACTAACAGGTTTCTTCCATGGCGAAAGATTTATATATCCCCTTTCAATGAAGAAGAAACTATTAAGTATTTAGAGCAAAAATATAAAATACCAAGCAAAGATTATACAAAAGCAAAAAAAATTGCAGATATGAGTGACGATCTCATGATGCGTCCAATGATATTATCATTCATTGATGATTTGCTAGACTTCGCTAGTAATAAAAAATTATTAGTTACTGAAGTCTACGCTCGCATTATAGACAAATGGCTTAGTAAAGAATGTGAAGGTCAAAAAACTAATAAAGCAGACTTATTTAATTTTTCTAAAAAACTATCTTTATTCATTTACGATAAATGGGAACAATCAGGGGAGGCATTTGCTACCGAAGAGGATTTCCGAAATTTCATGTTAGATAACGGATATCAAGACAACCCATACTCTTTTAAAGAGCGTTCTTTGGTCAATCGGAGAAGTGATGGGGCCGTCAAGTTCTCGCACAAAAGCTTTTGGGAATTTTTCCTTGCTATCAATTCAATTGAGGAGCCGGGCAAATCTTTTAAACCAGACGTATTTGATGTAGCAGAGAATTTTGCTAAGGAATTATATCAGATGTACATAAATGGAAAAGAATTCCTAGGTATAAGCTATAGTCCCAGCCCAGTGTTTAATTTTGATAATCAATTCTCTTCGCTAGAAAGTATTGTTAAAGAGGGAGAAAATTATATGTCGGATAAATCCTTGGTAGATTGTGAGAAAAAAGTTCTTATGAACAAGCTTCTTTATAATTATTGGGAGTTGACAATACAGTGTTTACCGTATTTGTATGAAAAATTACCATATAAACAGTTTACCTATAACTCAAAACGGGAACTCTTACAAAAAAGTGAAAAATTGACAGAGCCAATAGAAGAATGCCTTGCGAATTTACAAAAATGTATGTTGAATAACAATTCACTTAGTTATAAAAAAATCTTTTTTGTTATTGAGGATTGCCACAAAACCATTAGTCTATATTATCAGCTTCCAAGGTTGGTATTTAATGAAGGCAAAAATGGTTTAACAAAAGGAACGAGAGAAAGAAACAATAAAGATTTTATTATTTTCCCTTCAATTTACAGTAAGGAATTCCTTACCGATAATTTGTTAAGCAATTATGTAAATGTTGGAATTGGTTTTAACGATGATGAGACAATATACAAGCTCGTCAATAAATGTTTAGACAATAAAGATATACTTGATATTATTTGCATCTATAAAGAAAGTGACAATTTTGATATTCTTGCCAATTTCATTCAAGGCTTATGCAATTCTTTAAATGTCACTTCACCCTGTATCATCATTGCTATTAACATCAATAAGTCACGCTTGCATTACGTAATTAACAGACAGACAATATCATACAAACTAGAGCAGATAAAAGATTGTTTGTCTAATATGCTTGCACTCGATTCTGCTATTCTGAGTAATAATCGACCAACATCTTCGGAATTAACATCATGAGGCTATCAAAGGAAACCAACTTAAAATATGAATTCAACAGCAGATGGTTCTCTTTTCTGCGTATGCATAACGCCAACATCTTTGATGTATTCTTCAAGGATTTGGAGGTTGTGGCAGACTCAGATGTCGTTTCTGTGATTGATGAGGTTGCGGCATTCTTTGGAATACCCACACCAAGTTTGTGCGATAAATGTTCAACCATCTTGGAAATAATGACTGCTGATGATGCTAAGGAATGCGAGTTATATTATAATTTCCAGATGATGAAGAAGGCGGGTATCAACAATATGGATACCTTGCGGCTATCGCTCGTACATGAGATCTCTCATCAACTGCTTTTCAACATTCGGTTTATGCTCTTTGAGAATGAGTTATGGGTACAGGAGTTAGGAGCAGATATGTTTGTAGGAGCTTTCTCTGTGATGGGGCCTGATGTGGCAACAGGTAAATACAAATACATCCTGCGTCAATTGCCAGCCAGTATATCACATCCAGATGGTTCGCTAAGGGCTGCTATTGTAGAGTTCGGACGTGACTATTCATTGAAATTAAAAGGAAAAGGTCAGCTTAAAGAGGCTAAAGATATTCTAAATGGACTTCCTATGTTTGTATATGACCATTACACAGAGATGAAAGAATCCTGGAGAAAAGTCAACATTGAGGATGTTAAAGAGGAATCATCTACAAAAATGAAACCTGTAGACTATGAGTCTTTGCCTGATACGAATTTGTTAAAGCAATATTATCTTAGAAATATAAAGAAAAAGGAGGACGAATAATGAACATCATAGACAACAGTTTACTGGAGGCTCCCACCGTAGGTAAGCTCATAACAGAAAAGAAAAAGCTGCATTTGCTTAAGGATAGCCATCTGTATCTTATATCCTCAACTGACGAAGCTTTTGCAGGAAAAGCAAAGGATGTGTTTGATAGACTAATGGAGAGAATGGACGATAATCAACTGCTTAATAACTACAAATTGGAGGTTTTGAGCAAAGATGCTCCATTAGATTACAATGCCAAGTTTCATAAGGCGATGATAGAGGATAAGATAAACTTTATACTTCCACTCTATACTCCAGGAAAGATAGAACAGCAATATCTTGTAAGCCATACGGAAGAGACGGATCTTTTTACGCACCTTCCACTGATGATTTATACGTCTGAGAGGATTACCAAGAATAGTGCAGTTGAATTAATGCTGAAAGACGCATTGTATGATGCCGATTCTTTCATCATTAAAACAAGATCTTTCTGGGAGTCGCCTGACTTCTTGAAGCGATTGGCTGTTAGCCAAGCCAGTGTGGGCATGCACCCTACTTTCGGTATGGCCGTGAGCAAATCGCTTGTGAAGAACGCTTTAGGGAAAGACGTGAAATATACCCACCAAAAGCAAATTGAGATACAAAAAGGATTCATCAATGACATCCATGACATCAAGGATAACATAAACAAAGAAGAAAAGCTGGCACGTGTGAAGTTGATGCTTGGAAGTGCATCCAATGAGGATATATTGCAGTATCTTCTAACTCTTCCAGACGAAGGTCTTGGTGCGTTTTCTGACAAGGTTTCACCCATGAAGTTGGCAGAACAGTCAAAAATTAAAGTACAGGTAAGATATGTTGGCCGTATTGAAAACGGGAAACCTGCAAATGGCCGTTTTCGTGTATTCTTCGAAAAAGGTGGAGTGTCTATTCAGGTTCGTTTCGGACGGCGCAGTGCACTGCTCATATATTTAATCTATCTCATGGATGTCATAAAGTCGCCAACCGTCAACGCTTTGGACATAAGCCAGTATGGAGAACTATTCAAAAGGCTTTTTGAAGAATGCTATGGCTATGATGGTGGAGAAGAACAGTTCAAGACCCTTTTGGGAAAAGGAAATTCTGAACAGGAACTATTGCGACATAGCTATGGAGATATTATCAGGGCGGTTGGTAAGGCATGTGCCTATTTTGACGAGTCTAAAACTCCATTTGTCATTTCCGATGCCCAGTCACATCTATATATTCTTAAAAAGAATATATTAGTGGATGAGAGACTTCTGAGCTTATGAAACATTAACCTCGTGTACATGTACAAGGCACCGCTTAGGTGCCTTTTTTCGTCTACTTTTGCAACAGGAAACAGAAGTAGAACCGACAGCAATGTCCCTAAAAGTAGACGAATATGGACGAGAAAAAATACAATGGATTTGATACCCAAGAAAGAATTGCGAACATAGATGCAGAGGGCGACAAGATTAGGGAAGGAATAAAAACAAGCCCTAAATATTGCCAGGAGTTCTTTTATGGCGATAAGAAGGATAAGTGTAATATTGCACGTTTCCGGAGTAAGCACATCTGGGATCTAAAAAAGATCTATGGAGTGTTCATGTCGGAGGATTCATATAGTACCATTGTGTATGAAGCACTTTGGGCTGAAGGGACATGGGCTCCGCTTGACACTTACGACAAACAATCTACGTTCTTTGCTTGGTTGAGACGAGTTGCGTGGAATGCCGTTATTGAGTGGCTGGAGAAAGAGCATATTCTTTCTGAGAATAGAGCAAGGACTGTTGGCAATACCCGATTGACCATGCTCTCTCAGTCTGTGGGGAAATGCAAACTTGTCATTGATGAACTGATGAAGCATACCATATACTATGAAGTGCTTACGGCGGTGTACGTGGATAGGTTGCCTGAAGCAAAAATAGTGGAGGATTTGGGTTTGTCTGTGGACGAATACAAAAAAATGAGGAAGCAGGGAGAGCATCAGCTGAAGGATGCCTTGCTCCGTACAACGCATTACTTTGAAGAGGATGTATTACATGATAAGTCCGCCAATGTCATCATGGTTTCATCGGAGTTTGTCATGGATGTGGCAGAGTGGTACAAAGACCGTATCAACGAGAATCCTTTTAGTGACGTGCTGGGACTTCAGTTGAGCGATGAAGAAGTAAAGGAGAAAATAGTAGATTTCATCTATGACTTTTCTCAGAAGCTCAAATGGACAGACGAAGAGCGATATCTTTGGCGACAGCGTTTCGTTGAAAAAGTACCGCCAGCACAGTTGGCAGAGGAAATGCACAAAGACAGGCATTGGGTTGACCAACATTACTCTCGTATCAACAAGAAGTTCAGAAGAGCTTTCAAGAAGTGGTGGAAACAAAACGGATAAAGAAGGAGGTATATATGATGATTGAATTAAATAAGTCGTTTGCAGACTATATCCCATCTGAGCTAATTAGTGGTGGTGATTGCAGTTACCGTCAGGTATATAAGGCAATGGACTGGGAAGGCACTGAAGTATTTCTCACGGTATATGATCCTGAGAAGCTTCCGAAGTGTCTTCAGGGAGACACTGTCAAAGAGTTCAGAACAACCTATAATATGACTAATGAAGTGTTTCCTCAGCATGTGGGAACAGGAGCTGCTACCTATGAAGGCCGCTCAATGCCTTTTATGAGCACATCGTTCTTTGACTATAAGACTCTAAGAGAAGTTGTTAGTTCAAAAGAGCTGGAAGAAAAGGATGCATTAAAAATAGTGTATCACCTCCTCATCGGGTTAAAAGAACTGCTTTATTACACTAAAGGCGGAGGGCATTACAACATCTGCCCGGACACCATATTGCTCTCAAAGACTTCAGAAGGTACATATACAGCCCATATCTCTGGGATGGATCATGCTTCCGAGTCATGTAATGGAAACCCGGACTTCGATACTGAAACATTAAACCACTGCTTCCGTGCCCCAGAGAGTTTTTTGGGGCGTTTCTCTCCGGCATCTGATGTGTATTCTGTGGGGATGCTTTTAGCTTATATGCTACAAGGCGTATATCCATACGACATCAATGAGTCTATGGCAAAAGACAAAATCCTTAAAGTCGTAAGAGCGGGCAAACCCAAATTTGATGTTGCTGATGGGTTGAAGCCAATACTGTCTAAGGCTACCAATAAAAAGGCTTCAGATAGATATAAAGACGTTGTTGAACTTGGAGAGGCGTTGATGAACTATATGGGCATGGAAAAGCCTAAGAGATTCAGTTGTTTTTCTGGGAAGAAGAGAAACATCTTTGAGACAGAAAAGAAAAAGGGCAAAAAGATGGAAATGGACGAACTAGTACAATCACCAGAAACACCGAGCTTTGATGCCAAAATCGGTGTAAAAACAGGAGCAGGGTTTAAGGCTGTTGCTGGTATGGAAGATGTTAAGAAACGGTTAACCCGTGATTTTGTGGAAGTAGTATCACACCCAGAGCTTGCTAAAGCATTTGGAATCATGCCTTCAAATCTCCTTTTCTTTGGTGCCCCAGGAACAGGGAAGACTTTTATAACAGAAAGATTGGCAGAGGAAACGGGTATGGCTTATTGTGCGGTAAAGCCATCAGATATTGGCTCCATATGGCTTCATGGTTCTGTTAGTATCATCAAAGATCTATTTCTGAAAGCTGAGGGGATGGCCAAAGAGAACAAACGAGGATGCATCCTTCTTATTGACGAAATGGAGGCAGTTTGCAGTAGGAGAGATACCCCGAAAGGTAATGATCATGTCAACGAGGAAGTTGCGGAATGGCTGACCCAATTGAACAATTGTGTGGAGAAAAATGTCTTTGTTGTTGGAACCACAAACTGTCTGGAGCGAATAGATCGGGCTATTATTAGGAAGGGACGTATAGATGAGGTCATTTATATTGGACTGCCAGATTCAGAATGCCGTCGGCAGCTTTTCGAGTTAGAGCTTGAAAAAAGGCCCCATGAAGAAGGAATAGATGTAGTGTCACTCTCCAAGATGACAGAAGGCTATACTTCAAGCGACATCTCCTATATGGTCAAGGAAACTGCACGTAAATCCTTTGAAGCAAGTATCAAGAACGAAAACAATAGCGTAGTAAAAATCAGTCAGAAGATGTTGGAGGAAGTAATCTGCCAGACCACGCCGAGCGTTAGCCAGAACGAAATGCGTCATTATGAGAAGATGAGAGATGAGTTCATCAGAAAGAACGGCAGTGAAAGGCGGCACATAGGTTTTCTTGCATAAAACTAAGAGAAAGCAACAAAGTGCGCATCTTTAGATATTGTAGAACAGTGATAAAATATAGTGACTATGAACAAGACAGAAGTATTGGAAAAACTGGAAGTTATAGGGTTTGAAGTTGACGAAGTACCTGATTTCGGATACCTATTTAAGTATGAAGGACTGAATATACTCTTCATGCCAGACGATGATGATGGAGATTTTCTCAGATTTGCTGCACCAAACATATTTGACGTAACAGATGAAAATCGTAACTTGGTTCTGGATGTAGTCAACGACACCAACATGAGTGTAAAGTATAGCAAATCTTGCGTATTTACTAATCGGGTATGGGTATTCTACGAACATCGTTTGTTCGGTGAGAATGATTTGGAAGAGATTATTGAGCATTGCCTGCTCCTGCTCCGTGCTACTACCGCTGTTTTCCTCCGGAAAATAGAGGGTGATGATTTTGAAGAGCTGAATGAAGATGACGAATAAGATGGAGGAATAAAGAATGAACAAGACATATAATTTAATAAAAGAGATTATCGAATCATGGAAGTACAAGGTTCTGGAAGATGATGGTGAACACATTGTTATCCGCTATCAGATGAATGCAATTCACATATGTACTAATCTTGATGACGAGACATTCGTGTCAGTCCTTCTTCCCAACTTCGATGAAGTAACTGAAGAAAATTTTTCGGAGGTGGTTATGCGCTGCCATAAGCTGAATGAGAAGTTGAAACAGATTAAGTTCTACACTATTAACGATGTTATCATTGCTGCCTCCGAATTCTTCTATATGGGAAAAGAAGACCTTGAATTTCAAATAAAACAGGCTCTCAACAACCTAATTGCAGGGAAAGTGAGTTACCGCAATTTTGACAATTAACGACGATTATGGATACTAACCAAAATAGTAATACAATGATCCAGTGTCAGAAGACAAAGGATGCTTTCAACAAGAACAAGAAAAATTATCTTGAATTTGTCGCGAAAAGCCTAGGCAATCAGAATATTGAGAAGGCTGCTGAAGCCCTATTGCCCTTTGATAAGTTTGTCACTGCGAAGTTGAACTTCGTTGACGAGAACTCCCAGATAAAAAGCATGGGGTTTACCCTGATGAGAATGGAACTGGAACCTGCGACATACTCTCTTGGCATCAGTATCGAAATCTCCGATAGTGAATTTAACGACGAGGTTGCCAAAACAATGTTCATAACGGCATTCCACACTATGGAAGAACTAAAAGACTATAGTTTGAGTAAGGATTTTTCCAACCATGTGACTGAGGTGTTCGAAGCCCAGATTGAAAGATGTTTTTATCCAGGAAGTAACAATTGAAAGAATATGGGACATAAGAAGTATTATGGCTATAAGAAGCCGCATGAGCATTATGAGGTCACCTTCTGCGCTGATAAAGGCAAAGAAGGAATTGCACTCTATTTTATCTTTGAAGATGGAAGATGTGGTATGAACAAATACTACTGGGGTACAGATATGGACTATGAAAGGAATCGTCGTGGAGAGGTAGAGGCGAACTACTATTGGGATGAAGAAAACACCAAGAAACTGATGCTGCGCACTGGTACCCATAATGGGAAAGATATGGTAAAGGCGATCTTTGAACGTTTCAAGCAGTTTAAAGACTCTGCCAATACAAAGATCTGTAATTGGTGTGATGAAAAAGGAATTAAGTACGAAAAACAAGTATGGTGGTAAAAAATATGAAACAGAAAATTATCAATTATGATGTCCTTTGGGACAGGATCAGCACTTTTGCTGTGAAAGCAGGACGTGTAAGTACACGACCACTGTTGATTTTGTTCTTTGTTATGACTAGCAAAGAAACACCGAAAGCAGACAAGCTGCTTATCCTCTCAACACTCTCCTACTTGGTGCTTCCTATAGATATCCTTGATGCCAAACGATTACCAATAATCGGATGGATAGACGAGATAGGTTCGGCAGGAATAGCCATATCCAAAGTAAAGAAACATATAACGCCTGAAATTGAGAAAAAGGTAGATGACATTCTTGATAGGTGGTTTCCAGATTATATACAGTATGAACTAATAGAGTAGAAAGATGAGATGTTAATTCTGTAGAAAATCTTTGATAGTTGGCTTAATTTGTTTAATTTTGCTATCGATAGTCTATTGTTACTCACTAATTAGATATATGCATATGGATAGAGAAAATTCTACAGCAGTAGTGCCTAAGGAAGAGGTCGAACTGATAAAAAAAGAGTTGAAAGCGAAACTTAACACAACAGCTCTTCCTGACTCTGCAAGGAAGGTATTTTTCCCCTGGGATGATGTCGTAGACAGTATTTCCAGATACCCAGAGCGTGTATATGAATCAAGTACTGTTTGCCCCGTATGCGGAAAAAAATCATTGAAGATACATTTCTCTTCACCGGAATGGACTTGGCAAAAATTGTGTGGCAGGGCGGGAACAATGCATATATGCTGCCATTGTCCATCGCAAATAGCTTTCAGATTAGAAATAATGAATTGAATATTTCAAGAGGTGGTATTGTTATCCAATCATAGAAATACTCCCATCTTAAAGCGAAACTGCAAGAACTGGGTGTTTTTTACTGGAGCAGGCTGTTCTGCTGCCAGTGGACTACCGACGTTCAGAGGTGAAGGAGGCATTTGGAACGATATAGATGCAGAGGCAGTAGCAAGTAAGGGCTCATGGTACTGCGGCCGTCGCTCGGATTGTGTTGAAAGACGAAAAAAGGTATTGGACTTCTTTAACCCTATCAGAAGAATGATATTGGAACTTGAACCAAACAAGGCACATTTCTTGATTTCCCAGATACAGGATTATGTCAATGTTACAGTAATAACACAAAACGGTGACGATTTTCATCAAAGAGCAGGTTCGTACAACGTCATTCATTTGCATGGAGAGGCACTTAAGAATTGTAGTACAGCTCACCCGCGTATACCTATATGCATTGATAAAGATAGTCCGGATATTCATATCGGTGATAAGGCTGAAGATGGATCTCAGATTCGACCTTATGTAATATTCTTCGGAGAAGAACTAGACAAGAATATTTGGAAATCCGCAGTTAATGCAACAAAAGAAGCAGATTACTTTGTTGTTGTTGGATCCTCTCTTAAAGTCTATCCTGCTGTCGATTTGCTGTCGAAAACAAAAGGTGGATGCAGGCTAATTGTTATTGACAAGGAGAGAGTGGAATTACCAGAAACTCTATCGGGAAGAACAATTCGACTTATCCAGTCAGACGCATCAGATGGACTTGCCATGTTATACAATGAGATAAAGGAAGAATACGAGGCAAAAGGGTGTGGTTGAATATATGAGTATATACAAGAAATTAGGTAAGATGGCGGGTGATATGAGCATAGCAGAAAAATACTATGCAATCTTGCAAACTGAAACATACAAAACCGAAGTGTATCGGACTTGGGACTTAGGTGAGGGTATGGCAGTCTTACACAAAAATATGCAAGGTTGGTATAAACCTTGGTTTGTGATAGACCACAATAAGAAAACCGCCTTTGAATTTATTGATGATTGGGAAAACCTTCTCACAATAACTGAAGATGATATTGATTGGAAGTCATTAAAAAAATTGCCAGAGAACGCCATTATGATGGCACAGTATTTGTCATTTCACTTCCCTTCTTTCATCAGAGAGTTCAGAAACGGAGTAGCGCAAGTTGACTGGCAACTAAATCCCGATGGGCGATATTATATGGATGATGACGGCTATGGCATGACACCTGATGTGGAAATCAATATCCATGGTTTCATTGATAGGAACGGGCATGTTTTAGTAAAATTCCGATATGTAAGCGATAATAAGGAATTGGAAGTAATGAGAAAAGAAGCTGAACAAATTGCAAAACGGTTGAATAATGGATAAAGAGAGAATCATTAAAGCTCACATACCTGATACTGCTTTTGTCTATGGTGGTATAAGGGGAAGAACGATGTCTTCGCGTCATCAGAGTTACGCTTGGAAGGCATTGGTAGAAGCAGGTGTAAAACAAGTGATAGATCTTCGGCAAGACTATAAAGGTGATCGTTACAAGGATGATAGCATGTCACATGGCATAAACTATTTCCATTATCCTGTACATAAAGGAAGAGATGTTATCGCCAATATGGTTAAGGACTATGAGGTGTTCTGCGAGTTGATTGACCGAGGGGAATTTTTCATCTCTTGTGCCATGGGGTTGCATCGAACGGATATCGCCCTATGCACCTATTGGGTGTTTTATGGAGCCGATAGAGGAAAAGAGCCTCCTATCCTTGTTGGCTACCTCAAAGAGAAAGGACATGATGCAGGGAAAATATTCCATGTCCTAAACACATTCTATGACCTTTATATAGAACTGGAAGGATTAGAGCCTATACCAATAGAGGTATTCAAAGAAAGGAAGGAGATTATTAAGCGGATAAGTAGAGGAGGATATTAAGCAGGAGATAAGCAGAAAACTGAGAGATATTGGTGTTTTACCCCATCTCTATGTTTATAAGGATAAAAAAGCTGTTATGAGAAAGATTTTGTTTGTATTATTATCGGTTCTGTGTACCAAAAGTGTAGCACAGGAAATAGAAAGAGTAGATTCAATTGACTTGGAAACAGACATAATATATCGAACTAACGGGGAAATAGAATTAGACTCTCCCAAGACTGACGGGCATGAGGATTTCACCCTTCCGGTTGCTCAAATACCTTTAGATGAATGTGACAGTTTAACTGCTAGTTCACCTATTGACCGCTATGGTATAGTATGGAAAGGAGGGAAATGTGGCATCTATGACATATCTAAGTATGTGAATGTAACACGAATTGAATACAAAGACCTTTGGTTTTCATTCCGAAAAGAAATTGAAGGAGAATACTATTCCTATTTCGGGTGGGAAGAAGACGATTCAAAAGGAGTGATAGGTGTGGCAGAGATAAACAACCAATTTGTAACTATCGCTATGCCGAAGGAATAAGGTGTGAACAACGAATAAGGAGAAATGACGATGGATACATTACGTAAAGGATTCTATGTGTTGGATCTGTTGGTATTGACGATACTGATGGTATGCATAATACATACCGTGGCTTATGATAATGAATGGGGCTTTCTGATTCTGGATGCTACGCTGCTATTGCGGTTTAACAGTACGTTCTTGTTGTACCGTAAAGAGAAAATGAGCTTTTTACCAATAGTGGCATTCACCCTGTTATTTGGCTTCGCAGTGTTGTCTGGTACTTTCGAGAATAGCATTGTCAGGATGAGTGAATACCCAAGTATAGTTTTGAATCACCAGCCGACAGTAGAAGAACATATCTGTCAGAGATATGTAGCAATGGAGTTCCTAGTGAAGTGCGTCATCTATTGGACATGGCTGATGCCAATCGTTGCATATATGGTTCTTACAATCAGTCAAAGACTTAAGAAGAATGAAGATCGGTGGTACGATTTGATTGGATTTGCCGTGTTCAAAGATAGAGCTGGAAAGTTGTTTGTTACGACATGCACTTTGGCTTTTATTGCAATGCTGGTTGGCTACCAAATGGATGAAATACTTTCGTTCTATGCCATGATGACACTGCCTTTGGTGGCATTCTACTGCTTAAACAGGTATGTAGGACGAAATGTGAATTGGCTGGAATATGTCATATTAGCCATTGGGTTGTATGTCTATGATAAGGCGCAGTATCAAGTTGATGATGAACGAATAGCATACTTGTTGGTGAGTGCTGTAGTTGTTATGGCTGTATGTATGTGGATGATGATTAAGACGAAGAAGGTTGTTGCTGCACTATTTGCTTCCGTGTTGATGTCAATAGTATTGCCAGGACTTTCAATTGGGTATAATATATATCAGAGTATGGAGGGTGTCCGATCTGTCAACTATGTAAGTCCGGGGATGAAGAAAGGGTATATGTATATCCGACGGATGGAAAATGTGAATGGTAAGCAGAGGATGAGGGTCGGCATACGTGACCGCTATCGTACTACAGTTCCATGTAAGTTCACCATCATAGTACCCGATGGACTTTATAGTCCTTTTGCCTTGTGTATGACGGAGAAGCGAGATAGCGTTTATTACAATGTAGAACGTGGGTATATTTTTGAAAAACATAGCAGAGAAGGAAATATGTAAAAGAAAAAAGTGATGAAGAAGCAGAACTTGTTGGAGATACAGAAGGATTTGATACTCAGGTATCATATTATAATAGATGAGCATTCAACTTGCAGAATGAGGATGCATGCACATATTGATGAAAGAAAAGTTTGTAAGTGGAAGCCAAAGAACTCCATGCGCTGTACCTTTGACCTATTTCATGAGGTCGGTCATATCGAGACGACAATGCAGGGTATGAAAAGGGCTGAGCAAGAGTATTATGCCACCTGTTGGGCTATTGACCGTTGTAGGGAGTATAATCTTGCTATTCCAGAAGAAGTCCTTCATATTTACCAGAGATATATATTGTATGAAGTAGCGAAAGGAAAGAGAAGAGGCGGTACTAATTATTCAGAAATGAACATTTACCGATATGCATGGATCGACAAAAGTATAAAACAGTTTAAGAAAGAAATAGAACCCAAGTGGGCAGTTTGGATAAACAAATGGATATAAAACATTGCAATATGGAAGAAAAGAGAATACAAGCCATCCCAAGGCATGGAACTTGGGAGGCACTCTATGAAAGGGTGAAAAAGGCTCATGGAGAATTTGTATGGATAGAATTAAAAGTAACACCAGAACTATTTGGTAAACTGCGTAATTATGATGCTATTTGGGAAGCGAAAAAACGAAAGTTTCTTTCCATTGAAGCTAGAATTACAGAAGAAGGGAACCTTTATCTTGAAGAGTGCGTAGAGCAAGACTTTGGAGATGAGGACGGCTTTGGTGTGGAACCTGATACTTATATGAGCGGTTTGATTGACTCAGATGGTTACTTTATAGAACCCTTCCATGTTTGAGTATCAAGCCTGTCAGGTTGGGCATAAAGAAGAAGCGATAAAACATATAAATCAGGAAAGAATATGAAGAAATTATTTACAGTTGGGTTATGTGTGTTGATGTTAGCAAGTTGCTCTGATCAGCTGACAGAAACGAATCCGAGTATGAATCAGACACCTGCAGAACAAGATGCAAGTGAATATCTACACTACTTGGAGAAGGCACGTTGGGGTGATGCCAATGCCTATCAGAAGTTGGCAGACTTCTATCGTACTGGTGTGGGCGTAAAGGCTGACTTTATCGGTATGACGGCCATGCTATCAATGGCAGAGCAATATAACAAGAACTTGCGCGTTGATAAATATTTGATGGCATTGCCAGAAGAAGATGGCTATAAGCGGCTGTTTAACACAATGGACGAACTCAAAAGTAAAGACATGGACAAAGTAAAGAGTACTGCCTCTGCGCTTATTGCAGATGGGAAACCTGAAGGTTACGTTATCAGAGGAGCCATGCTAATTGAGGAGGGCGATACCCTTGGAGGTCTTGAAACTATTCGGTATGGGGCTGATCAGGGCAGTTCATTCGGCGAATTGATATTGCACATGTCTCCTGCATTTCTGTACAACAACAGGAAACCTTTTGATACACCTGGGTTGATTCGTATGGCAGAACAGCATCCTTTCGCTTACAAGTTCTTGGCAGAGATGTATGCAGGAGAGGTATGCGATAGTGTGTATGCCCCAGAACAGGCTGCAAGATATTACCAGAAAGCCGACGAGTATGGTTTTTTGGGCAGGAAGGGCGCAAAGTGGTTACTGGATTATTATACAAGGGAAGGCATTCAGATTGATGATTTGGAGAAACAAAGGCTGAAAACACTCTGCGGTGATTCTGATAATGATGACATAGCAACAGGAGACATCCCAATCGTTTACCAAGAGCAAAGCATTCAAGAGTATGTTGATAGTGTTACCCATTACAGAATGCTTACAGATGAATGTAAAAGGGCTATTGTGTATGTCGTTGAAACGGAAACTGGGAAGATTATAGCTCATAGTTCATTGGAAGATACTGGTAACCATGTCATTCCCTTCGAAGACTCATTTAACAGGGAGAACGACTACATGCATGGTGTTGCCACCTATCTTGCAGTACAGTGGACGGGTAATGTTTCATCGAACACAATTATCGATACAGGCTATGGTGTCTATGAGGATGCCAGCGGAAGACTCATTAGGGATCATAATTGGCGTAGAGGTGGCTATGGCGAAATTTCGCTGGAGTATGCCCTTACTCATCGTTCAGAGGTGGGTTTAACCAAAGCTGTAGAAATGGCCTATAAGAATGACAAGGAAGCATACGAACATCAGATTAGCTTTTATCTCAATAATCAGCCTGACAACTTGATGGGAATGCTGACATTTTACAATACAATTGCCAATGGCGGTAAGATGGTGAAGATATGTGGTCCAGAAGAAAAAGAGGCCACCGTCATTCATGAACAAATTTGTTATCCTGAATATATAAAGCCTGTTCAGCGGACAATGGAACGCTGTGTGTCTGAAGGCCTGTTTCAAAAGGCAGGGAATGAATATAGGGATGTCGCAGCATGCGGGCGCACTCTTCATATCACAGACACAACCTATAGGCTCGAACTATGCGGCTATTTCCCTACAAAGAATCCGCAATACACTATCATGGTAGTTATGGAGAAAGAAGGATTACCTGCCAGTTCGGGAGAAACTTGTGGCCCACTTTTCAGTCAAGTTGTCGTAGGGTTACTTACAGAGTTGAAATAAATCTCTGTTTTATTCTCCCAATTTGCTCATTCATCGACCATCGGAGATACCTTGTAACGGGGCAAGACTTCTGCTAAGTCTCGCCCCGCTTGGCTGCGACCGCATTAGGGAAGCAGCCGACTGCATTGAGAAACCCCATCTATCTTCACAGACGGATGGGGCAAATGAACAAATATAGTCTGATGAACAAACCAAAGATTTCACAATCGATTATATATGGAGTGGGTTAACATTAGTTGGCGTAGAACTTGGCTTCACAAACGGTAGCACCTGGGCCGAAAGCCGGTGGACTGCTGAAATACTGTTCATCTACTGAATCCCAATCGACGCTATAGCCGTTAGGGAAGTAGGAATCCACAAAACCGTTAATCAACTCGACTTCCGCATCAGTCAGTCCTGAGGGGTCATCGTTGGCGAGATAGCCTATTGCATAAGCAGGAATTTGATACGTGTCGCAATGTCTCATATTTGCTATCTATTTGAGGGTTTAACTTTTTCCCTTTGGTTTGGAGCCTTTGCTCCTTGCCGTCGGGCTTTTATTTTTACGATGCCCTCAAAAGGTTGGTGGGTACGATAGGCAGTCGGAAGATGTGGTGCGGATTACGTCAAATACTCTTTCACCAAAGGGAAAGGAAGATTTCACGGAATCTGTACTGAATACCGAGGCCATTCGGAAACAGCAATTTACCTTTGCATCGTCAAAAAGAATGGCGCAGACGGCTATGGAAGCAGAGGCGCAGCAATCCGGTATTGGGGATTATCCCCACTCAACTTTAGGGAAACACTCCTTCCAAATAGGAATATTCATTTTGAGACCTCATGGAATCGCCTTATCTTTGCACCGTGATTAAGAAACAAATGTCTAACAATTAAAGAATAGGAGATTTGAATATGAAGATGATGAATAAGGTGATTGCAGCCGCCATGATGATGGCTATCACATTTGCAATGCCAGCAATAGCAGGTAATAAGAAGTATGCCAACAACAGGAACACCACAGTTGTTGTAGTGACGAACGACAAGAAGGCATCGCACTTTGATCAGGTTGACAAGAAGCTTTCTCACTTTGACAACCACAGACAAGCCTATCGTCCTGACGTGAAAGCCTGCACCTTCAAAGTGAGCCGCCATGACTCTCCCCAAAAGGTTGTAGCGAAGGCTGAGCGCATGAGAGGCGTCATGGAGACGAAGTGGAATCCCCGCACTCGCGAACTGACTGTCTTCTACGATGCAAAAGTAACATCATCTCGTCAAATCATGCATTTCATGGCATGATTCTCAACACAAATTAAAAAGAGAGGCATCCCCACCGGTTGCCTCCCTTTTCTTTGTCCGTTGGACACAAAAGGGCACATAGGTGACAGACTCCTTTGTGCCTTTGTTCCGAGATGAAATGATTACTAAATCAAAAAGAACGTTCTCTTTAGGCGCGATGGCATCAGGTTTTTTCGTTATTTGGCTGGTTTTTTTGCTTTGATTGATGGCCAAAATGCGATTTGCCTCTACTAACACTGCGTAAATAGAAGTGTATCAGTAGTTTGCGTAAAATCCTACATCTACTAACCATCTACTTATCCTCTACTAACCCTCTACCTACCTTCTACTAACCCTCTACTGCGTTGTCTGTCATGTAGAATAGCAGGTGGCAATTGTTCCCAGCCAGGAAACGGCTCGTTCCCAGGCAGGGAACAGACAGTTCCCGCCCTGGGAACAAATACTGGGCTTGGGTTCAGGCAAACGATACACCTGCAGTCCAATAACATGCCCTTATTGCAAAATAACATGCTCTTATTGCACGATAAGGAACGCTTGTTCGGTTTGGAGAGATGTCATAGATATAATACATGTTTAGTAGAGGGTAGGTAGAGGGTTAGTAGAGGTTTAGTAGAACTTAAATAGAGGTAAAAAGTTTGCTAAATAGTTGCGTAACACAAATAAAATCAGTATCTTTGCAGAAAAATCAGATGAATTTAGTAGAGGTAGAACTAAAAATTAAGAATGTGAAAGTCAGTTTATTGAAATTATCGCGAAAAAAAGAGGTCATCAAGCGTGTGGAACTGTCGGATCTGGCAGAGATGATTCGTAAAAACCCGGAGGAGGAGAAGGTGTTCGACTTGCGGTTGAATTACCAGTTCTATAAACCCCAGCGACTGCCAAGCGGACAGATTACCCTTGACGACGAGAAGCATGTGGTGAACCTGCCGCGTATTCTCTTTGCGGCAGACAGCATGAACTACAAGGAGATGCAGAAAGGTCTGAAGTACAACGGATTGGCGGTGGTTGAGGTGAACGGGCTGAAGACGTACGAGGAAGCTGTCGGCGTCAGAAACCAGGCTGCGCGAATGGACGAGACGCTGATGACTTTCCTGGGGGCATCGGGAAAGAGTGTGAAGATAGTCTGTCGGGGAGAACTATATCAGAAGGCTGATGGAAGAAGGCTGACGGAAGATGCAAGAGGTAAGAAGCAGGATGCAAGAGGGCAGGTGGCTGACGACAGGCTGCCTAAGAAAGAGGATGAGATACGGCAGTTCCACAAGAACCTGTACGAGACGGCGCGCAGGGCCTATCAGAACCAGTTCGGACTGGACATAGAATATCTGGAGCCGACATTGGAGCGGACGGTCTATCTGAGTGCCGACCCGGAGATGTACTTCAACCCGGACGCCCGTCCCTTCAAGGCCGACTGCGAGAAGCACGACCAGCCGGAGCCGACACCCATCTCGTGGGAGAGTGACATGCTGATGCCCGGGCGCACCATTACGCGAACCTATCATTTCAACTGGCTGTTTATCCTGCGCGAGGTGCTGGGCGAGTATTTTGACTTGCCCGACGAGGACCGCCAGATGCAGCTGTTGCAGCAGATAGCCTGCAAGTCGCTGGAACAGGGCATCCCGTTGGCTCATGCGCAAGGCATGACGCTGGAGCATCCGCTGTTCCATAACGACCCGGACTTGGTGAAGAGCGTCTTTGCTACCACCTACGAGATTACGCTGATGGAGGACTATCGCAAGAAGTACAAGATGAAACCGCTGAAGAGTGTGCCCCAGGAGACGCTTCAGACCATGCGGACGGAGATTTTCCTCACTGCCAACTACGACTTGCGTAAGAATCTGATGACGGGCGTGGCTGAGTATCGCATGAAATACGCTGAGGACCAGACGTTTAAGCCGCTGACCGCAGAGGTGAGGAACGATATGACCATCGAGGCCCGCGAACAGGGACTGAAGTCGTGGGATCAGGATGTGAACCGATTTATCGACTCCACCCGCATCGAACAGTATGACCCGGTGAACGCCTGGCTGGACAAGTTGCCGGTGTGGGATGGGGTAGACCGCATCGGGCCGCTGGCTGCCAGAGTGCCTACTGACCAGCCGCACTGGGAGAAGTATCTCAGATACTGGCTGGTGGGTATGGTGGCACAATGGCGTGAGAGCGACAAGCAGCTGACTGGCAATGCGTTGACGCCGCTGCTGATAGGTCGCCAGGGGTGTGGAAAGACGCGCTTCTGCAAGATTCTGCTGCCTCCAGAACTGCGCGACTATTACAACGACAAGCTGAACTTCAAGAACGAGTTTGACCTGAACATCGCCCTCACTTCGTTCGCGCTCATCAATATCGACGAGTTCGACAAGACGACAAATTCGCAGCAGATTGTGCTGAAGTACCTGTTGTCATCGAGCGACGTGAAGTTCCGTCCGCCTTACGGCAAGACCATCAAGCAGTACAGGCGCTACACCTCGTTCATAGGCACCACCAACCAGCTGCAGCCGCTGGTGGACCCAACGGGTTCGCGCCGATTTGTCTGCGTGGGCATCCCGGCAGGCAAGAACATAGACTTCACGGACAATCTGGACCATCGCCAGCTCTATGCCCAGGCCCTGTACCTCTTCAACCAAGGTGAGCGCTTCTGGCTGGACGATGACGAGATACAGACCCTGATAGAGGAGAACGTGCCTTACCAGCGTGCAGTCGATCTGGTGGAGATGATCAACGAGACCTTCCGCAAGCCAAAGGACGGCGAGGGCCGCTGGTGGGGTACCACGGAAATCCTGTCCACCTTCGCCAGCCGCTATGCCTACTTCGATGCCAAAAGGGCGACACCTACCGTCCTGGGTAAGGCGATGAACAACTACCGCTTCAACTTCAAACGTCGCATGCTGAACGGCTGCTCGGAATACTGGCTCTGCGAGAAATGAATCAACTATGACACAAGACGAACAATGGATGGAGCGATATAAAGAGGTGATTGATTTCATTGAAACCAATCATCGGAATCCATCTAAGCATAGGATTGAGGAACATGATTGCCTTAATGGCTAAAGGCAAATCGTAAAGTGATGAATGCAGGGAAAATGAAACCAGAGCGAGTAGAGAAGTTTCGGAAGCTATTAGAACTGACAGAACAATACAGACGAAAGAATCAGTATGAATAGCAATGATACAGGGCTGCATCCGCATAGGTATATCGGAGCAGGCCCAAAGAGTAGGTGACAAGTCAACAACGACACTGCCAGCACCTTTAGAATCTAAAAAAAAGCAGAAAATGGACACAAAATGAAAGTTTTTATCCCATATT
>Ga0310695_10003531_pt1 | contig 30477 bp, 18 predicted proteins | sample RumenRJG_04DNA_FD_203882 | JGI IMG/M metagenome (GOLD analysis project Ga0310695, IMG submission 203882) | Bovine rumen microbial communities from Lethbridge, Alberta, Canada - RJG_04 (v2) (version 2) | ecosystem: Host-associated > Mammals > Digestive system > Stomach > Rumen | place: Canada...
TCGACACCAAGATTCCGCTGGCAGTGCTCATTGACGGCGGCAGCGCATCGTCGAGCGAAATCACCGCAGGCGCACTACAAGATCTAGACCGTGCCGTCATCTTCGGCTCACGCTCTTATGGCAAGGGTCTGGTGCAGACCACGCGTCCGCTGCCCTTCGACGGCATCCTCAAGGTCACCGTGTCGAAGTATTACATCCCCAGTGGCCGTCTCATCCAAGAGGTGGACTACTCAAAGCGCAATGCCGATGGCACCTATAGCCGCACCACAACCGACTCGACGGCACGTGTGTTCCACACTGCCCACGGACGTGAGGTGCGTGAGGGCGGCGGCATCTCGCCCGATGTCAAGGTCGATTATCCCGAAATCAACCGCTTGGTCTACAACATCGTTCGCGACCAGTGGGCATTTGACTTTGCCACACGCTACCAGTCGCAGCATCCCACCATTCCGCAGCCCGACCAGTTTGAGGTCACCGACGAGATCTTCAACGAGTTCAAGTCGTTTATCAACCCCGACAAGTTCCAATATGACAAGGTGTGTGAGCAAGGACTGGAGAACCTGCAGAAGGTAGCCAAGGCCGAGGGCTACATGAACGACAGTACCAAGGCTGCCTTCGAGCAGCTAGAGAAGTTGCTCAAGCATGATCTGAACCATGACCTGGACACTCAGCGCAAAGAGATCTCACGCCTCTTGGCTCAGGAGATCCTCACACGTTACTACTACCAGGCAGGTGAGACCGAGTATGAGGCCCGCCACGACGAGACCATCGACAAGGTGGCCGAACTACTCGCCAAGCCCGGCGAGTGGGCAAAGACCTTGCGGTAATTTAGAATTGAGAATTAAGAAATGGGCTTCGCCGATTGGCGAAGCCCATTGTGTTTCACATACTGTGCATTGATCAGTAACCGATGGACAGAGTGGTGTAGTAGCGACCGTAGTCACTGCCCATGCTCAGGGTCACGTAGCCGGTAGTATTGCCGCCAAACCAGGTGGCCATGCCACTCTCGACGCTGATGGGAGGACCGTAGACTGCGCTCAAGTCGTGATAGATGCGGTTGTAGCGGCTGCGGTCACGATAGGTGCTGGCGTAGACAAACTGTGCATTGGCCAGTCGTCCGGCATCGTAGCAGAGCATCACATCGGGCCATAACAGGTTGAGCATGCTCACGTCGCGCAGATAGACGATGTTGTCTTGATATCCATCGATGTAGTAGCCACTGGTGTACAGGTAGTCCAGCGAGACATCAAAGTAGGTGCCGAAGGTGATGCCCAGAATGCGGTCAATGACTGGTGCTCCATAGTAGGGACGATAGTGGGCAGGAATCACCGGGCGATAGTAACGCAGGGGTGCCGGGCGATAGGGACGCGGAGGAGGAGGCAGCGGACGGCTCCAGTTGTGGTGTGCGTGCGCATAGCTGAAGTGGTCGCGGTGCGGGTGACTGTCATAGTTGTAGGGGCGTGTGCGGCCATTGCGCCCACTGGGACCATAGCCATGGTGGTTACCACCGTTGTGCCCGCGATCGTTGTCATAGCCACGGTCGTTTCCGCGCCCGCCGCGATTATTGCCACGACCATTGTGGTCATTATTGCCACCACGGCCACGGTTGTTGTCCCATCCGCCACGGTCATTGCCACGGCCGTTCTTGTTGTCGCCCTGGCCCATGCCACCATGGTTACCATTGTTGCCTCCACGGCCACCCTTGTTGCCATCCATGTGCGACGGAGTGACAGCGGACTGCGTTGTGCGATTAATAGCACTGCCACTCATCTGCGATGACGGGCGTTCACGACCAGTGCGCACCGTGCCGACGGTGCCACGATCACTGCCACCACGGGTGGTACCGGGGCTAACACGGTCGTTGCCCGACCTGCGATCGGCTGAACTGCGGGTTGCCGACTGGCTGCCTACACGCTCAGGTGCGGTGCGCGACACTTGAGGAGTCGAGGATATGCGGCTAGCCTCGCTGCCACGGGTGCGCATGCTGCCTTGCTGCGACCGCGTGCTCATCGACTGGCGGTCGCTAGTGCTGCGATTGACTTGCGAACGGCTCTCAGTGCGGCTCACCTGGCGGTTGCTGCTGCGGGTCATCGATGCACTGCGACTCTCATTGCTGCGGCTGCTCATCGATGTGCCACGACTTGATGACTGACGGTTATCACTGCTGGTGCGCGAACTCGTAACGCTTGCACCACGAGCAGCAGAAGGGCGTTGACGACTCGACGACATCTGCGCCGATGCGGGGACCGACACAATCATGCCCCCCATGAGCACTAGGCTCAACATCAGGTTTCGTACAGTGGTTTTCATAACGCTATATCTTTATAAATTAATAATTCAAAGTAAAGAGCCTTACCTCTTGTTTCTTGTACTCGTTAGACGAGCAAATGGTGTGCCCGTTTAACGCGCGTGCAAGAATTTTGGCGACTAAATCGACCAATGGTCTCATTTTGCCGACGTTCAGCGCAGCAGCAACGACCCGTCGCCATAACTGAGAAAGCGATAATCGCCCGCCAGCGCATGGTCATACATCGGTCGCCACTGGTCTTGCCCCACAAAGGCCGACACCAGCAACAACAAGGTGGACTGCGGCTGGTGGAAGTTGGTGATCATGCCCTGGATGATGCGATACTCAAATCCTGGGGCTATCATCAACTGTGTCGACCCCAGATAGGTCTGTGCGCCGGTGCGGTCCAGATAGTCAACAATGCGCTTGAGGGCATCGGCAGTGCTGATGCGGCATGGGGTTGTATAGGGCATCCACTGTCGCATGGTCAATTGGTCGCCGTGTGCATCAGGGTTCTCGGCCAGAATTTGACCCACATAATACAGGCTCTCGAGTGTGCGCACCGATGTTGTGCCAACGGCCACCACAGGGCGTTTTCCCTCAATCAGTTCGACCAGCAGTGAGCGTGGCACGGCAAACACCTCGTAGTGCATGTCATGCTCGCCGATGTGTTCGCTCTTGACGGGCTGAAATGTGCCGGCACCCACGTGCAATGTGAGTTCGCGCCGTGCAATGCCCTGTCGGTCGCACTCGGCCAACAAGTCGTCGGTGAAGTGCAATCCTGCTGTGGGGGCAGCCACACTGCCGTCGATGTGGCTATAGACAGTCTGATAGTCGGTCGAGTCGCTCTCCTCAGTGCCACGATTCAAGTAGGGTGGAATGGGAATCTCGCCCACGGCATCGAGCACCGAGGCAAAGGTCACACCGTCGCCATTCCAGTCAAAGTCAATGACCCATGCATTGCCGCGCCGCTCGCCGCGGGTGGCGCACAGGGTCACCTGTTGCCCGTCGACATCAACGATTTGCTGCAGCGCACCCTGTTTCCATCGCTTGCTGTTGCCCACCAGGCAATTCCACGAGCAGTGGCCCGTGGTTTGGAAGATCAGTTGGTAGTCACGCGGCGACTCGGGCTCGAGACAGAATATCTCGATGAGCGAGCCCGTATCCTTGCGAAATCGCAGACGAGCGTTAATCACGCGCGTGTTGTTGTAGATGAGCATCGCCCCATGTGGCAACAATCGGGGGACATCGCTGAAGCGATGGTCTTCAATATTACCCTGATGCCAGTAGAGCAATCGACACTGCTCGCGCTCGGCTAGCGGATGCTTGGCAATGCGCTCGTCGGGCAGGTCGTAGTTGTAGTCACTAATCTTGATGTTGCGTATGTCGTCAATTGTGGTCATAGTCGTTTTTTAGAAACCACAAAGGTACTCATTTTTTCTTGGATGCCGATAGAATCGGTGTTGAAAAAAAGTGCGGGGTGGTCAATGTGACCACCCCGCACAATGTTGAGTATTGAGATTGTGTTTACTTCTTGGCAGGCTGAGCGGCACGCTTGACCTGACGGCGAGTGAGCGCGTAGGCCACAGGCGATGCCACGAACAGCGAGGCGCAAGTACCGACAACCACACCCAGGATCATTGCGAAGATGAAGCTGCGGATCGACTCACCACCCAGGAAGAACATGACCAGCAGCACCAGCAATGTGGTGATTGAGGTCATCAACGTACGCGACAGAGTGCTGCACAATGCCTTGTTGAAGGTTTCATACAAGTTCTGCTTGGGATACAGGCCACGATACTCACGCACGCGGTCAAACACCACCACCGTGTCGTTGACCTGATAACCAATCACGGTCAGGATTGCGGCGATAAACGTCTGGTCAACCTCCATCGAGAACGGGAAGATGCCATGCAGGTTGTAGAAGCCGATAACCACAAACGAGGTGAATGCCACAGCGGCAAGTGCGCCCACCGAGAATGCCACGTTGCGGAAGCGGATGAGGATGTACAGTGCCATAGCCAGCAACGAGAAGATCACTGCCCAGACTGCCTCGCGAGTCATGTCGCTTGCGATGCTCGGGCCAACGACGTCGCTCGACACGACACCGATGCTCTCGTTTGCCACGCTGAAGTCGGCCTTGCTCATGTTGCCAAGTTCGCTCTTCAAGCCTGTGTACAACTTGTCCATAATCTCGTCATCGATGCCCTCCTCGGTGCTGTCGATCTTGTAGTTGGTCGACACACGCACCTTGGTGTCATTGTCGATGGTGATGACCGACACATTGCCACCCTCGAAGAGGGGAGCCAGTTGAGCCTCGAGGTTCTCAGTGTTCACGGCGTGGTCAAATTGCACCACATAGTTGCGACCACCCGAGAAGTCGATACCACGGTTCAGGCCACGGAAGACGAACAGGCACAGGATGATGGCAGCAACCACTGCAAGTACCATCCAAGTCTTCTTGGCGGTGCCCATGAAGTTGTACTTCACGTTCTCCAGCATGTGCTCGGTCAACTTGGTGGTCAGGGTCATCTTGTTGAAGGTGCCCTTGTTGACAAAGTGCTCCATCACCAGACGGGTTGCAAACACAGCGGTGAAGAACGAGCAGCAGATACCGATCACCAGGGTCACAGCGAAACCGCGGATAGGACCAGAGCCCAGCAGAATCAGAATGATACCTGTGATGATAGTGGTCAAGTTAGAGTCGAAGATGGCCGAGAATGCGTTCTTGTAACCATCGGTCACCGAGGCCTTCAGGCCCTTGCCGGCACGCAACTCCTCCTTGATGCGTTCGAAGATAAGCACATTGGCGTCCACAGCCATACCCAGCGTCAGCACGATACCGGCGATACCCGGCAGGGTGAGCACGGTCTGGAACGATGCCAGGATACCCACGGTGAAGAACAGGTTCATGATCAGACCCAGGTTAGCAATGTTACCTGCATACACACCATAGGTGCAAATCATGAACAGAACCAACAGAATCAGTGCCACGATGAACGAAATGACACCCTTCTTGATTGACTCTTGACCCAGCGACGGACCAATCACGCTCTCGCTGGCCACATTGACGCGTGCCACCATCTTACCCGACTCGAGCACGTTGGCAAGGTCGTTAGCCTCCTCAACGGTGAAGCGGCCGCTGATCTGCGAGCTACCACCGTCAATCTGGCTATTCACATTGGGATATGAGTAGACTTGGTCATCGAGCACGATGGCGATGGCCTTGCCGATGTTCTGACCGGTGATGCGCGACCACTGGCGAGCACCCTCGTCGTTCATGCGCATCGACACCACCTGACCCTGCAGGTTGTCAAACTCGCTGCTGGCGCGGGTCACGACATCGCCGTTGAGCACGGGCTGGCCGTTGACGGTGCGCAGAGCAACCAGGTTGAAGATGTCGGCACCATTTTGTCCCGAGGCCTGAGGCTTGACAGTCCAAGCCAACTTCAGGTCGGCGGGCAGCGAGGTGCGAGCGGCGGGCGAGTTGATGATGGCGTTCACAGCAGCGGTGTCGTTAGCGGCAACCATACCCACAACGGGGCTGCCACCACCCTGCTGAACCAGCATCTGATAGCCAGTGAGTTCGGCCAGTGTGCGGCCTTGAGGAGCGGCGGGAGCGGGCTTAGCCTCCTGAGCCTTGGTCGAGTCGACTGCAGCGGCGGTCGAGTCGGTGGCCTCGGTCTGAGTCTGAGCAACGGGCTGGCCGGCATTCTGGTTCAGTGCGTTGAGCGCACCGATCAGGTCAGACAGTGTGTAGGTCTCATAGAACTCCAGGTTAGCGGCACCTTGCAGCAACTTGCGCACGCGCTCGGGCTCTTTGATGCCCGGCAACTCGAGCAGGATGCGGCCGGTGCTCTGCAACTTCTGGATGTTGGGAGCAACCACACCGAAGCGGTCAATACGGTTGCGCAGCACCTTATATGAGTTGTCAACCATGGACTCAACCTCTTCCTTGAGGATGTTCTCGACCTTGGCGTCGCTGGCGGTGGGATCCTCGCTCACCTTCTCGACATTGCGGAACACCTGTGCCAGGCTAGCGCCGGGGGCGAGGTTCTTGTACTCCTTGCAGAAGCTGGCCACAAAGTCCTCCTGTGCGGCCTGGTCGCGCTCGACCTTGGCGATGGCTTCGTTAAATTTCTTGTCGGGATTGTTGCCTGAGAGGGCACGCAGGATGTCGGGCACCGAGATCTGCAGTGTCACGTTCATACCACCCTTCAAGTCAAGGCCGAGGCCTAACTCCTTCTCACGCACTTGCTGGAAGGTGTAGTATCCAAGGTACACCTTCTCCTTGCCAATCGAGTCCATGTAGGTGTTGAGCGCTGTGCGATACTTATCGTTGCTCGTGTCGGGGGTCTTGATGCCTGCAGCTGCAAGAGCCTTCTTCTCGGCGACACCCTGATAGTGGTTCGACACAAACGTGAATGACAAGTAGAATGCACAAATCAGGATCAACGCTACGGTAATGACTCTGATAAAACCTTTAGTTTGCATTTCTAGAATTGTTAGTTATTTGTTTTTAATTTGTTTCATCAATAAGCATAACAACCTGTGAGTGTGTGCTTTAAGAGTCACCTTGGAAGCCCTGGGTTGGTCTTAATGCCCACATACACAAGTTTTCAGCCTGCAAATGTACAACAATTTCTTGATGTGAGAAAATAAAATTTTCAAGTTTTTGATTTTCACTATCCAAATTCCAATTATTTTCCCTAATTTTGCAAACTCACTAGAGGCTCTAGATTTTCTAGATTTTCTAGATTCGCTAGACGCACTAGATAGTAGTTAGGTAGTTGCAGGAGTTCGGCTGTTACCTTCTGATAGTGCACGCCGTATTCCTACATTCTCAATTCTCAATTTTCAATTTCTCCAAGATGAAGATCGTATTTCTTGATGCCTACACCACCAACCCCGGCGACCAGTCATGGGCGGGGCTGCAACAACTGGGCGACTGCATCATCTATGACCGCTCAACGCCCGAGCAGATTGTACCGCGTTCGCTAGAGGCCGACGCGTTGTTAATTAATAAGGTGATTATCACGCGCGAAATCATGCAGCAATTGCCGCGACTGCGCTACATCGGCATTCTGGCCACAGGCTACAACTATGTCGACGTTGTTGCCGCCCGCGAGTTTGGAATCATCGTGACCAATGTCCCGGCCTACAGCACGCCCAGCGTGGCGCAACTGGCATGGGCTCACCTGCTCAACATCTGCTGCATGCCGCATCACTACACCCTGCAGGTGCGCGACGGCATGTGGGGACGCTGCCCCGACTTCAGTTTCACCAGCACACGCCTGGTCGAGTTGTCGGGCAAGCTGCTGGGCATCGTGGGCTTCGGCCAGATAGGCAGCGCTGTGGCACGCATCGCACGGGCCATGGACATGCCCGTCATGGCCTATACCAGCAAGTCACAGGACCAATTGCCGCAGGGTGTGACCCGCGCCCGTGACCTTGAGCAAGTCTTTGCCGAGTGCGACGTGGTGAGCCTGCATTGTCCCTTGCTGCCCGAGACCCGGCAGTTGGTCAACCGTGAACGCTTGGCGCTGATGAAGCCCACCGCCATTCTCATCAACACCAGCCGCGGCATGCTTGTCGACGAGCAGGCGCTGGCCGACGCACTCAACGAGGAGCGCATCTTCGCCGCAGGGCTTGATGTGTTGCCCCAGGAGCCGCCACGCGACGGCAGCCCGCTGCTCACGGCGCGCAACTGCTTCATCACGCCACACATCGGTTGGGCCAGCGACGAGGCTCGCAAGCGCCTCATCCGCGTCGTCGAGGACAACCTGCGTGCCTTCCAGCAGGGTGCCCCCGTCAATGTCGTCTCTTGACAACTGGATTCTCTAGACTCTCTAGATTTTCTAGAGCTTCAGGACAATTCTTTTAAACTTATTCAACACAATAACGATGACAAGCCTAAACAATCTCAAATCTTTCCTGGTAGCCACTGCACTGATGATGTGCATGACTGCCCAGGGCGTTCAGTTCACGCAACCCAAGCGTGAATTCCGCTCATCGTGGGTGGCCACCGTGTGGTGCCTCGACTGGCCCAACGAGAACTCGCGGGGCACGAGCCCCACCGCCACCGCAGCGATGCAACAACAACTCATCACCCTGCTCGACTCGCTGGCTCGCAACAACTTCAACGCCGTCAACTTCCAGGTGCGCTCGATGTGCGATGCCATGTATGAGTCGAGCTATGAGCCCTGGTCCAGCTACCTCACTGGCTCGCGCGGCGCGACGCCGGGATTCGATCCGCTGGCATTCTGTGTCGAGCAGTGCCACAAGCGCGGCATGGAGTGCCACGCATGGGTCAACCCCTACCGCTTCAGCACCGGCAGCGACTGGAACTGCCCCCAGGATCAGGAACTCAAGAACGATGGCTGGCTGCTCACCTATGGCTCGACCATCATCCTCGACCCTGCCCAACCACGCGTCATCGAGCGCATTGTCAATGTGTGCAAGGAGATCATCACCAAGTATGATGTCGACGGCATCCTCTACGATGACTACTTCTATCCCAACGGCATACCCAGCAACAGCAGTGCAGGCGACTATCAGGAGTGGCAGCAGAGTGGCACCACCATGAGCATCAGTGACTGGCGGCGCGACAACGTCAACCGCATGGTCAAGGCGGTCTACGACATGATTCAGCAAGAGCGGCCCGAGGTGAGATTTGGCATCTCGCCCGCCGGCGTGACTTGCACCAGCCAGGCCGTAGCCGACTCGCACGGCGTGGAGCGTAGCAGCGGCAGCGACTGGCAGTACAACGGCATCTTCAGCGACCCGGTTCAGTGGTATGAGGATAAGAGCGTGGACTACATCTCGCCCCAGATCTACTGGCACATCGGCAACAGTGCCGCCGATTATGGCCAATTGGCACCCTGGTGGAACCGTGTCGCCCATCAGTTCGGGCGACACATGTTTGTCTCACACAGCATCTCGTCGCTCAAGAACAACAGTTATGGCAGCGACAACCCCGAGCCGTCGATGACTGCCAGCAACGACTACGACGAGTATGCCAATGAGGTCGAACTGATGCGCACCACCAACGAGGACGGTGCCATGGGCTCAATCTTCTATAGCACCAGGTACATCTACAACCTGGGGGCTGCCGAGTCGTTCGGCCACTACCTCAAGCGCGTGGTCTATCAGCGACCCGCATTGCCACCTGCCATGCCCTGGAAGGCTGGCAGCGATCCGGGTCCGGTCACCGACCTGAGCATCGACGGCGACCTGCTCTCGTGGCAGGGCCACGAGGGGGTGCGATACACTGTCTATGCCTTCCCCGCCAGCATGGCTCGCGATCAATTTAGCCGCGAGGGCGAGTTCTTGCTGGGCATGACCTACGACACCCACTTCACCATCCCCACCGACCTGCTGGCCGACCACCAGTATGCCGTGTGCGTGCTCGACCGCGTGGGCAATGAGTACGACCCCGTCTTTCTGGGTGATGCGCTCGACCCGCTGCCCTCACCCGTGCTGCTCGAGCCTGCCGCGGGAGCCTCGCTCTACAACCCGTTTGACTTTCGCTGGCAGGCAGTCGACGGTGCCACCCTGTACACCGTCGAGGTGGCACAAGATGCCTCGTTCGACCTGATCAAGGAGCGCATCACAGTCACCGACACTGTGTTGTCGAGTGCACAGATGACCCACCTCACCAGCGGCGAGACCCAGTACTGGCGGGTACTTGCCGGTGGACAGGGATATGCCAATGGCGTGAGCGAGCGTCGGGCATTCGTGCCGCAGTTGCTGGTCATCACCGCGCCCTATGACGGCCAGATCGGGCTATCCACCACGCCCACCATCACCTGGAACGTGCCCGACGACCTCACCGAGGCCACCGTCACCATCACCGACCACCCGCAACAGGGCACCGAGGTCTACACCGCTCGTGCTACAGGTGGCACATTGACGGTGCCCGAGGGGCTGCTGGCTCCCGGCAGCAAGTATTATGTCACGGTTTCGCTCACTCACAACTTGCTGCAACAGACCTCGCCGGCGGTGTCGTTCACCACCCAGTTTGCCGTGCCCAGTTTTGTATGCCCGGTCGATGGTGGCGCACTCTACAGCGACGACTACATCGTCATCCAGCGGCAGAGCGAGGCGGTGGCCTACACCTACGAGGTGTCGACCTCGCCCACCACATGGGGCCGCACACGCCTCATCGAGACACTGAACGACGGCTCGTGCCAGAGCACCAAGCCGGCCGGCGAACTCAAGGTGAACAACAAACTCATGGTCGACGGGACCACCTACTATGCCCGCGCCAAGTTGACCTATCTCGACGAGGAAAACGTGCGCCGCACCACCGATTATTGCCCGGTCATCGCCTTTGTCTATCATGCGGGCACTCGTCCCGTGGGCATTGTGGGCGATGTTGACTTCAATGGCATTGTCGACATTGCCGATGTCAATGCTGTGATCAACGTCATGCTGGGCAAGGATGACGGCTCGATGCTACAAGCCGATGTCACTGGCGACGGCATGGTCGACATCACCGATGTCAATGCCGTCATCAATGTCATGCTGGGCAAGTAGGGGCTAGAATCGAGGGGCTAAAGGATAGGGTCTAGATTGTCTAGAATTTCTAGATAGTCTAGACCGTCTAGATAGTCTAGAACTTCAAGATTGTCTAGACGAGAACCCGAGGGCTCAGCTGCCATAGCCGTTGATGCGGCGATAGTTGTTGGGCGAGACACCAAAGTGCTTCTTGACATACTTGCCGAAGAATGAGAGGTTGTCAAAGCCCATGCTGGCGGCAATCTCCTTGATGGTCATGTCGCTATAGAGGAGCAACTGCTTGATGCGGTTCACCACACTCTGCGTGATGAGTTCGCTGGCTGTCTTGCCAGATTGCTGGCGGCATACTGAGGTGAGATACTTGGGCGAGACACACAGGGCATCGGCATAGGCCTGCACGCTACGGGCCTGCTTCTCGTTGGCCAGCATGACCACAAACTTGCGATAGAGTTTGTCGCCCTGGCGCAGCATGAGGCCCGTGCCGATGTCGAGGTGACGGCTCATGCTGCTGAAGATGTCGTAGATATAGGCCCGCAGAATGCTGATCATGGTTTCGCGGCCAAAGTTCAGGTCGGCATGCTCCATCTTGAACTTGGCCAACTCATAGTACTTGACCATCAGTGTGATCTCGTCCTGGCTGAAGTGCATGACGGGCTCCTGCTTGATTTGCATCATGGTTTCGAACAGGCTCTTGTTGACAAAGTCGAACGCCACCTCGCGGTTGAAAGCGCAGATGACGCACCTGAAGTCACGGGTGTGCGTGTAGTGATCGACCACCGAGTTGGTGTCGACAAACAGTCCGTCGTTGCGCTTCATGTGTTGCGTGGTGCCATTGAGGTTGAGCGTCAACTCACCGTTGAGGCAAAAGACAAAGGCGAAGAAGTTGACCTTGAACACATTGCCCAAATTAGGAATGGACGTGATGTTATCGGCGAACAGCAACTCGTCGTCGGCATAGTTCACCTTATCGTAGATGCGGGGAGCATTCTGTAAGTCGATTTCAGGTATGGCAGTTGATTTTTTCATTTTCTCATCATCTATTACGGTTTTCGGTGCAAAGATACAGAAAAAAAATGTAACTACCAAAAAAGTTAGCCCCATCAGGGTTGACACACCCGGTGATGGAAGCAGAAAAACAAGGGCTGCCTAACCTCACGGTCGGGCAGTCCCACAATTGATAAAAACTATTACTATTACAAATCTATTCTATTATTGTCAACAAATAAAACTACTGACATTACTTAATAACCTTGGTGGTCGATGTCGTGCCATCGGTGTAGCGCGTCACCACGATGTTCACACCCTGCCACGGAGTCACCGACGGCAGACCCATTGCATTGTAGTACATCACACCACTCACCTCGCGGTTGTACCGCTGCGATACGATGCCAGTGACAATGTTATCGCTGTTCGCATCGATATCAACATTTTCTGTAGCCTCGACGATGTAATAATTGTTGTCAGGAATTGCAGAGATGGCACGTCTCGGGGCACCTGCACTTGGTATTAAGTTCTCGCTTCTAGTGAAATACATTCGCACGATAAACTTAGCAGTCAATTTATCAATTACGCTATTATCAGTCTCATCGGTACGCAACTTTTGTGCACCAAAGGTTGCTCTGACTTCACTATCGATGGCATCTTCTTGAGTTCCATGGTTGTCACCTGACACCCACTCTCCATCTTCTATTTCAAATACAGTTCCCGGCAATACAGGGCGTTCGCCAATGGTTTTGTCAGCCAGATAGTCCGCCGACAACTCACTGTCACCAATCTTCAGTTCTTCATACATGTACTCACCACTACTAGTTACACGCACTTTTTTACGCGTTTCCAATTGCTCACCCAAGATGGTAGGATCAACTTGACGCCATGCACGAATCTTATAGAGGCTGTATCCATCAGGTACCAACGAGGTTAGATCTTTGGTTGCATTGGTTACATCGAGAAGGATTTTATAGTAAGCATATTTCTTTCCGTCATTTACCCACGAGTACTTACTCATCTCAACTGGTGTAACTGCTTTCACCTTGATATCACCCAAAGCAGTGGTCTTGATGACAGAGCCATAAGTGTTGTGGCTATCATCTGGAGCATATGTATCAACTACAGGCACAAATTCGTAGGCACCAACACCTGGGGCCGAATTAATGAATTTTCCCCATGCCGAACTACTGCTACTCAGGTCAATTGTTGGCTCACCGTCGGCTGTTGCGGCCGGATCAATCGTATAAGCCTGTCCTGTGTTTCGAGCCTCGGTAATGCGTGTTTCTTGTGCAATCGATGGGGTGTTGCCCACATTCCATCTATGAACCCTGTACTCACGAATCTTCTGCTCGGATGCATCCTTAGTTACCTGAACATTATATTTCACCACATTCTTGCCATTGTCATCAACAGGCTGTGCATATAAGGCATGGTTGGTATCAGCATCAATCATCTCTTTGGTATAGTTGCCATTGATAATCAAGTCGGTTTTGAACACTGGAACGGTAGGTATGTTACTATAGACTACCTTGCTGTCGTCGCCCTCAACAAAAGGCTCTGCCGCAGTAAAACTCACCATATAGCAATACTCATTGCGGTGCTCTGGGCCACCATCGGGTGTAACACTGAAATTATCGTACAACTTAAAGTTGCTGAAATCTACCTCGTTGGCATAATGAATGATGTTACCATCTTTATCGGTTTCATTCGCACGATAGATTACGCAAGTCACAGTCGAGGGGTTGGCTTTGGCACCAGTGAAGTTATCCTGATTATCTGCCATGCTAATCTTGAAGGTGCACGAGCCATTGCTTCCATTCGTTGGCTCAGTCAGGCTTTCCAATGTTGCCGTTGCAAAATCCACGCCATCATCAGTAGCACTGATCTTTCGCTTGAAATGGAACACGGTTACCGGGCTAGTACTCAAGAAACGACGAGTGACACGCGAGTTGCCACGCGCATTGCGCATCGGAATCTCGTTGGTATAGTGGTTCTTTTGTTCGACGGGGTCATAGGTGCTCCAGTAGTTAGCATCAATGGCCAACTCAAGCAATTCATGGGCATCGTTGCCTGGGATGAAGAACGACTTGTGGTTAGACATCTGCAGGGTTAGGAAATTGAAAGTCTCGTTGTAAACATCAATGCCCTGCACTGCATAAGTCACCTCCTGTCCATGGCTGAGGGATGGGACATAGTCGGTATATGTATAGTCTATTTTCTCGGTTGTCGGGTTCACTCGAATCTTAACAGGCTCATCCGTGTAGGTGTTTGTCTCAGGATCCCACTTCATGACCGGGGTGTAGACATATTCACCGTTCTCATCTGTTGTCACACGATAGAGGTCAAACTCTTGCTGGTGCGTGGGTAAGAACTTATACAGATTAGAGTTCCATGTGAGGTCTATCTGATAGAAATTACCATTCAGTGGGTCATCAGGCACAGGAATGTTTGTTTCACTGGCCTGCCCATCAAGGACAATGGCATAAATACCAGAAATAGGTTGGTAGCCCACATAATTACGATTATACTGAACAAAGTCCTGGGTTCTGGCCGCATTTCCTCTACTTGCCCAGTCGGTCAGTCGTCTGTCAGGAATCAAGAACATTAAGTCATGAACTGTTTCAGCCTCGCCTGATTCACCAGTCATTTTGAAACCATGTCCCTTACCCTCGGCGGTAAGCACTGAGATGCAGTCGTGAATGACCGACGGCGTCTCGCCCCGACGCATTTGAATCAGCACATCAGCCAAAGTCTCACCATTAGTTCCTTCCGCTGGGCTGAACTGCTCAAACATGTGATAAAATGGATACATTGAACTAGAGGCAATTGCATTATTCGAACTCGCTTCCTGATCGTAATAACGATTATAGTCACCATCAAAATAAGGTGACCAGTAGGCATTATTATTAGCATACCTTCGTGCTTGCCCCTTGGAGAGGAAGAAGAAGCGGTTCAAATCATCAACATTTAATTTGAACAATGTACCAGCATCTGCTGTGCCTTCATTTGTGCGAACCGACTGGGACACAACACGAACAGACTTAATGGCCTGCGCAAAATAGCGACATAGGTTCTCATAGGCATCGCTACCCTGTGTGGGATAGGGCGTGGATGCACTATAAGAGTCTTTTTCTTCGATTAAGAGCAAAGTGTAACCTTGTTGTGTCGGCTTGTATTGGTCAAGGTCAAACCTGCGATTGTTTGAATAGCCAATTTGCTCAATAGTACCAGGAATATTCCAACCATAAGAATCAACATAATTGTAGGAATAGGTTGGATTCCATCCACCACTGCTAGTGCGCGAGATTTGTCCAACACCTTGATAAGCCACATCGCCCTCTTGAGTACCGGTGCCATAATTAACAACAGAACCCGCACCTGAGGTCTGGTCGGCAGTATAGCCGCGGTACCAAATGCCTGGCACTTGGGGATCCATGTAGACCTTGCGGATAAGTGCGATGGCGCGAGCGGCAGACAAGTCATTAATATTATCACTTACATAAACGACATCGGTCAGTTTTCCCTCACGTTTTTCCGCACGGTTGTTCTCATCCGTATTAGTGATGGGCCAAGTGTACGTGATTTTCGCCAAGTCCTCTGTCTGAAGAGAGACATAAGCCGGAGTTGTCTGTGCACTCACTCCTAGCCAAGAGGTGACGGCTAATGCGGTGAGCGTCAGTAGTTTTAATTTTAGTCTCATAAGTTTTTAAGTTTTATTGTTGAATAGCATAATAAGTTTTAATCTCATTGGCATACCGCTCATGAGGGCGCTGATAACGCGTTGGATGAATTTTGCCGCGAATGATCCTTGATAATTATTCGTAAAAATCAAGCAATGGATAGTAATATGTTTTAATCGCTCATCGTAGCAATGTGTTACTAAGACATGTTATCCATGCCATGCCGTAGCGTCAGGTTGTGTTAATGAAAAAATGTTTTAATCATTTTTCTTCACTGTGCCTAGCCGGTCGCGTCGTCGCTAGACTCTTGTCCCTGTCGATCGGGACATCGCCACCTTATATTATATAGCAACCACGCATGCCGCTCGAAGCCAGTGTCCGCCATCACCCCAGGCAGGATTACGGCCTATCAGTAATTTTGGGCTGCAAAGGTAGTGAAAAACACTAAGACAACAACCTATTTGCACAAAAGTTGCGCATATTCTACCAATTTTCACACCCTTTGGGACACCACCCCGATATTTTCTATATATAAGCACCTTTATTGAATTGATAATTGTGAATTGAGAATCACGTTCGTTCGAGTTCGTTTTTTTTACAGACATAAGAACAAGAGAACTAAATTCAAGCAATTCGTAGTTTGACATCAAGAACAGAAGGTTATCTCCCCGAATTACCATGAATTTAAAGAATTTATTGTTCGTTCGAGTGCGTTGTTTATTTTACAGACACAAGAACAAGAGAACAAAATTCAAGTAATTCGTAGTTTGATATCAAGAACAGAAGGTTATCTACCCTAATTACCATGAATTTAAAGAATTTATTGTTCGTTCGAGTTCGTTCGAGTTCGTTGTTTATTTTACAGACATAAGAACAAGAGAACAAAATTCAAGTAATTCGTAGTTTGATACCAAGAACAGAAGGTTATCTCCCCGAATTACCATGAATTTAAAGAATTTATTGTTCGTTCGAGTTCGTTGTTTTATTTTACAGACATAAGAACAAGAGAACAAAATTCAAGTAATTCGTTGTTTGATATCAAGAACAGAAGGTTATCTCCCCGAATTACCATGAATTTAAAGAATGGGAGTTATATACGAGTTGTCCCCCAATTAGTATTTTATTTTTTGGTGAGGAAGCAGCGTCACCGAAGGTGACAATCTGAGTAACCGGGGGTGGAGCGTTAGCGACACCTCCGGTATGAGGGCATACTAACTACCTCGCTGAAAGCGAGTACCTTGTCGCGAAAACTAAATGCTCGCTTTCAGCGAGAATAATTGACAGCATTCTATCCGAGGGTGTCACTACGCTCCACCCCCGGTTATTCAAATCAATCGCTTTCAGCGATATTACAGTAATAGGGGACAACAGGTATATAGTTCCCATAAATAATTCTTAATTCTAAATCGTTAATCGTGAATTGTCGATTAAAAGTAGTACCTTTGCAGTCGCAAATCAATCCTACCGTAGTGATGACCGAGAAATTTGAAATGGTGGCTAAGACCTTCCAGGGGCTGGAAGGGGTGCTTGCCGACGAGTTGCGCTCGCTGGGCGCTGAGAATGTGACCGAGGGTGTGAGAATGGTGTCGTTTGATGGCGACAAGGAGTTGATGTATCGAGCCAACTTCTGTCTGCGCACGGCCCTGCGCGTGCTGAAGCCCTTCTACAAATTCCGCTCGACCGATGCCGACGACCTGTATGAGCAAGTCAAGCGCTATGACTGGTCGTCGGTGATGAAGGTTGGGCAGACATTTGCCATCGACTCGACGACCAATGGCGAGGAATTTCGCCACTCGCGCTTTGTGACCTATCGCGTGAAGGATGCCATCGCCGACTACTTCATGGATCACGAGGGCCGCCGCCCCAGCATCCGCGTGACTAACCCCGACATCCGCCTGGACGTGCACATCAACGGCGACCAGGTGACACTGTCGCTCGACTCGAGCGGCGACCCGCTGTACAAGCGTGGCTGGCGCGTGGCACAGACCGATGCCCCCATCAACGAGGTGCTTGCCGCCGGCATCATCCGCCTGAGTGGCTGGGACGGCCAGTGCGACCTGGTGGACCCGATGTGCGGTTCGGGCACATTCCTGGTCGAGGCAGCGCTCATCGCCTGCAACATCAATCCCGGCGTTTTCCGTCAGGAATATGCCTTCCAGAAGTGGGAAGACTATGATGCCGACCTGTTTGACACCATCTACAACGACGACAGTCAAGAGCGTGAGTTTGAGCACAAAATATACGGTTCGGACATCGACGCCAAGGCCATAGCCATCAGTCGTGCCAACGCCAAGGCTGCCGGCGTGATGAAATATATCGAACTGGAGCGCCGCGACCTGGCCGAGATCGAGCAGGCGCCCGAGCACGGCTATCTCATCACCAACCCACCCTACGACCAGCGTCTGCGCCTGGAGGATGCCGAGGCATTCTACGGCATGATTGGCAGCAAACTCAAGCACGTGTTCCGCGGCTACCATGCCTGGATCATCGGCTACAATCGCGAGCACTACGACAAGATCGGGCTGCGTGCATCGGTACACTACCCGTTGTTCAACGGCTCGCTGGAGTGCGAGTTGCGCGAGTATGTCATCTTCGACGGCAAATATGAGGACATGCGCAGCCGTGGCGAGAGCATCAAGAACGAGGACTTTCATGGCAGTGAGGACCGCCGCAACCTGGTGCGCCGCGAGTTTAAAGAGACATTCGCCCGCGAGGAGGGCGACGAGAGCATAGAGCGCCGTCCACGGCAAGAACGCCGTGACGAGCGGCGCCAGCACCGTGATGGCGACCGGCCACACTTCAAGCGTGATGGTGACCGTCCGCGCCGCGACGGCGACAAGCCACACTACGGCCGACGCGATGGCGACCGCCCGCGCCGTCATGACGGTGACCGGCCACCCTACAGACGCGATGATGACCGCCCGCGCCGTGATGGCGGCGAGCGTCGCAAGCCGTCGTTCACGCCTGGTCAGGGCCCCACGCTGGGTGCCGACAAGGAGGTGCCCATCATCCACGGCCGCCGCAAGAGTTGGAAGCGCCGCGACCTCCCCGAGGATGGCGAGCAATGATGTTGAGTGACGAGTTGCGAGTAATCGAGTAGTCGAGTGATCGAGTAATCGAGGATTCGAGTAATCGAGGAGACGAGTGAACGAACAAACAACTATGTGGGGACGCAGCATTGTCGACAACCAAGTGAAAACTCTTAATTCTAAATTCTTAATTCTTCATTAATAAAGAAGTGAACATTTTACTGCTTGGGTCGGGTGGCCGTGAGTGCGCCATCGCCTGGAAATTAAGCCAAAGCCCACGATTGGGCAAGTTGTATATTGCTCCCGGCAACGCCGGCATGGCACAGTATGGCACGTTGCTGCCCATCAAGCCTATGGACTTCGGTGCCGTGGGTCAGGCCGCTATCGACCACCAGATTGACATGGTGGTCGTGGGCAGCGAAGACCCGTTGGTGGCAGGCATTGTCGACCACTTCAAGGGAGATGAGCGGCTAAGCCACATCATGATGGTTGGCCCCAGCGCCGCCGGCGCCCAACTGGAGGGCAGCAAGGACTTTGCCAAGGGCTTCATGCAGCGGCATGGCATCCCCACGGCGCAGTATCTGAGCGTGACCCACGACAATCTGGACGAGGGATTGCGCTTCCTCGAAGGGCAACAGGCACCCTATGTGCTCAAGGCCGACGGTTTGGCAGCCGGCAAGGGAGTGCTCATCATCGACGACCTGGACGAGGCCAAGCGTGAACTCAGCGCAATGCTCGACGGCAAGTTTGGCAAGTCGAGCGCAACGGTGGTCATCGAGCAGTTCCTTAAGGGCATTGAGTGCTCGGTGTTTGTCGTCACCGACGGCAAGGACTACCGCCTGCTGCCCGTTGCCAAGGACTACAAGCGCATTGGCGAGGGTGACACGGGCCTGAACACAGGCGGCATGGGCTCGGTATCGCCCGTGAGTTTTGCCGACGAGGCATTCATGGACAAGGTGCGCACTCGCATCATCGAGCCGACCATCGCCGGCCTGCAAGCCGAGGCCCTACCCTACTGCGGATTCATCTTCTTCGGCCTGATCAACGTGGGCGGCGACCCACTGGTCATCGAGTATAACGTGCGCATGGGCGACCCCGAGACCGAGAGTGTGATGCCACGCCTGGCAAGCGATCTGGTCGACCTACTGGAGGCTGCCGCCACAGGGCACATTGCCGATGTGGAAGTCGCCATCGACCCGCGCTATGTGGTGACGGTGATGATGGTGAGCGGTGGCTATCCTGGCAGTTATCCCAAGGGCAAAGTCATCACGGGCATCAGTCAAGTGCAGGACAGCATCGTCTTCCACGCCGGCACAGCACTGGACGGCGAGGGTCAACTGGTCACCAACGGCGGTCGTGTGCTGGCCGTGACCAGTTATGGCACGACGCAGGCCGAGGCACTGGAGCACTCGTTCCAGAGCGTGCAGCGCATCCACTTCGACGGCAGTTACTACCGCCGCGACATCGGATTTGACCTGTAGAAATTGGTTGTCGGTTATCAGTTGTCGGTTATCGGTTGCCGGTTGTTGCTGAAAAACTGAAAACCGAGAACTGAAAACCGAAAACCAAAAAAATTCTTTCTATTCAATTGAAGAGAGACGAGCAATATATTGAGTTGCTGAATGGGCGCACCTTCATGACACTCACAGGCATCCTGCTGGCCATCATGGCAGTGACGGCCAGTGGTCGCGTGCCTGTTGCCCAGGCCGGTAGCGGCATCTTCTTTGAGATGCCCAATGTGCTGGTCGATCCAGGTCTGCCCTCTGCGTTGATCAATGTGGCATGCCTTGTGGGCATCGGCGCACTGATGCTGCTGGTCAACAAGGTGTTTAGTTTCGTGCGGTCGATGACGTGCATCTTTGTCTCGGCGTTCTTCTTGCTTGAGTTTGCCGTGCCTGTCACGAGCAGCGTGTTCAACACAGGTACTGCATTGTGCTTGATTTTGGTGCTGGGTGTGTTGGCACTGTTCGCCAGTTATGAGGACTTGCACTCGCAAGGCCGCATCTACCTGACCATGACCATATTGGCCGCAGCCTGCATGTGGCAATGGGCGTTCTTGATTCTTATTCCCGCTTTTGCCATCGGGTTCATCTATATGCGCGCGATGGACTTCCGTGGCTTCTTGGCCTTGCTGCTGGGCCTGGCCACACCGTTCTGGGTAGTCATCGGGTTGGGCATCGTCAACCCGCTGACCGACTTCAAGCCACTTGAAATCAATGCCGTGTGGACGACCCTTGACTTGTCGCAGATGCGTCTGCTGGTGACCTGGGCCGCCATCGTGGCAGTGCTGTCCATCATCCTGACGGTAATGAATCTGACCACCATCCTCAACTATCGACTTCAGTTTCGTGTATACAACGCTTTCTTCATTGTGGTGACACTGCTCAGCGTGCTGGCCATGTGCATCGACTACCGCGACATGGTGGTGTTCATGCCGCTGCTCAACCTGTGCCTGGCCATCCAGATAGCCCACTCGTTCACGCTCAGCACCCAGCCCAAGCGCCACTACCTGATGTGGCTCTTTGTAGCCGCCACCCTGGCCGTCGGCATCAGTACCCTCACCCTGTAATCTCCAATCACACAAACTCAAAAAACAATTTGGTTTGTATTCTATTTGCTCAATTTTTTAGTACTTTTGTGCCCAAACATAAACAAACGATCATGAGAAAGAAGATTCTTCTATTATTGACAGTGGCACTGTGCACAATCACCGCGGGCGCGGGAGTCAAGGACGACTTCAAGCGCGACATCCGCCAGAGTGCAGGCAACTACTGGGCCTATCCCGACAAGGATTTGCCCGAACTGGGGGCTTACCCCGATGGCTACAAGCCGTTCTTCATCAATCACTATGGCCGCCACGGCAGCCGCTGGCTCATCGGCAAGCACTTGTATAATTTTCCTGTCGAACAACTGGAGAAGGGTGAACGCAACGGCAAACTGACCAAGCGTGGACGCGAGGTGCTGGCCATCCTGCGTGAGTTGCGTGCCAGCGCACAAGGGCGCGACGGAGAGTTGAGTGACATCGGAGCCGAGCAGCATCAGGGCATTGCCCGCCGCATGTATGCCAACTTTCCCGAGGTGTTTGCCGGAGATGCCGCAGTGCGCGCCCGCTCGACCATCGTCATCCGCTGCATCCTGTCGATGCAGAACGAGGTGGACGTGCTCAAGAGCCTCAATCCGCAACTGCGCATCACCACCGATGCCAGCCAGGCCGAGATGTACTACATGAACTATGACGACCCTGTGGTCAAGCCACTGCGAGAGAGTGCCTACAAGCACTTCGACCCGATGAAGGCCAAACTCATCAAGCCCGAGAAGTTCCTCGCACGACTATTCAGCGACAAGAAGTTTGCCCGCGACAGCATCAAGGGACAGGACCTGATGATTGACCTGTTTGACGTGGTGGGCAACATGCAGAGCCATCACCAGTGGGAAAAGACCGACCTGTATGACCTGTACTCACTGGACGAGGCGACCAACGTGTGGCGCTACAACAATCTGCGCTGGTATGTGTTCAGCGGCGAGACCCCGCTCACACAGTGCCGCGTCGACTTCATGGAGGCCAACCTGCTGCGCAGTTTCATCGAGGATGCCGATCAGGCTATTCTCGAGGGCCGCAACCAGGCTAGCCTGCGATTTGGACACGAGAGTGTGGTGCTGCCACTGGTGTGCCTGATGGGCATCAACGATGCTGACTACCAGACCACCGACCTCGAGACGCTGGACCGCTACTGGCAGAGTTACAAAATATTCCCCATGGCCTGCAACCTGCAGATGGTCTACTTCAAGCCAGTCGATGGCAAGGGTGACATTCTGGTCAAGGTCTTGCTCAATGAGCGTATTGCTACCCTGCCCATCAAGACTGATTGTGCGCCCTACTACCGATGGAATGACGTGCGTGACTACTATATGGACAAACTTTCACGACAACCCTTTATCCCCTCAGTAATCGAATAATGAAACGACTGATTATACCCCTGATGTGTGCCTTGGCATGGACGAGCATGCTCTGGGCCGCCAATCCGCAAGTCGACATCATTGCCGACTATGACCGTTGCGGCAGCAACCACTATGCCTACCCCATTCCCGGTGACCAATCGGTGCCCACGCTAACCGATGCCCCTGCAGGCTACAGCCCCTTCCTCATTGAGCACTATGGTCGCCACGGCAGCCGATGGCTCACTAGCGCCAATGGCTATCAGAGCCCCATTCGCGTGCTTGAACGCGGCAAGAAGGCAGGCAAACTGACCCTTGTGGGCGAACGCCTGCTCAAGGATTTGCAGCGGGTGTGGCTGCAAGCCGAGGATCGCGCCGGTGACTTGAGTGATGTTGGTGCCGAGCAACACCAAGGCATCGCTCAGCGCATGGTCAATAATTTCCCTACAGTGTTCGGCACTGATGCTGTGGTCGATGCACGCTCAACCGTGGTGCTGCGCTGCATCCTGTCGATGCAGAACGAGACAATGATGCTGCGAGCCGCCTACCCACAAATGCGCATCACCACCGACGCCAGTTATCACGACATGTACTATATGGGCTGGGGCTATGGCGAGGACACACTAGCCAACCACATCCGCAAGGAGGTGGACGTGTTCACCGATAGCCTGTATAACGTCCATATCAATACCAGTCGTTTCATGACCATGCTGTTCACCGACACCGTCGGCATGAACTTCAAGCCAGGTGCTGATGTGTCATTCATGCGCAACGTGTTCAACGTTGCAGGGTCGCTACAAGGCCACCATGTGTTTGACGGCTGGTCGATGTATCACTATTTCACTAATGACGAGATCTTTGAGTTGTGGCGACTGCGCAACATCTACTGGTACACACATTGGGCCAACTCGCCCGTGAACGGCAATCGCATGCCGTTTATCGAGCGGGCATTGCTGCGCAACATGGTCGAGAGTGCCGACCGCGCCATCGATGACGGCCGCAAGGGTGCTGACCTGCGATTCGGTCACGAGACTTGCCTGTTGCCGCTGGCGTGCTTGATGGAACTGGACAGTGTCAACCTGTCGACCAACGACCTCGACAACCTGCATCTACACTGGCAAGACTATAACATCTTTCCCAAGGCTTGTAACATACAGATGGTTTTCTACCAGCCCATGAACGGCAAGGGTGACATTCTGGTCAAGGTACTTCTCAACGAACATGAGGCCACACTGCCCATCCAGTGTGTTGAGGGTCCCTACTGCCGTTGGAAAGACCTGCGCGACTACTACCTGCGCAAACTCGACAGGGTGATTAATTGGTAAACGGAGAACACGCTCTTCACATAGCACAAAAAAAGCAGGAGGCTGGATTCACATCCGGCCTCCTGGTGTTTGATAAAACCCATTCCATGGTATTAATGAAACAAGCCTAAAACAATCTTACTTTTCAATGATGTATTTGCGACTGCAAAGTTAATCAGAAAATTCCAATTGACAAGGCCTAACACCAATAAAAAGGTTTTTTTTGAAGAATTTTTAATACTTTTTCAGCATTTTACCCCGAAATGAGCGCAAAAAAAGCTCTTTCCCCGCCCAAGAAGCAATAATACCTAGCCGATTTTTGAGTCGTACATTCTTGTCGAAGATACACACCCGACGCAGACGACAGATATTGCGCCAACAACGGTCGACGACCGGCTTGTACTGTTCCTCATCGGGACAAAGCAACAAAATATTGAACGACGCGCTGAGCAGTCGAGACTGAATGGCTGGCAAGAATTGCGGATTCTCGCGAGCAATTCTACCCTCCAGTTGCTCGAGAATGTCGAGCACATCGGTCCGCTGCTTGGTGAAATGCCCCGTGATGCTGGACTCATGCTGCCTGTAGTGATAGACAATGTGGGTAGTGAATGCCACATTCCTCACCTGCATCAACAAGGGGTAAATAACAGCCATGTCCTCATAGAGCATACCCACGGGGAATCGAATCTCGCGAAACAGATCTGCACGGAACAACCTGCTACATGCCGAGTTGTTGAGCGTGTCTTGATAGAACACGCGTTTAACGGCCTCGTCACGCGAAAACACCGTGATGCGGTTGTCACGGCCGTTGGGTGCCTGCGCGATAGCACTGTTATCGTCCTTGTCATCGAATACCCTCCATTGCCCTATGGCAATGTCACACCCAGTTCGGCCCTTGACATCAACCAGAGTCTGAACACAGTCTTCTGCAATGTAGTCATCACCATCGACCATCAGCACCAGGTCGCCTGTCATCACGTCGAGAGCAGCATTGCGGGCATCGCTCAAGCCACCGTTGGCCTTGTGGATGACGTGCACGCGCGAGTCGCTGGCTGCCCACTCATCGCACAGTTGTCCACTGCCGTCAGTGCTGCCGTCATCCACTAGCAGGATTTCGAGCTGGGCATAAGTCTGACGCACAATGCTGTCAAGGCACTGCGGCAAATATTGGGCCACATTATAGACCGGAACGATGACTGATACCGTCGGGTTCAATTGGGAGTAATCACTATATTAAAGGGGAAAAAACCAATCAACGCACTTTCCACTCAAAGCCGTCCTTGGTGTCCTTGACATCAAAGCCAGCCTCGTTGAGGCGGTCACGGATGAGGTCGCTGGTTGCCCAGTCCTTATTGGCCTTAGCCTGACGGCGAACCTCCAAAAGCAAGTCTACCGCCTTCTGATAGGGTTCGAGGTTGACACCCTCACCACCACCAGCGGCATCATCACGCACACCTAACACATCGAAGAGATATGTCTGGAACGTGGCTTTCAACTGGTCGATGTCAGTCTGCGACAATGCAATAGCCCCATCATTGGCCTGATTAATGACTTTGCAAGCATCAAACAGCGTGGCAATGACAATGGGCGTATTCAGATCATCGTTCATGGCATCGGCACAACGCTGACTGTAGTTCTCGAGCGTGATTGTCGATTGCTGCGCAGGCTTGAGCGCCTGCAAGCGATGCCATCCGTCCATGATGCGCTCGTAGGCTTTCTCGGCAGCCTGGAGTGCCTCGTTCGAGAAGTCGACCGTTCCACGATAGTGCGCTTGCAGAATGAAGAAACGTATGGTCATGGCAGAATAGGGCTGCGTGAGCAGCGGGTGATCGCCAGTGAAGAACTGCTCCAAGGTGATGAAGTTGCCCAGCGACTTGCCCATCTTCTGACCGTTGATGGTGATCATGTTGTTGTGCATCCAGTAGTGCACCATGTCATCGCCCTGGCTGGCCACAGCCTGCGCAATCTCACACTCGTGGTGCGGGAAGATCAAGTCCATCCCTCCACCATGAATATCAAAGTGGTCTCCCAGATACTTGCGCCCCATGGCCGTACACTCGCAGTGCCAACCGGGGAATCCGTCGCTCCACGGCGACGGCCAGCGCATGATGTGCTCGGGTTGTGCCTTCTTCCACAATGCAAAGTCGGCCTGATTTCGTTTTTCGCCCACACCTTCCAGTTGACGGCTGGCATCCTTGACCTCGTCAAGATTGCGTCCACTGAGTTTGCCATAATGATGATCGTGATTATACTTCTCGACATCAAAATAGACGCTACCGTTGCTCTCATAGGCATATCCATTGGCTAGAATCTGCTTGACCAGTTCCTCTTGCTCGATGATGTGCCCCGTAGCGTGAGGCTCAATACTGGGTGGCAACACATTGAGTTGGCGCATGGCATCGTGGTAACGGTTCACATAGAACTGCGCCACCTCCATGGGTTCGAGTTGCTCAAGCCGAGCCTTCTTGGCGATCTTGTCCTCACCCTCATCGGCATCATGCTCCAGATGCCCCACATCGGTGATGTTGCGCACATAGCGCACCTTGTAGCCCAACTTTTGCAGATAACGGAAAAGGACATCAAAGGTGATGGCTGGACGGGTGTGTCCCAGATGCGGGTCGCCATAGACGGTAGGTCCGCAGACATACATGCCCACCCTGTCGGGATTGATGGGCGTGAAGACCTCTTTGCGCCGCGTGAGCGTGTTATATAGATATAATGCTTCCATCTTGTTAATGCTTTGAGCGATGGTATCACGCCTGCCCCTTGGGTAGAGGGAAGTCCATGATGCCGTCGTTGACATTGCCCTTGGGCTGACGAGGCTTAATCTCGCCAAAAGCGGCCTCATACTTGCGGATGTTCTCGTTCAAGGCCATCAGCAATTGCTTGGCATTCTCGGGAGTCATGATGATGCGGCTCTGAACACGTGCCTTGGGTGTGTTGGGGGCCATCAAAATCATGTCAAGGAAAAAGTCGTTTGGTCCGTGCGTAATCACAGCAAGGTTAGCATAACGTCCCTGCATCTCATCGGCGGGAACTTCGATTTGGATTTGGTTCTGTTTGTTTTCGTTAGCCATAATTGTTCTAAAAAATTATTGATATCTTTTTACTTAGTGAAATCATAGGTTTGTCGGCCAGGATTGGCGGCATCGTTCAGATGAACACGCATTGTGTGGCAGGTAGGTCGGTTCCACGCATTGCCCACATAGAACGAAGCATACGCTTCACGCCAGTGATAGGTGGTATCACCCAACGTGTTATTGACCAGATAGCAGTGAATCGTATCACGGCCGACAGTTGCACTGTCAAGCAGCAGATAAAAGAATCTCGATTTGCCAGTGTACTCGGCCTGACAACGCAGATTCAAGTATCCACCAGTGCGCCAGATGCTCATCAGCTTGATCGGTTCCATCTGGTTGAGATATTCGGCAAGAGGCTTGACATTGTAGCGCAGCGAGTCACTCACGATGGTTGCCACGCCGTATGCCGCAATGCGACGCGTATTGCCTGCGGCATTGTCAGCCCAGTCGTAACGGAGCAATACACGTTGTCCGACTTTGACCTTAGCATCAAGTGCAATGTTGCTCAACAGGGTGACCGATCCCGAGTCGTCGCGCCGCAACAGGTCGAATGTAGCCCCATTGCCTTCATTACCCAGATATGTGACGATGTCGGTGCGGTAGTCGGTATAGCGGCGATCGATTTCTTCCTCTTCACACGCCACCAGCACCAATGCCATCAGCCCTATCAGCCACACCAGATTCTTCATTGCTTACCATTCATTATTCATTCGTGATGATGCCATCGCGCATGCGCAGCACACGGTCGGCCTCGTTAGCCAGCGTCTCGTCGTGGGTGACAATGACAAAGGTCTGCTGCATCTCATCGCGCAACTGGAAGAACAGTTGGTGCAATGCCTGCTTGTTGACCGTGTCCAGACTACCGCTCGGTTCATCGGCCAGGATGACCTTGGGCTGGTTGACCAGAGCGCGCGCCACTGCTACTCGCTGCCTCTCACCACCGGACAGTTGCGAAGGCTTGTGGTCGAGGCGGTCGGCCAACTTGAGGTATTCGAGCAATTTGCGAGCCCGATCATAAGCAACCTCGCGTTTAGCACCACCAATGAGTGCCGGGATGGCAACATTCTCAAGCATGGTGAACTCGGGCAGCAGTTGGTGGAACTGAAAAACGAATCCGATGTTGCGGTTGCGGAATTGTGCCAAATCCTTGCCTTTCAGTCCCAGCACATCCACGCCGTCATAGGTCACCTGTCCGCCATCAGGGCGGTCAAGTGTTCCAATTATCTGCAACAGAGTCGTCTTGCCTGCTCCGCTGGGCCCAACGATAGTGACCACCTCGGCCTCGCCGATAGTCACATCCACGCCCCGCAGCACCTCCAGGTCGCCATAGCGTTTGATGATATGTCTGGCTTCAATCATTTGTCAGTGTGGATGTTCTGCCCCAAAGCGAGGCAGAAACAACCCGCAAAGTTACAAAAAGAATCCCACACCGACAACTTTTACCCCAATTTTAGGATTAGACTTAAGAGATTGAAAGCCCCGATAGCAGGAGAGGCGCGACGTACGGCGAATGGATTTGGTTCAAGGGAGGATTAGGTGGTGAGATAAGGAAAGCCCTCTGGGCTGAGGAGGCCAGAGGGCTTGGTTGGGGGGTTCCTGTTGGGGAAAGTTTACTTGATGACCTTGGTTGTGGTCTGGGTGCCGTCGACGAGGGTGGTGACGACGATGTTGACACCCTTGAAGGGCTTGTCGCTGATCTGACCCATGGCGTTGACGTAACGCACGCTGGCGACTCGAGCAGCATTGATGTCGCTGATGCCGACGGTCGTCTCAGCCTCCATCACGATGTTGAGCGGGGTTTCAAAGTCCTCGACAGCAACGGTCTGTTCGACATATCCGTCCTTGGCAAAGGTTGCCTGATAGGTAGCGCCCTCGACCAGAGTGACATCAACACTATAGTTGCCCTGTGCGTCGGTGACCGTATTGTAGGTCACAGGCTGAGCATCGGCCAGCAGTGCATCGCCCTGTGCAGGCGCTGCGGTGACAGTGACGGTGACATTGACACCCTCGAGAGGCTGGTTCTGCTCATCAGTGACATTGCCGGCCAAGGTCTTGACCTCAGGCTGAGGCTCCTCACTATTTATCTTATAGATAAGGGTCATCTTGGGCGAGAACTTGCTGTTCTCCATGCTCGAAGCGCCCCACTTGGCATAACTCACATATTGCTCCTGATTCTCTCCGTCGAAAGAAACCGAAGAGTAAGAGCCGGCCTGAACGATTTCGGTATTGACTACCAGCGTACCGCCGTTGTAGGTGTAGGGCTGGTCGAAGTCAATCTGGAGTTCGCGCGATCCACCTGACAGGACCACATCGCCCATGACATTCAGATCGGTCACCAGGTTGGTCGGTGCCTGATTTGCGTCTTCGACCTCAAACTGGTCGAAGTCAACCTCTGCAAGGCTGAGTTGAAGTGTGGCGTTGACAGCGGGTAAGTTGCTACGGCCATAGAACTTGATGCCAATGATCTGTGCACCCTCGATGCCTTGCAGCTTGTCGGCACTATAGAGCATCTGAGCCATAGTCCCTTGAGTATCGGTATAGGTACCCTTGTAAGGATAGTTCATGGCATAATCCCCACCATCGCACACAGTCATCTCAAATTCCAGCGACGAGATACCGGTGACACTGATAGTCTGGACACCAGCCTGTCCGCAGTCGATGGTGATCTCATCATCAAATGTGCCCTCCTCAGTGGGCGCGAAGGTGACAGGAATCTGCACTGATGCCCCAGGAGCGAGTTCGGCAGCCTCGAGCACAGCGCTGAAGGGTGCGTTGACGCTAGTGATGGTCGGGGTGAATGGGTTGAGTCCACGGTTGGTCAAGGTGATAGTCTGCTCCATGGTGCTATTGGGTGCAATCTTGCCGAAGTCGATTGACTTGGGATTGATGCGAGCCAAGTAGTCTTGATTGGTCAACTCATAGATAATCGTGGTCATTGGCATAAACCTCTCGGCCGAAGTGCGTGACATGGCCACATAATCGGTCGTGTTATTGCCCTTGAAATAAGTGCTCGAATAAGAGCCACTTGTGGTAACCATCGTCTCAAAGACCAAGCCCCCACCATCGTAGGCGAAAGGCTCGTCGAAAACGAGTGTAAACTCCTGTGCCTGATACTCGGGCGATGGGACATTGGTTGCCACAACGGTGAGACCTGTGGCAGCAGGTCCTGAACCTGTAGTGTAGGGATTAGCCTCGACAGCACCCATCGACAACTGGAAGAGTGCGTCCTTGAAGTTCACCGAGTTGCAGTAGAATTTCATGCCCGTGATGACTGCTCCAGCAGGCAGATCGATCAAACTATCGGCATCGTAGTACACCTGACTGATGGTGCCCTCGGTGTCGACATAGAGTCCGTTGATGGGCACACGGCTATTGGTTGCGTCGCTGACGTAACCGATGGTCAACTCGTCGGCGCTCATGCCCATGGCACAAGCAGCCAACATCATGATTGAAAGTAATAATTTCTTCATAGTACAAAATTATAATTTGAATGAACTATATAAAATTGTTTGTGGCGACAAAGATAACAAAAAATCAATGCCACCACAAACATTTTTCAAAGACCTAAATTCCGCAGCACTTTAGTTTAACTTTATTTACAAGTTCTTGAGCAACAAAAAGTTGCCCAGGATTTTGCCATGTCAGATTTTTCAC
>Ga0310695_10003535_pt1 | contig 30467 bp, 29 predicted proteins | sample RumenRJG_04DNA_FD_203882 | JGI IMG/M metagenome (GOLD analysis project Ga0310695, IMG submission 203882) | Bovine rumen microbial communities from Lethbridge, Alberta, Canada - RJG_04 (v2) (version 2) | ecosystem: Host-associated > Mammals > Digestive system > Stomach > Rumen | place: Canada...
GGTATGCTGGCTAACCGTTCATTCGGTGGTGCTCAGGTACGCCGTACATTCTACGCTAAGGGTCAGACCGGTCAGCAGCTGCTGCTGGGTGCCTATAGCTCACTGAGCTGTCAGGTAAACGCCGGTAAGGTAAAGCTCTACACCCGCTACGAGATGGAAGATGTCGTCATCGTTGACGGCCGTGCTCGTGGTATCATCGCCAAGAACCTCGTAACTGGTAAGCTGGAGCGCTTCTCTGCCAATGCAGTTGTTATCGCTACTGGTGGTTACGGTAACACTTACTTCCTCTCTACCAACGCTATGGGATGTAACTGTACCGCTGCTGTTCAGTGCTATCGTAAGGGTGCTTATTTTGCTAACCCTTCTTACGTTCAGATTCACCCCACCTGTATCCCCGTTCATGGCGACAAGCAGTCTAAGCTGACACTGATGTCCGAGTCGCTGCGTAACGACGGCCGCATCTGGGTGCCCAAGAAGCTGGAGGATGCCAAGGCACTGCAGGCTGGTACCAAGCAGGGTTGGGAGATTCCTGAGGAGGATCGCGACTACTATCTGGAGCGCCGCTATCCCGCCTTCGGTAACCTCGTTCCCCGTGACGTGGCCTCTCGTGCCGCCAAAGAGCGTTGCGACAAGGGCTTCGGTGTCAACAACACCGGTCTGGCCGTGTTCCTCGACTTCTCTGAGTCCATCAACCGTTTGGGTCTCGACGTCATCATGCAGCGTTACGGCAACCTCTTCGAGATGTACGAGGAGATTACCGACGTATTCCCTGGCGATGTAGCCAACGAGATCAATGGTGTGAAGTACTATAAGCCCATGATGATCTATCCTGCTATCCACTACACGATGGGTGGTATCTGGGTTGACTACGAGCTGCAGACCTCTATTCCTGGTCTGTTCGCTATCGGTGAGTGTAACTTCTCTGACCACGGTGCTAACCGTCTGGGTGCTTCTGCGCTGATGCAGGGTCTTGCCGATGGTTACTTCGTGCTGCCTTACACCATCCAGAACTATCTGGCCGACCAGGCTGTATGGCCGAAGGTTTCTACCGACCTGCCTGAGTTTGCTGAGGCTGAGAAGAAGGTGGATGCTGAGCTCGATCGCCTGCTCAACATTAAGGGTAAGCGTTCTGTTGACTCTATTCACAAGGAGCTGGGTCACATCATGTGGGAGTATGTTGGTATGGGTCGTACCGCTGAAGGCCTGAAGACCGGTCTGAAGAAGATGCACGAACTGGAGAAAGAGTTCGATACCAACCTCTTCGTTCCCGGCACCAAGGAGGGTCTCAACGTAGAGCTCGACAAGGCTATCCACCTGCGCGACTTCTTCACCATGGGTCAGCTCGTGGCCTTCGATGCCCTCTCGCGTAACGAGAGCTGCGGTGGTCACTTCCGCGAGGAGTACCAGACCGAGGAAGGCGAGGCCAAGCGCGACGACGAGAACTACTTCTACGTAGGCTGCTGGGAGTACAAGGGCAAGGGCAACGAGCCTGAGCTCATCAAGGAGCCACTGGAGTACGAGGCTATCAAGGTACAGACACGTAACTATAAGAACTAAGGAATTATGGCAAAGAATATTTCATTTACAATAAAGTTCTGGCGCCAGAATGGCCCCAAGGACCAGGGACATTTCGACACCCACGAAATGAAGGATATCCCCGATGACACCTCTTTCCTGGAGATGCTTGACATCCTGAATGAGGAGCTCATCAACGAAGGCAAGGAGCCTTTCGTATTCGACCACGACTGCCGCGAGGGTATCTGCGGTATGTGCTCACTCTACATCAATGGTACACCTCACGGTCTGACCGAGCGTGGTGCTACTACTTGTCAGCTCTACATGCGCCGCTTCAACGATGGCGATGTCATCACCGTAGAGCCTTGGCGTTCAGCAGCCTTCCCCGTTATCAAGGACTGTATGGTTGACCGTAACGCCTTCGATAAGATTATCCAGGCTGGCGGCTACACCACCATCCGTACCGGTCAGGCTCAGGATGCCAACGCCATCCTGATTCCTAAGGAGGATGCTGACGAGGCTATGGACTGCGCTTCATGCATCGGCTGTGGCGCTTGCGTAGCAGCTTGTAAGAACGGATCTGCCATGCTTTTCGTATCGTCTAAGGTATCTCAGCTCGCCCTGCTTCCTCAGGGCCGTGTAGAGGCCGCCAGACGCGTTAAGAACATGGTTGCCAAGATGGATGAGCTCGGCTTCGGTAACTGCACCAACACCCGTGCTTGCGAGGCAGTATGTCCTAAGAACGAGACCATCGCTAACATCGCTCGCCTGAACCGCGAGATGATTAAGGCTAAACTCGCTGACTAAGGTTGTCTTAGTCAAGACTTATAAGAGCACCGCAGCGAAAAACTGCGGTGCTTTTTTTGTTTGTTTCCCCAGAAATGCGTATCTTTGCCACATCATCTATATTATAGCGACTATGAACATTGGAGACAAGGCGCCCGAAATACTGGGCAAGGACGAACAGGGACGGGACATCCGTCTGAGTGATTACAAGGGACGTAAGCTGGTGCTGTACTTCTATCCCAAGGATAATACCAGTGGGTGTACGGCTGAGGCGTGCAGCCTGCGCGACCACTATACTGAACTGCAGGGTGCAGGCTACGAGGTGGTGGGTGTCAGCAAAGACTCTGCAGCCTCGCATGTCAAGTTCAAGGAGAAGCATGAGTTGCCTTTCCCCTTGATTGCTGACGTTGACAAGACGCTGTTGCAGGCGATGGGTGCCTGGGGCGAGAAGGTGATGTACGGCAAGAAGACTGAAGGCACCATCCGCACCACCTTTATTATTAATGAGGAGGGTATCATCGAGCAGATATTTGCTGGTAAGCAGGTGAAGACCAAGGAACATGCTGAGCAGATACTGCAAAAGTAGTTTCTTTCCCATATTCAACACAAAGGCTAACATAAGAAAAAAGCATTTGAATAGATATCTATATCATCTGGTGGCATTCGTGGTGATTGCCATTTGGGGCTCCACGTTTGTGTTCACCAAGCTGTTGCTGCTTGGTGGGCTGACGGCAGCGCAGATATTCATTCTGCGCTTCATCATTGCCTATGCGCTGCTGTTAGGCTACTGTCTGGTCAGGGGCATCCGCTGGGTGGCAGATTCCTGGCGTGACGAACTGCTGATGGCTGCATTGGGCGTGACGGGCGGTTCGCTCTATTTCCTAACGGAGAACTCTTCCATGAACTACACCACGACTACCAACACCAGCATCATTGTCAGCCTGTGTCCGCTCTTTGCCTCGGCCATCATAGGGCTTTTCTATAAGACCGAACGGCTGAGTCGCCTGCAGACCTTCGGCACGCTGATGGCAGCAGCAGGTGTCATCGTGGTGGTTATGAACGGCCACTTCGTACTCCACCTCTCTCCGCGAGGCGATTTGCTGGCCTTTGCAGCCTGCCTCTGTTGGGCCATCTACAGTCTGCTGATGATTCCTGCCAATGCACGCTACGATACGGTGTTTGTCACCCGTAAAGTGTTCTTCTACGGACTGCTTTCAATGATACCTTACTATATCATATATCCCGAGCTGAACCTTCATCTGGTTCTTCAGCAGCCCCAACTGTTGTGGAACCTGCTGTTCTTAGGGTGCGTAGCCTCCATGCTGTGCTTCTTGACGTGGAACTGGGTATTGAAGAAGTTAGGAGCTGTCGTAGCCACCAACTATGTGTATTTGAATCCTGTAACCACCATTATCTTTGCCTGGTCTCTGCTGGGCGAGCCGATCACGTTATGGTTCCTCCTTGGCACCATCCTCGTTCTCTTAGGCATGTTCTTGGCAGATAGAAAAAAGAAAAAAATATGAGTAATTTGTGTAGTTTTTCGTAACCATACTGCGTCTAATGGGTGATATGATTCAAAAAACAGACAAGAAATGACGACATTAGAAAGACAGTTTGCGCAAACCGTAGCGGAACAAAAGAGCACCATCTACACGGTGTGTTATATGTTCTCGCAAGATGCCGACGAGGTGAACGACCTGTTCCAAGAGGTACTAGTCAATCTTTGGAAAGGTTTCGAGAGCTTCGAGCATCGCAGTGACATCAAGACGTGGATTTATCGCGTCGCCCTGAATACCTGTATCTCTGTAGATCGGAAAAAGAAGCGACGCCAATCCGAAGTCCGTCTGACCTTGGACATCAACCTCTTTGAAGACCGCGACGAGGACACGCGCCAGGTGGGCATGCTCCACAAGCGTATCTCCAAGTTGCAACCCTTCGACCGTGCGATTGTCCTGCTCTGGCTCGAAAACCTCAGCTACGAGGAAATCGGACAGATTGTCGGCATCACTGCTAAGAACGTCAGCGTCCGCCTGTTTAGAATCAGAGAACAGTTAAAGAGCATGTCTAACGATTAAAAACTACCCATTATGACCAACAATGATTTTGAATTAGAGAATATGCGCCAGCAGATGGAAACCCTGAAGAAGAAGCTGGACAAGCAGGAGATAGTGAACGACCGCTTCATCCGTCACTCGATGGAAAAGACCGCAAGCAATATCAGCCGCAAATACAATATCGTTATGCTTTTGGGCATACTTATGGTACCTTATTTCTATTGGGTATTCATCAAGCTCTCAGGTTTCTCTATGACCTTCTGGATTGCCTCCAGCATCTTTATGCTTGTCTGCGTTGGTGCTACTTATTATAATAGCCGTAACTTGAATGATTCGAACATGATGACCAACAATCTCGTGGATGTCCGTCGTCGTATGGCTCGCGCCAAGAAGTTCGATGCCGACTGGCTGTTCTTTGGTGTCCCTGCAGTCATCCTATGGTTTGGCTGGTTTGTATACGAGATTTATCTCGCTAACGGTTACGACTTGAGCAATCCTCTTTTCTGGGGTGGTTGCTGCGGAGGTGTTATCGGCGCTATCTGTGGATACAAGATGCACTTCAAGACCCAACGCCAGTATCAGGAAATCATCGACCAGATAGAAGACCTGACGGCAGAGAATTAAAACCGCAGAGGCCTATAGGCTGAGAGAAAGATATAACTGAAAAGGACATATAGATATTTCCTAAGATTCTTTTGGAGTCTTAGGATTTTTTTGTATTTTTGCAAGTTGAAAGATAGAAGCGAAGCAAGGATATGACAAAGAAACAGGTACCTGGTACCTGTTTCATTAAAAACACCAAACATACAAGCTATTTGATTCAGAATAGCGGGCCTCGTCCCATGCAGCTGGTAGTGGTCAAAGCCGTGGCAGCGGCAGTGATGGCGGCTACGAGCACCTTTAGCAAGATTTCCCAGAAGCGATTTTTGTTCATGGTTCACCTCCCTTCTGCTTAAGGTTCTTTGACGATGCGGTTCTCGGGCAGCTCTTCGAGCTTCAGACCGTCCAGGAACACCTTCGAGCGGTTGCCCGTGGCGTCAGCCTTGGTCTCTGGCTGGAAGATGATGTGCGCACCCTTGATGTGCTCCCTGGAGTTGAACTTCTTCGCGGTGGGTGCACCCTTCGACTCGATGCCGATCTTAAACCATCCCAGACCTTCGATGACCACGCGCTTGCCTTCCTGACACTGGCGCTGCAGCACATCGACCATTTCGCGAATGACGGCACGCACGTCACTCTCCTTGGCGGTGGCGTTGCGCTCAACGATGCGTGCGATGTCGCGCGTATTCAGCGTGGTTACGTACTTGGCGCGTGCGTACCACTTGCCTGAGCGCTTGGTGCCCGTCGACTGGTCCTGGTGGAGTGCATAAAATAGTGACATACTCTCTTTCCTTTCTTTTTTTAGTTAAACATAGGTTCTTTCTCTCTCTCTTGCCCTAATGGTTAGGGCTCAGGCTCAGGCGGTGCATACTGGGGCAGTTCCTTGACGGAGACACCGTCCAGCAGCGGCTTCTGATGGTTCTTACGTTCTGGAGTGAACACGACGTGCGCACCGACAATCTTCTCCCTGGGGTCGAACGCTTCGTAGGATGCTGCGCCCTTCGACTCCAGCCCGATCTTGAAGGTACCCAGTCCGTTCAGCTTTACGGACTTCGAGTCCTGCATCTGCTGAGTCATGACCTGAACCACCTCATTGATGACGGCTTCAATGTCGGCGCTCTTCACCGTGCAGTTGCGCTGCACCTCTTTGCAAAACTCGTCGTACTCCATCACGCCCACGGGCACGGCACGTGCGTAGAACTTACCTGAACGCTTGGTTCCCGTTGACTGGTCCTGATGAATGCGATACATTACTGGCATAATGGTTGATTAATTTAGTTAAACATAGGGTTAATAATTCTCACAATGCAAAGGTACAAAAAAACAGTACCCTAAGTCAAGTGTTTCGCCATTTTTTTTCTTCCCTTCCCATTTTTTTTCTCATGGGTTTTTCGGCAGCTCTACGAAGACGGGCTTTTCTGGCATCAGTGCCGCTTCGGGCTTGAATTTCACCCTCAGCCCCCGGATCATCTTCGGCGAGAACGGACGGTCAGGAGGGCAGGGGTCACACGTGATGCCCAACTTCAGCCATCCCAGCCCGTCGATGTGTACGCGGTGTGAGTCGGCCAGCAGCTGCTGCACCGTCTCGCCCAGCTCTATGAGCACCGCCATCACGTCGCTGCGCTTTACCGAGCAGTTCGACTGGATGATAGCAGCCAGCTCGCTGGTTTCTACTGTTCTCAGGTTCACGCTGTGCGCAAAGAAGTGTTTGGGGTAGCGTGACCAACTGGTGTTGTCTTGTCTTACTCTGTACGTTATCATATTGTTACAATTTAAAGTTGATTATCAGCCTCTTTTGTGAGCGCCCTGTAACGGCTCCGTCTCCAAATCTGATGTTTTCGCCTTCCGCTGTTACGCCTCACATTGCAAAGTTACTAAAAAAAGGTACCCTAAGTCAAGAGTTCCGCCCAGAAAGTGAGCTGGCACTCGCGAAAATCTCAAACTACGCAAATACGCAAATACTCAAATACGCAATAAGCGCCTTTTTAAACTATAGACCTAACAACTTAATTTATATATATAATACATTATATATATAAATTAAACATATATTTTAATATCATTGAAAAAATCTGAAAAATAACCCAAACGGTCAGCCACTCAAACCAAGCTCCCCCCCAAAAAGTATCAAAAACACCTCAAAAACGCCCTTAATGAGTATTTGCGTAGTTGCGTAGTTGCGTATTTCGGCCCTGTTAATCCTACTTCAACTTGATGATATCACATGGTGCGCCATATGTCCCATCATTCTATTGATTCCAACATGTGTTTGAATTCTTCTTCTGTAGGCAGGTAGAGTTTATAGCGAGAAGCAAAAAGTTGTTTCCCTTCGCTCAACACAGAATATTTTACGATGGCCTCACTCTTCTGAGAACAAAGAATGATTCCCAGTGTAGGATTGTCATCCTCATTCTTATAAAGCGCGTCCCACATGCGGATATAACTATCCATTTGCCCCACATCCTCATGCGTCAGTTTGCCAAGTTTCAAATCAATCAGCACATGACATTTCAAGATGCTATGATAAAAGACTAAATCCACATAGAAGTCTTCATCGTCATAGCGCATTCTCCGTTGACGTCCTACAAAGCAGAAACCACGTCCCAATTCCAACAGGAACTGCTGCAGATGGTCAATAAGTGCCTGCTCAATATCGCTCTCATGCAAGGCTGGATAATCCTTCAGGTTCAGAAACTCCAGTACAAAAGGATCATGAATAAACTGTGTGGGAACCACCTCTTTTAATTTCTCTTCCGCCTCAGCCACAACAGGCTCTTTTTCTCTGCTGGCAAGAAGACGTTCATAGTAGAGTGTGGAAATCTGACGATCCATCTGTCTGGTACTCCACACACTATCAGCAGCCTCATTCATATACCATAGACGAGCCTTGGTATCTTCCACACTAATCAGTCGGCGATAGTGTGACCATGTCAATTCGGGACGCAGTGTGTCCCGTTTTGGGAATGTTTTATAAAATTGGCGCATTTTTCGTAGTTCGCGCTCATCAAATCCTTTGCCAAAATCCATAGTCAGCCTTGCAGCTAACTCTTTCAACAGCCCCGTTCCATAGTCTGCTCTTGCTTCTCCATGCTGTTCATGTTCCACGATTTGCTGACCAATGAGCCAGTAACTTTCCACCATCGCAAAGTTAACTGCACTATATGCCCGTTTCCTGGCATTGGCAAGAATCTCACTTACGTTAGTATAAAGGTTATCCAAAACCTGATAAGTTTCTTTGTTCTGAATATCGTTCATATTACTTGAGAATTTTCTTCTGCAAAGGTACGATTTAGCGAGCAAAAAGCCAAATTTATTTGAGTTTTTTTCGAGCGAAAAATTGCATAATCCACTTGCATTATAAGGTCAAAAAGTCTTCTCATACCAAAAGGACTGAGTCTATCGAAGCAATGTGAAACTATCTTTGCATCATTTTCTCTTGAAAATATTTGCTTTTTTCAAATAAGTTTCGTAACTTTGCACTTGACTCAGTTAGTCCGCAAGGGCGAGAGGGTCAAGACATAGTAGAAAAAGGACGTTTACGAACGTTATCTTCAGAGTCTCAAATCTCGCAAATTTGAATCTTCATCTGAGGGAACGCAACCGAAACGTCCGCGTTGGGTGTATTGTATCCTGTTACAATATATCACGGCGTGGGCTAACTCGAGTTGCTTATCTTGATGAAGGGGCAATGCGAGAGCCTGAGACTTGGGATAAGCGAGAAGTAGTGACTCCCACGTCTTTACATTTATAAAACCTAAAACAAAAGCCAAAACTTGGGAGGATATGAGGCTAGCTGATTTTTCAGCTTTTGTGTGAATAGATGCCAATAATATGAAACGACTGAAAACTCTATTATTAATAATTTCTCTGATATCATCCATATCAGTCTTAGCTCAACGTGAGCGAAATTATATCTATGTTTTAGATTGTACGAAGTCTATGACGGGTTATAATGGTAGTCCTAATATCTGGGAGCCGACAAAAGACTATCTTCGTCAGGAACTAGAGAAACATACACCAGGAACGACTTTACATGTTATACCATTTCAAGGAAAAACACTACCAGCATTTAGTTTTGATGCTAATAATTTGGATTGGAAGAAAATTGAAAAGCAACTCGAAGAGCACGTTAAAAATGTTACCAATACAAACATATGTGATGCTTGGGATGCTACCGATAAATATATCGACAAACACAAGGATAATTACATTATTTTGTTAACTGATGGCAAGGATAATGTAAACGGAATGGATGTGGTGGCAAAGAAACTCAGTCAATGGTGTGGCAAATACCCTAATTCATATGCGTTCTACGTCCAACTTACTGAAGCCGCTATAGATAAATCTGTTGCTAAGGTTATTGACATTTGTGATAACGAGTACGTAATTGATGCTTCAAAGGGAATTCCTGTATTCGGTGGAATCGATAATGACTTCATTATTTATGCCAATACTCATAAACTTAAGAAAATTCATAAAATTGGTTTTTCAGCTGTTGGAAGATATAAAGTGAATTCCCAATGTAATGATCCATATTTTGATGTTAAAGTTATTGACAACAAAATTGATGGTGGCATCTTCAAAGTTCAAATTGTAGCCAAACAACCAATCTCGCAGATAGATGCTGCTATTTCGGAAACATATAATTTTACTTTCGATGTGCTTTCTGAAGAAATTAATATTGTCAATCCAACTATAACGGTTCAAATGAGCAACGCGCCTGAACGTTCTTTAGAAATATTGTCTGAAGAGGTGTCTTTGGGTAAAGCTACCTGGTACGATAGATTTTTATTTTGGGGAGAAAGTGACCAGGATACACTTAGCGTTGACTTAAAGGCTTGTTTCAATGAAGAGGCAATCAAAGATGCTGCTGATGTTCATTTTCAAATAACAGATACGGAAGGAAACCATGATTTTGAGTTGTTTTACAATAATCAACCTATTGAAAGCAATAAGATAATTCTTAGAAGTGGAGATAAATCACCAAGTATTCTTTCTATTGTTTTTGACACAAGTGCCAAAGAAGGTAAACGCTATTTTGTTGTAAAACCAGTAGATAAAGATTCTTTGGATAATATTAATGACCAACCTGTTGAGCAATACAAACTGTCATTGCGTTCCGAGTATGAGGTAAATTGGAATCCTCTTAAGATAATTATCATGTGGTTGTGTATTATACTTGTTGCAGCACTTCTATTGTGGTTCTTAATTCTTAAACACTTAATTTATCCGACTATAGGTGTTAAAAGTATACAGATAACAGACCCATATTTTGCCAGGATAAAAATTAAGGGGAAACGTAGGGTCGTATTTACAAATAAGAAAGAATATCAAAGCCTGTTCAATAGGATATTTACTGGTGAAATACTCTATAAAACTAATGAAGTCTGGACTTCACCATTTGCTTTAGAAGCTGGAGCTAAGAGAAAGACACTTAGAGCTTTGAGAAATAAAGATTATGTTATTAATCCATATTCATCTATATTGAAAGCACCAAACGATTACGTTATCGAGAATATTACTGATAAAAAAACAATAAAGATAACTATCAATTAGAATAAACTAAAACATAAATATTATGGCTACAAAAATTAAAAGATGCCTTTATGTAGGCCTTGGAGGTACAGGTATGAATGCCCTGTTACACACAAAGAAAATGTTTATTGAAACATATGGTGAGCTACCGCCAATGATTGGATTCTTAGGAATTGATACTGACGGAGATGCATATAAGAAGGAACTCCCCAGTATATATGGCCCTGTATCGTTGGCCCCCAACGAGCAGACTCCTATTCAGGTAGAAGATGCCCAAGCTGCATATATGACGAGCAAGCAGCATTTTGGCTGGGTACATCCAGATAATGTATTTGCCCTTACGGCGATGACCAAAGGGGCAGGTCAAATCCGTAGCAATGGTCGTTTTGCGCTTACTTGTAATTTTGAGAACCTTGCAAATAAAGTTCGAGATGCAGTTGGACGTATTACTTCAGCCAATATAAGGACCAACCCTAAATATGATGCAGATTTTGTAGGTGATGTAGAGGTTCATATGGTGTTCTCTATGAGTGGTGGTACAGGTGCTGGTACATTTATTAATATGGCATATGTCATCAGACACGCACTAGGTAAATGCAAGGTTACTGGTTATGCTGTTCTTCCTGATGTATTTGAGACTATGTCACAATATGGAATGGATCGGGTCAAGCCCAACACTTATGGTAGCATCATGGACCTTGATTACTTCATGCACCTAAATGGTACAGAAGGCTTGCAATTTGATTATGTAACTGGTACTCAGGATGTGAATAGTAGGCCATTCTCTGCATTCTTCTTTATCGACAACAAAAATAAAAGCGGGGACTCGTATAGCAATGTTGACCAGCTTGCAGAGATGATATCTCTAGCGCTGGTTACCTCATCTGGTGAACTCTCAGGGTCGGTAGATTCTGTAACAGATAATGTCGAAAAAAGCATTATGAATGGTGATGGTATGGTCGGTAACAAACGTGCTTGGGTAAGCGGCATGGGTGCCTGTGAAATCTTGTTTAGAGGTAAGGATATGTGCGAAATTAATGCATTGAAGAATTCACAACGAATCATTCAACGCATGATAAGTAGCTGTCAAGATGCTAATATGATTGTCAATAACTGGATTGATTCACCAGAAGTTAATATACGCGAAAATGGTGGCTCTGAAAATGATAATGTAATTGACTTCCTCTTGCCCAAAAATCCGAGATATCCACTTGAAGATATTGATGATGATATGGCTGCAGAGAATTCGGTTAATGCGTTTATTGAAGCGGCTCGTCCAAGAGATGAGGAGGTCCAGAGTAGAGTTCTTGAATTAAAATCTCGTGTTTTAAGAGAACTGCACAATTTGACAGTTAAGAGCATAAATCAGGAATGTGGGGTTGGTTTGACAAACGATGTACTTGAAGGTCTCCAAAGTCAAGTTAATCTTTTCCTCGACGAAATGAATCAAGAAAAAGAACAGCTTAATGAAGCCCAACCTCGTTTACAGAATGCAATAAAGGTGGCTAGTGCCGACTTGAAAGAAATAAGTAGCCGCTTCTTTAAGAAAAAAAGTACACTAGAGGATCTGCGTGCGTCTGTTTGCGAAGCAGGTATGGCCCTCGCTATTAATATTCGTGAACTGAAACGTAGAGATGGTGCTATCACTTTCTTTAGTGCGTTGTTGCAGGCAATTAACGAAGAAAAACTTAAAATTAATGCTATTGAGAATAAGCTAAAGGCTGTTAATACTTCGTTTACCAATAAGATTTCTGCGCTCCAGAATAACGTTAGTCGTAATAATTCTGCATCGTTCCAGATAGACTTAGCTAAGCAAGCAATAAATGCGATTGTTATTAATGATGATGAGATACAGATTGTTGACTTCCTGGGCAAGTTGCCATATACTGAGAAATTCTACGAGATAGATACTAAACCGACAGAAGAGATTGAGAACGCATTGCTTGGTTATACACGCCATTTGCCAACTGCAAAGAAGTGGGCAAATACAACCATAGATGATGTGATGAAGAAAATGGATGAGGAGAATCCCGAGGAGTTGAACAGAATCCTCCGCATGGCTCTTGGCAAGGCATCTCCGCTTCTGAATATTAACACTCGTGGTGAAGTTGGATATAGAGTGGCACACTTTACATATGTGGGAGCTCCTATGAATAGTACTATTCTTAGTGAAAATAACCGATTGGAATGTCTTGCTGGTGGAGAAAAGATAAACTTTACTCGTCTTGGAATGAATGACCGTATTATCATTTATAACCAGATAGGAGTAGTTCCAGCATACTTTATTGGTTCGCTTGAAAGTTATCGGCAGAAGTACAAGAATAGTACGATATTCTCACATTTCGATTATATTCTCTACAATAGGATGATGAGGGAAAACTTCTCATTAGAGCCGGTTAAAGAAGATGGGTCTAAGGATATTGAATTATGGGTTCGTGGATTTGTATTTGGACTGATAAAGAATGAGGAAGGAAAGTATTATGTGAAGAATAAGAAAACAGGTAAGGCACTCCTTGATTATTGGGTAGAATTGGCTACATATAGAAACGATGCTTTTAATGCTTTTATAGCAGACATTTTCACACTTCGTCCTCAATTCAAGGAGTTTATTACAACCTGGCATAAGGATCACGGTCAGGACGCCATCAAACAGTTACGCGCTGATGTGAAAGCAAATTATCGTGAAAAATATTCACAATTGTTTATGGACAATGATGAGTTGCTGTCAAGGGGTAATGAACAGATTGCCGACCTCATGGAGAAAGAATTAAAATTTGTAGAGACCTTAGAATAAACAAGCTCATGCTGCTCAATTGCTTATGAGACATACCGCGACGATTCTAATCGGTCAGGATTTAAAGCTGTATACAGCTCGTCTTGGCAAGTACATATTGAAGTATGGGGAGGCAGATGCTTCTTCATACTTCACCTCTGTGACTTGGTCATATGAGGAGGGGAAGACAGAAATCAAGAAAGCCGTCAGAGATGGTAGCAGTTCTTTTGTATTTGTCTCTACCATGAAGGATATGTATGACACTAAACTTGAAGAGATAGAGACGCTTACTGGAACAGACAGAGCTTTAGAAATACAGCATTTCTTCCAAAAACTACACCAAAGCACTGTTACTATCAATAAGCCAGGTGACAGTAACAGCCTGCTATTATCTCTCGTCGTACCTTTGTATGATACCAAAGCATGTGAAGAAGCAATTCGAATAATTGAGGCAACAAGTAATATTTTGGCTCACTACACCATTATGGTTGTAGGATTGTGTGAAAATCTTGGAAATGTTGTTTCTCCTGAGGATTTTCGGAACATTACAGCGCACGAGGAAGTTAAGAAAAAGACAGCTCAAAAGGAGATGCTTCAGAAGTTTGCCAATTTGAAATTAGAGCAAAATACGCTGGAGCAGATAGTAATAATGCAAAACACCAATAGCGATGGCTATGCGTTAGATCTTGACCAAGACTCATTGTTGCGTATTTTAGGTGAACTTGCCCTAGTATGTGTAGAGAAGTATAATACGGTATTTACTCAAGCTGGCATATTTGATAGAGAACATTTGGCAACAGCAATCGGTTTGTCAGTAATGAACCTCGACAAATATTATTTTGAGGATTATCTATTACGTCGTGCATACCTTAGGATAATGGAACGAGAAGATGTCACAGCTGAAGAAGTAGACTTGAATAAGGTCGCTATTATTGCTAATGAACGTCTTACAAAGCATAAAAACTTCTTCTCTGATTTCTATGAACAATTCATTACTCCGTTATGGAAAAAGAATACTGCGCAAGAGGCGATTATAGCTCAGACTTCGGAACCATTGAACAACAAGTTTAAGGAGGTCTCTGATGATTTAACATCGTACATATTGGATTCTCAGTATTCTCTGCCAGAGAAACAAGGTATTTTGGCTATGGTTTTGGGCTATGATGATGCTCTCCTGAAGGGAAATCTGTTTGCAGACAAGCAGTTGACTATCGACAATCTTGATGAAGAAGTTGCCAATTATTTCATTGAGGCTAATAATGCTTGCGTTTCCAAAATATCATCAGACGATCCTGACAAAGAGGATACCATTATTTATGGCCCACTTGGTGATTTGTGTGCTGACGGGGATGGACATGTTTCTCTTCCTATAAATAAATTGCAAAAGCTTCGTAACGAAATCCGCCAATCAACCAACTATATTCGAGAAAAGAGCAAGGAACTGGATGAAATAGGTGCGATGACTCAAGATGCTGAAGATAGTGAAAAACGTCTTACAGAGAAAGGTTTTGTTGTGGATGGCAATGAATACCACTTCGACATCAAGCATGAGGAGTTGAAGTTTGATGAGACCTATGAAGCCAAGGAAATAAAAGAAAAGAACGTCAGTCTGAAAGAATATTTTACCAAAGTAAAAGATCAGGGTCAGATAGGCGCATGTACTGTATTTGCTGTTTCTTCGATATATGAGTATATTATGAAGCGCAATGCAGATGAGGAAGCAGACCTTTCCGAATCGTTTGTATACTATAATGTGCGTCATCTTGAAGGCAAAGAATTGGAAGACACAGGAAGTAGCTTTCAAGATGTTATTGCCAGTATTGGCGAACAAGGAATATGTACAGAGGCACTTCACCCTTATACAAGTTTGCTGAGCGATGTGCCATCAGATGAAGCTTATCTAGATGGAGAAAGGCGACGCATCACCAAAGCTCTTAATGTCAACATTACTGAGAATGACATCAAGTCGGCCATTCAGGAGGGTTATCCAGTAGCCATATCATTGAAGATATTTGATTCCTTCAACGCCAAGTCAGGATTTATAAAACGTCCATCAGAAAAGGAAATTGAGTCGGCTGATTTTGGTTATCATGCAATGGTCGTTGTGGGCTATTCAGATGATACCAAATTCTTCTTAGTAAGGAATTCTTGGGGTGAAAATTTTGGTGACAAAGGATATTGCTATATACCTTATTCTTATATTTGCGACCCAGAATTAAATAGAGTGGCATGTATCGTTACGGAGATTAGTTACCAAAATGATATAAAGATTGCTGTAAGCGGTGGTAATAAGGGTACAAAACAGACGGTGCAGTTTAATATGAACGATGCTGTCATTAAATCTTTTGTCATTAGGAATCTTGTGGATGAGGAACAAGTCCATCTTAAGAAGATGCAAGAAGAGGATGCTAAGGTAAAGATTGACTATGAGATGCTCATGCAGACGTTAGCTAAGCAATCAGTGCGTACTGAAATAATGGAAGAACACATGGGGCTATTGAACGAAAAAATCATAGCTTTAAAGAAGGAGCGTGACAATATTAATGAAACAGAACGAGGTAAAGCTCTTCGTGAACATGATTCTAATACATTAAAAGCGAAACTGTACATGATTGCTGCTGGGGTGGTTTTAGCGATTATATGGGGAGTGATGTCATCATTCTATAATACCTTTACAGATTGGCTTCAAAACGACTGGTGCTATATTTTGGCAGGAGTATTTGGAGTACTGACTGTCTTCTTGATGCTCTATTGGTGGTGGGCTGCCAGCCAACGCCGCAGGCTAGAAATAGAGTACGAGGAAATGACAGCAGAATTGTCAGAAAGGATGCATAACTTGCAGAATCAGGCTAATGAACAGAAAATGAGAATGCATGTTGCAGGAATGGTTATTGACAAACTGCTGACCTTAAAAGCCACTATTGACAAGACTTATCAAGGAATGAAAGCCTATATTGGTAATCTTGCCACATGGTATAAGGAAGAGCAGAAGGGACTTGACGTGATGGAGCCTTTGGTTAAAGATCCGTTTATTCCATTGCTATCCAATGATCAGCTCAACAAATACTTTGAGGATAACAAAGACGAGATAACCAAAGACATGCACTTATATGAGTACTTCAAGGGATTCCGGCTAGATGATGAGGCAATTATTGCTTACAAGCTTAAATTGAAACAAAATGTGCTTGTGTATATTAAGGCTTTGCTAAATGAATTCACCGTATTCCGTCATATCTTTGAGACAAAAGATTATCCATATCTCGATAAGGAATACGCTTCAGCAAAGAATTTATTGCCTATTCTTGACACGAAGTCAGTACCATTCTGCCAAATTCGGAGAACTGCATTAATAAAACCACAAGCACGTTTTCTGTTTATCCATACAGATGCAGAAGAGATACATGCATGGAATGCAACATACCCACAGCATTTCAATACCACACCAATATCCGAGAACATCGTTTCTGTGTATAAAATTATTGGTTTGAGAGTTCAGAATTTAACGATAGATGAAGTAATATTAGATTAATATGGATAAGTTTAGCCAATTATACGATCAGTACACTCTTTATAAAGAGAAAGTTAATAAAGACGATTCCGACTTTACTACAGATTTATTGCAGTATGGTATCACAGAAGATTATTTCAATAAAGTGAGCAGAGCCGTAGAATTGCTCCTCAAATTTTATGAAGTAAAACTGTCCAATACAACAATTCGAAATGCGGTGGCTTACAGGCTTAATCATAATTATACAGAAAATGTAAAATTCTGTCTACTTATTGATGTGTTAAGATGTTATGATGGTTTAGGGCATCCCACGACTTTTACCACCCCGGAAGGCATTGCTTTAATGGTATTATTAGATAAGTTGATAGGCGAAAACAGGATAGAGGTTTATGAGCAATTAAGCGAAATAGATTCTGCGACCCTTTCATTGATAGACCTGGTTCCTTATCTTAGTGAGTGCTCTGAGCAATTAGGCTCAAGATACTCCTTGTATCTACCTACGATATTTGCGAAAAAGGCTCCTGAGATAGAACAACTTTATAGACGTACTCTTTACAATCTTTGCAAAACGATTGCAGAAGTTGATAGCGAAATCACTGCGGCTGAAGAAGAGTGGCTCAACGAAATAGCATTGCTCAACGACAATGATCCAGATAACGATATCGACATCAGCGGATTATAAACAATAGTACCCCAATATAGGATGAGATACAGTACACACACCTTCTCAAATAAAAAGAGAAAGAAACGTACACATTATAGTGGCGTGTTCATTGTCTGCATGGCCTTTCTCGCTTTTATTGTGATAGGACTTACCGTATCCATTTCTATTCGTGCTTGTTCTCCTCATGAGAAGTATGTTCAGGAGGAGGCCAGTTATCACAAAGATGATTCTAATATCATAAATATAGAACCAGATAAGGCTCCTGACATATGCTCTGATTATGTGATGCCAGATTCTGTTATCAGAATTTGCATGCCTGCGCCACTCAAAGGAATTTCAGAGCAGATAATTTACAAGACAGCCTATATCGTTTCCTATAATAAGGAAATGAAAATTCCCAATTGGGTAGCATGGCATCTGACAGCAGAGCACACCGATGGTCCCTATAAGCGACTGAGTAATTTCCATGAGGAAGAAGATGTGCCAGAACCAAGGGCTACGCTGCAAGACTATCGTGGAAGTGGGTGGTCACGTGGTCACATGTGTCCAGCAGGAGATAACAAATGGAATAGTGATGCAATGTATGAGTCCTTCTCCTTAGTTAACGTTTGTCCGCAGAATAGTAGCCATAATAGTGGATTATGGAATAGCCTCGAAATGGATTGTAGAAGGTGGGCTCGGCAATTTGGTGATATATATATCGTATGTGGCCCTGTACTGATGAGAGGGAATCACGAAACAATTGGCGATAATGCCGTCATTGTACCTGAAGCTTTCTTTAAAGTTGTCCTTTGTTTAAATGGTAAACCTAAAGCCTTCGGTATTATTACAAGAAATACTGATGGAAATAGTAAACGAGACCTGTACTATAACTCCATTGACCAAGTGGAAAGAATCACAGGTATTGATTTCTTCCCTGCATTGTCTGATGAGTTAGAGGATTGTATTGAATCCGATGTGAATATGAATTTATGGAACTGAAATCAAATATAAAAACGTTAACAATGAGTAGCTTAAAATTTCCTGTCAATGAAATTGAAAATGACAAATTCCAGATAGTTGTAGATATGTCGTTGTACGCTAAAGAATCTCTTGTTGCGGCATGCTACAAGTTTACTGATCGCTTTTACGTCCATCAACTATCAATGGACAATAACGTAAAAGTTATTTTTGAATCTAAGGATGGCAATGCTGTAACGGAAACTATTGTCAAACAGTTTTGTAACGAGCTCATAGACCAGCAGGTTCGCTATAACACGAATCAACAGTTTGGTCATATCCGTGATTTAATCGTTGAAGAAGCATTTAAACCTGTATCTGTATGAAAAAAATATTATATCCTCTTATTGGGTTCGCTATTCTTTGTATATCCTTCTTTAGCTCGGATAAAAAAGCAGAGGAAAAACGGATTGAAGATTTGGGTTCTGACAAGTTGATATTAAGACCATTCCACATGTTCGGATTACTATGGAGTTGCTCACCAGGTAATTCTGATGAAGACGCTCATGTGGCATCAGAGCCTACCCATTATTCGGAAATGGTAGACTCCATTACAAACTCTGAGAATCATTCTTCCCATTACTCTGGAACACATTACTCACATAACTCGCAGAATCATTCTTCCCATTATTCTGGTGTTCACCAGTCTCACTATTCCAGTACCCATTATTCTCATAACAATCATTCTTCCCATTACTCTGGTACCCACTCATCTCATTATTCAGGTACTCACCAATCTCACCAATCTCATTCATCTCACAGTTCCCATTATTCAGCTCGATAAGGTTTATGTCAAATTACCAAATATTACCATTTCGCTTTTCCCGTTTCAATGACTCGGAATATTTGCTGACAAACGATGTTGGCGAGTATATTTTTTTGTCCAATGATAACTTTGAGAAGTTCATTAACAAAGAACTCGACACAAAATCAACCCTATTTCAGGATATTGCCTCAAAACAAATTGCAACGACTGACAAAGTAGAGGATGTTGTAAATATGCTGGCAACAAAGTTCAGAACAAAAAAAAGTATTCTACGTGATTTTACGAGCTTGCATATGGTAGTTCCTACGTTGCGTTGCAATTCCAGTTGTATCTATTGTCAAGTGGCTCGAAAGAATATTGACGATCATGAGGCAGATATGACCAAGCAAACAGCGAAGAAGGTGATTAAGTCTATCTTTCAGTCTCCTTCACCTTATATCAAAATTGAGTTCCAAGGCGGAGACCCTTCCACATACTTAGGAATGGTTAAGTATATGATTGAAGAGGCAGAATGGCAGAATCTATTCAAGAAGAAAGATCTTAGCTTTGTTATCTGTACAAATGTAACATTGCTTACACCGGAAGATGTGAAATATCTAAAGAAACACAAGTGTTATATTTCGACTTCTCTTGATGGACCAAAAGATTTGCATAATACGAATCGCCCACTACAAAACACCACTCATACACATGAAAAGTTCGAGGAGAATGTCAAGATGATTCGTGAAATCTGTGGCCCACATAGTGTTTCAGCCTTGATGACTACATCAAAACATAGCCTTGGTCGATTTAAGGACATTGTTGATGAATATGTTAGGTTAGGATTCAATAATATTTTCTTCCGAGCTTTAAATCCATATGGATTTGCAAAACAATATAAGGATAAAATAGCCTATCCCGTAGATGACTTTATTGAGAACTTCAAAGAGGGACTAGACTATATCATTGAGTTAAACAAGAAAGGACTGTTCTTTGTGGAAGGCTATACAGCTCTTCTATTGAAAAGAATATTGACTCCCTACGCTACTGGTTTTGTAGATTTACAATCTCCTGCTGGTGTTGGAATTGCTGGTGTCATATATGATTGGGATGGAAATGTATATGTAGCCGATGAAGGCAGAATGCTTGCCAGATTTAAAGATTATTATTTCAAATTGGGCAATGTAAACGAAAACGATTATCAGTCGATGTTTAACGGAGAAAAACTGCATTATATCATTGAGAATGCTTGTACTGAGTGCTTACCGATGTGCTCCGAATGCGTATTCCAGCCCTATTGCGGTGCAGATCCTGTACGAAATTATTCAGAACAAGGTGACATCGTTGGCCATCGTCCCACAAGTGACATGTGTAAGAAGAATACTGCCATTATGCACTATTTGTTTGAGCTACTAAAGAAGGATGATCCTGAAATAAACAGAATATTTTGGTCCTGGTTAAATTAATTGGAAATGAAGCAGATAACAGGTTCTCCGGTCAATATTGAAGAAGACATTCTCGGACGTATAACTTTAAAGAATCGGAATGTCTTTAGTCGCAAGGATTATATTCTTGTAGCAGAAGATTTGTCTAATATCCCTTCTGGATATTCAGCTACCATTACTAACAATCATTTATCTAGTAATGGCTGTGCCTGTGTGGTAGACAAACAGGTGTTACGTGAGTTCAATGAAGGCGATGTGGTTTTGATTTCTAAAAGTGGAGAAATCATTTTCCTTTATGAAATTAATTCAATGCATAATGCCATATTTGCAACAGAGCGCTGCAATCACCGTTGTATTATGTGTCCTCAACCACCAGTAGAATCGGAAACTGACAAAACTCCATTCAACATGAAACTTATTTCTTTGATGGACAAACATACACGTGAGATTGGCATTACAGGAGGTGAGCCCACGTTGATTGGTGATGATTTGTTTGTTCTAATTAAACAAATTCAGAAGTACCAACCAAAAGCAGCGATAAGTCTATTAACAAATGGGGTGAAGTTTGCGGATAAGGCATATGCTATGAAATTGGCAATGTGTAAACATCATGATTTACAGATAGATATACCCATCTTTTCAGATGTTGCAGATGAACATAATCGTATTGTAGGGGCTAAGACCTTTTATAAAACAGTGCAGGGATTATATAATCTGGCCTTATTTAATCAACGAATAGGTCTACGTATTGTTATACACAAACAAACATACAAGCGTTTGCCACAATTAGCAGATTACATATATCACAATTTCCCGTTTGTGAGTCAAGTCGCTTTTATGCAAATGGAAACTACGGGTAATGCTGATACCAATCTGAATGAGTTATGGATTGATCCATACGATTACAATGAGGAACTGAAACAGGCAGTTCTACTGCTTGCTAATCGTGGTATTCGTACATTCATTTTTAATGCCCAATTATGCGTGCTACCTCAAGAAATAAGGGAATTTGCTATCGCTTCTATCTCAGATTGGAAGGATGCATATCTTCCGGAATGTGATGGATGTAAGTTGCGAGAGAGATGTGGAGGCCTTTTTGCATCTAATCAAGAACATCACAGTGCACATATCAATCCTAATTTAGAAGACATCACGGTTTCTACCTGTGTCTGAGATAGTTAACTTAATGTTTTACCAAATTAAAAAGTAGGTTTAATGAAAAGAGTACTATTTCTTTTGGTTTCTGCTCTTATGACATGTACCACGTTCGCATCAAACCTTGGCAAAGACGTAATTGCATAGGTGACGAATAACGATGTGGTATCTATCACAAAGCAGGGACAGGCTCTTATCCTGGAGCAACCTATGAGCGGACAGGTTCAAGTGAACAGCCATCAATCGCATCGTTCACACAGCTCGCATCGTTCACACTACTCCAGTAGAATGAATTAATGATTAGGATGCCACAGGCTTAGTCCTGTGACATCCTTTTATGATTTGTGAAGAATATGATAAAGAAAATAGTTGATATTTCAATAATTTCCGTTGGCATAGTGTTCCTATGCTGGTATATGCCTGTTGCATTTAATAATGTCTATGCATGTGACGATTATTGGTTTGGGACGAATGTGAGGGTTAATGGTTTTTGGGGCAATCAGCTGTTCTATTACTTTAATTGGGAAGGTTCATATACTCATACATTCTTAGGATCTCTGCCCCATGTGTTTAATGGTTCATATATGCCTTTTTTTAGCAACATGTTCTCTCTTGTATTGTTGTTCGTTTCAATATTTTACTTTTTGAGAACATATACTAGCTTGTCCGTTAAGAGAGGGGTAGTGTATTCATTGTATTTTTTATCCTTTTTGTATTTATGTACAAAAGGAAATGCTGAAATTCGTTTCTGGGTATGTGCTAATATTACCTATATATCCGAAATATCCATTCTGCTTATATTTTTCTCATTGTATCACAACCTAAACAAAGTATTATCCTATAAGAAATTGTTTCTTGTAATATTTTGCCTATTTCTTATTGGAGGAAGCAAGCTGACTTTTATCATTTATGCAGTTTCGGGCATTATAATACATGACGTTCTTCACAATAAGCCAGTGAATAAGAATTCTTTATTGGTATTGTTTATCTTAGGAATCTTTGTTATATTGAATTTGGTTGCGCCTGGGAACTACATCCGTTTGGCAGAGGAAACTATGCCCAAAGACACTGATATCCACATGAATATCGTCGAATCCGTATTTTATCGGATAACAGAAATGGAGCCATTTTTGCTGAATACACTATTCCTCTTGCCAATTGCTGCTCAATGGACAAATAAACATACATATGATAAGAAGCGTATATTGATTGCAATGGCAGTCTTTGGAACAGCTTTTATTCTTGACAGTGTGGTCATGTATATCTGCTTTAATGATTCTGGACCATTAAGAGTCTATTTTGTAGCAGAAGTCTTGCTGGCATTATTAGTGCTATTGGGTTTGAATCATTTCTATATGTCTGTATTATGTAAATACTATTATACCCAACCTGTAATGATTTTGTTTGCATTAATGGTCGCAATTTCTCATCTGTCCCTGATATTTCAAGTCCCCAAGAGTATTGAATTCTCTGAGAAAGCTCGCGAAAGAGACAAATATGTTATCTCATGTGCAGCTGATGATACCATAGAAATTGCGCCACTTCCCTCTTCTTATCTAATGCTTTCTTACTTTTCCAATGATAAGATATGGTTGGAGAGAATCTATTTGCCATACTTTCAAAAGAAGAACCGGTTTGTTCTTTTAGAAACACAAAAAAATGTAGAATAAGGAATGAACGGTAGGGACAGCGTCTCACCGAACGTAAGATGGAAGAGGGATGATGTCAGATGGAGAAAGGAAGAGGGAAGAGGAATGATGGAAGAGGGAAGAGGTTTCACTCAAGAAGAAATCTCTACCACGTGATTTTGTAGTCTAAGAGCAAGAATACTATAGAGTCCAATCTTCCAGCTTTATACCCTCAATACGGTTAAAGTGCTTGGTGTTATGGGTGACAACAGTCAAATCGCCAATTACGCCAGTGGTACCAATCATTAAGTCGAAATCTTCAATGATATTGCCACTTTTCTCCAAGCGGTATTTCTCGCTACTGAAGATATGTGTTTTCTGTGCGTCCTTCGCGAATTTGCTGCATGATTTCATCGGTAGTACGTGGATCGTTGCTCCAACCACCAAAGAATCGGTCAATTTCTGAGGCTACACGTGCCTGCCGAACGCCATCAGGCTCATTGACACTCTCGCGCAAACGGCGCGATAATGCCAACCTATCACTGGCGGATAAACGCTGTGCCTTGCTCCAAACACTCTCAATCGAAATACCCATATCTGTCTATATAACTATTGATTACGGCAGCAAAGATAAGGATATTATTGCAGAAAAACAAGTTTTTCTCCTTTTTTCTGCATCTTTATAGATAAAATGGCATTTCTACAAGCCTTCTCTAACCTAAAGGTATAGAGTGGCGTTGCAATTTGGGGTGAAATCGTTTAGACGCAGTGAACAATAGTGAACAAGTAAACGTCTCGCCGAACAGATGATGGAAGATGGAAGAGGGAAATGGATGATGTGCAGTTTTCGATGCACAAAAATGGGGAATTGTGCATTATAAATAATTAACGGAAAAAAGTTCCTGTTCGAGGATTATCGAGCGGGAATTTTTTGTATCTTTGCGCTCATTCGAGCGCGAGGTTACTCCGTCTCGGCAAAAAAAGAAAGGAGTTTCTTTGTTTTGCGCTCGACTTTTCGTAACTTTGCAGTCCTTTCGCCTCTGATGGCTGAGGGGCGGGAGGAACCAAAACTATATATATAAAAAAGGAGTAGAACTATGGAATTAAATCAGGGTGAATTTGATTCGGTGACACAACGATTGGAGCAGTATGCCTCGCAGGTGAGCATACTGCAGACGAGACTTGAGATACAACCGGAACTGGTCAGGAAGGATGAAGAACTGGCCAGGCTGAGAACGGAACTGAAGGATTCGGAAATGCGCTGTATGCGTGCTGAAGAGGAACTGGAGGAACTGAAGGGTAAATATGAATTGCTGGCGCATCAGACCGACTCTGCATTAGTGGAGAATGCGTGGTTGAAGAATTGTATCCTGCTGTCGTTGACAAGCATCAGGACATTTATGCGTATGGTGAAGCGTGTAGAGATGAAGTCCTTGTTCATTACATTTCTGCACAAGACGATACTTCCCGACATGGGGGTTCGTGGTATTCAGGCTATCGACGACACGATGGACCTGACGGATATTAACGAGATTGAGAAGTTGGCCGACCAGATTATTCTGGAGAATCACGGCAATGTGACACATGGAAAGGTGATTGAGTGATGACTGAGGAAGAGAAGTTGAAGATACTGGAGGGTATTATTAAGAATGGTGCGTCTATTGGCCAACTGGTGATTGAGAATCATGGAACGATGAACTACAATGCTGGAGGCGAGAAGAAGGCGAATCTTGACGACGTGACGCTGGATGACATGAAGAAGGCTGTCGCGGAGTGTGGCATGTATATGTATGCTGTGGCAGGAATTACCGTAGCCTACGCCATAGGGCGCGACTTGTGCCATTGGACGCTGTCGCAATCTGACTTTGAGCGGAAGATGAGGATGGTGGGTTATGACTGCAAGGATGGTACCATTGCCAACACGCTACGCAACAATCCTTATATGCGTGAGCACGTCAGCAAGTGGGCTACACTCGGCGCCAAGAGCGAGGTGCTGAGATTGCGTGACGAACTGCAAAAAACATTGATTGGCATGAAAGAAAAACCTGCCGAGACATAAAGTGCGACATGAACGACATGGAATGCGACATGGGTGTCTGACGAACAGTCAGGCACCCATTTTTTTGTTCTATCTTTGCAATGTCAATCAGAGGAAACGACGATAATGACAAGTGGTCTTTGAGGCATTGATACAAGATGATTATTACATATACTTTTTTCATAATTTGTTGTGATTTTGTAATATTGAATTCGGTGGCAAAGCGTTGCCACACCAACCAGCCGGTTCGCGAGAATAGGCTGTTCTTCAGAAGAAACGTAATACGATATACATTATTAATTATTTAAAGGTCGCCCTAAGGAAGCGACGTAAAATAAAGTAACAGGTATGGAAAGATTTTTAATGATTAAGGAGCAGTTGCCGATGAGGGAGCGCTCGTACACTGACCAGCAGGGTCAGCAGAAGGTTTTCGTCAGCGTGGGATTTGTGCTGACGGATGGTATCAACACCATGTTTGCCGAGGCTGTGGGCGATATGGCCAGGGCGCTGGAACAGCAGAAGCCCGACCAGGAAGTGATGCACCTCGTGGAATATGAACTCTCGTGCCGCGAATGGCAGGACAGCCAGCAACAGCGGAGATTTGAGAACGCAGTAAGAATAACAAAAATGGCGTAGGGGAAGAATAAAAAAATAAAACAATAAAAGAATAAAACAATAAAACAATAAAAAAATAAAAGAATAAAAAAATTCAAGTTTCGCATTCGCTCAACTTCTTTGTAGTTAAGAAGTTAAGTAGTTATCACTTTGCTCGTCCTTTCGGACAGAAGTTAAGCCATTACTCTTTTCTACCAAAAGCAGCCTACAGACATTCGGCATAACTTCTTAACTTCTTTAACTTCTTAACTACTTCAGAAAGTTGAATAAAAGAATAAAAGAATAAAACAATAAAAGAATAAAAAATTAAAAAAATAAAAAATAAAACAGTAAAGAACCTGAGTTGAAGTGAGGAGGATGTTCTCGAGTAAATGGCCAAAGAATCTGACCTTCTCTCACAAATTAACTAAAGGTATGAAAATGAGCATTGAAATTCCGGATGAGGTGCTGGTGCTCCTGCAAACGGGTAAGGCTATTGAGGGTACAATAAAGATGGACCTCATGACATGTGGTATCAGATTTAATGCGTTTCGACGCAAGTCGAGGGAACGGGGCTATGTGAGACCTTCAGACGTGACGCTGGCTGAGTCGGTCAGCGGCTGGCTGAAGCGTAGCGTGAAAAAGAACAAGATTTTCGTGAGTGTGAACCGCTCGATGGGTAACGTCCGAAGTGCCTCGGAGCTGATGCTACAGGCCAAGGAGCTGACGGACTGCCTGCGACACATGATGATGACTGTGGAAATAAGTGAGGAGGAGATGCTATGAGGAGGAATGAGAAGCTATTTCTGTATGGGCAGTGCACGGAGCACTTCGACATGGGTGAGCTGACGGAGAGCGGTCATGCAGTAAAGCATGGCATCGTGAACATGCCAGGCGAGGAGCAGCAGGGGAATCTGAAAGTGCTGTGCAGGGACTATCTGGAACCGTTGCGCCTACACTTGGGCGAGGCGGTGAGGGTGAACAGCGCATACCGCTGTCCTGAGCTGAACATGATGATGGATGGTAGCCGCGGTTCGTGGCACCTGCAAGGTGCTGCCGCTGACATTTACTGTGGCACGATAGGGCGCGCCATCAACGTGCTGCACTTCTTCCGCAAGCACTTTGCGGAGCAGGGCGTGAGCTACGACGAGTGCTATGCCAAGATGGGCTGTGAGGCATGGTACGTGCACGTGGCGTTCAACCCTGCTGGCAGGGAGCACAACCGCATGAAGGACAACCTGCGCGAGATTCGTGCGCTGTGGCGGATGGACAACAAGAGAATATAATGTGTTTAACTATTAAAAATCTGTATCAAGACAAATGTTTAGTATTCAACGAAATTTTGCATGCGCAACAGAACCGTGCGCAAAGGAGAGATTCTACGATGTCGTGGGCAGTCAGGCGGTGGAGAACATTATCCATGCCTGCCGCAAGGCTATCGAGGAAGGCAACAAGAAGGAGTATGACCGCTGGAAGCGGAAACTGCCTGCCTTTATCTTCATGTCGGAGGTGATGCCCAACGAGGGCCCTGACGGGAAGGGTGAGAAGCTGCCACTGGACCGCTGGCGCAAGCAGCATGCCTGCAGGTTGAACGGACTGGTGATGGTGGACTTTGACCACGTGGAGAACCCCAAGGAGCGCTTCACGGAGTTTATCAGAGACCATGCCCATTGGTTGGACGAGACGTCGTGCCAGAACGCAATCATGCTGGCACACGTAACACCCAGCGGACGAGGGCTGCGGCTGGTATGCCGTGCCGATGTGGAGGTGGGTAACCTGTTTGACAACGCCCAGCGCGTGGCTACGGCATTCGGCCTGCCGCTGGACGACCAGTGTAAGGATGCCAGCCGCCTGTCGTTCGCGGTGACAAAGGACGATCTTCTGTATATTAACGAAAAGATTTTTGACTATGACAACAAGGAGTATGATGAGAAATATGGTGGTATCTATCGTCATGGCGGCTCTGCTGCTGCCACTAACAGTAGCTGCAATGGTGACGCTGGTGACGGATACCTTCAGTCGACAACTGATGGAAATGGCGTGGAGAGCCATGATGAGTGCCCGACGGATGTATCAGGAGGCAACAGAGAACCTCTGACTTTTGACGGAGTGCCCCTGCAGCAGATAGTGGATGCGTATCTGGCAGTGAATACCAAATACACACCAGGACACCGCAGGGACCACTGCAACCGCATGGCACTGGTGTTGCGTCACACGGTGGAGAACTCGGTGTCACGACTGAAGCAGGTGGTGAGGATGGCTCCCTACGTCAGGAAGTGGGAGGAGCAGGAGAAGAATACGCAGGAGATAGACAAGCTGTGTGAGGATGCCTGCAAGGTGCGCTACACCAGTGGTCTCTCGAAGCAGTTGCGGGATGTGCTGGGACGCGCAGGATGGAAAGACCCTGAGGCTGACGACCAGGAACAGCGCAACCAAGAGCAGCTATCGGCACTGACCTCGCTGGGAAAACGGCTGCGCCCACTGCTGGCTGCACCCTACGACGTGGTGACACGAGGTATGTCGGATGCTAACGTCCCTGCCGCCGTCTTTGCCTCTGCCACGATGTTCTGCACGCTAATGACACGCTGCCAGTATGAGCACTACGACGGCAAGCTGCACCGCATGAACCCGCAGGCGCTCATCATTGGCGAACCGGGTACGGGCAAGGGCGTGATAGACTGGCTGAATCGTCAGATAATGAGTGTGCTGCGGGCCAAGGATGCGATGGGCAGACAGGCCCTGAAGGAGTACAAGAAGAAGCGCAAGGAGCGCACCACCAGCACGAAGGAGCAAAAGAAGGAGGTGCTGGTGGAGCCTGACAGCATGATACGCTACCTGATGACCAATACGTCGAACAACCAGTTCTACAAGCGTCTGGTGAATGCTAAGGAGGAGGTGGACGGTGAGTTGTGGTGGCTGCACGTCTATATGTTCGACTCGGAGCTGGCTTCAGCCAACAAAGCAAATAGCGGTGCTGACTGGATAGGCAAGCGTGACCTGGAGCTGAAGGCCTTCCACAACGAGGATGCGGGTTCGGACTATGCCAACGACGACTCGGTGAACGACTTCGTACCCGTACACTGGTGTAGCGTCACCACTGGTACGAGGATAGCGCTGTCAAAGAAGTTCACGCTGGCCAACATCAATGACGGATTGTGCACACGTCAGGCCATCGTGCCCATGGACAATAACCGCTACAAGATGATTAGCAGAGGCGATGCTGTGGTCAACCACGAACAGGAACTGAGCCTGAAGGAGTGGGGCTACTGGTTTGACAGGCTGCACGGCACGATGCCGATAGAGAAGCTGATAGACCACGTCTACAACCTCTGTGAGGCGTCGGCAATGGAGGCAAAAATGGCCGCTGACGACGTACTCGACACGCTCAGACGCCGTGCTGTGTTCTATGCCACATGGTTCACCGTGCCCCGCATCGTGGCTCGTCTGCGCCATCAGGAGGACGGCACGCCCGTAGATTTGCAGCAGATAAAGGTGACAGCGGACGACCTGCAGTTTGCCACCATCATCTACGATGCTATCATCTACTGGCAGGACTACTTCTATGGTCAGATGCTACAGGACTCATGGGACAATGCTGGTCGCTCGTTCTTGCCGAGGGTGCGGAAGTCGGCTGCATCAACACTCTTTGAACAACTCAACAAGGAGTTTGCTGTTAAGGACGTGGAGAAGGTACTGAATGTCAGCAAAAGGGCTGCTGAAAGCCACATCTATCGTTGGAAGTCGTCGGGCTATGTGGAGCAAATAAAGCGTGGTGCATATAGGAAGATTTTGAATGAAATCATGTAATGGTTATAAGTTTTTCTTTTGTTACTTTTAGGCGATATTTTTCTGCTGGCTCGTGATGAGTCAGCAGAAATTTGTTATACAAACGAATATAATAATATTATATTATTACGATAATACAACTTCGTCGAAAGTTCTCAAAGAGTGTGGCTACGCAATCTCTCGCTCGGAAAAATGCAAATTTATTTGCATTTTCGCTCGCTTATTCGTACCTTTGTGGCCGCAAACAAGACGAAACGATGACTTATTTAGGTGAACTGATTTCAATTGGTGTCGCTTTCTCATGGACAGCCACAGCCTTGCTGAGTGAGTTTGGCTCGAAGCGACTGGGTAATCTTACACTGAACGTGTTGCGAATGGCGTTGGCGCTTACATTTTCATTGACTTTGTTTCTGGTGGTAACGGGTGAACTGTTACCCGCTGGTGCTTCTGCTGAGGCTGCTGGCTGGATGCTACTTTCAGGACTGGTGGGCTACGTTATTGGCGACTTCTGCCTTTTTCAGTGCTATATCATCATTGGTTCGCGATATGGACAACTCTTCATGACGCTGGCACCGCTCTCTGCAGCCTTGATGGCGTGGGTCACGCTGGGCCAGCAGATGACGATGATGAGTATTGTGGCGA
>Ga0310695_10003538_pt1 | contig 30446 bp, 55 predicted proteins | sample RumenRJG_04DNA_FD_203882 | JGI IMG/M metagenome (GOLD analysis project Ga0310695, IMG submission 203882) | Bovine rumen microbial communities from Lethbridge, Alberta, Canada - RJG_04 (v2) (version 2) | ecosystem: Host-associated > Mammals > Digestive system > Stomach > Rumen | place: Canada...
CTCTTTTAGAATAATAGTATTATAACCTTATAGATATATACGTCAAATATACTTTGACTTAAATATCTTACGTTCACCTAACCTATTTTAGTATTTAAGATGCATGGTTATTGCTTCGGAAACAAGTTATTAGCTTACTTCCTTTGGTGGATTTAGGCTACTTGCAACTTGTAATGTTTCGAGACCACCTATTACCCTCTTTCGCTATTTTCTGCGTGTTGGATAAAAACTACAAGTACATGAGCTTTTCTTTGATTGTAACTTAAATAACTTCCTATTTGATAATAGTATAAAGAACCATTCCGAGTTCTCGTTATTTAATACGTTTGCAACGGTTATTGCTTTCCGTCATATCAAACACTTTATTAAATTTTCAATGTTCTATATATTTTATTAGAAAAGATTACTTATTTTAGTCTCTTTTGAATCTTTGAAGTTTATGAGTTTTAAAGGAGTTAAAAAATGCTTAAATGGAAAAGATTACCAATTGAACATTTAAAACTTACATTATTAATTTCTCAAAAACATAAATTTATGTCAAGTATAAGATGTTATTATATTTACATTTCTTTACAAATTAATATTCTCTCTTTGTATAATAATTACAATCAACCTTTACATCATTAAGAATTCCAAATTTACTACATACTCCTGTAAAAGTTTCAATGTCAAATCTTTCACAAGTAGTACAATCTTTCATGTTTTTATATTCTTCTTTATAATCTTTTCCTGCTCTATTTAAAACCATATAAACATCTTCAAATATTGTTTTCTTATGCTTCATAAGTTCTGAAAGTTTAACAGGAATATCATCATCTGTTGCATATTTTAATGCTTCTTCCTTTGTGTACAACTGACAATCTTCTAATGTTGAATAATAACCACAATTGTCTTTACCCCAAAAAACAGGTGAATTGTGATTCCAATTCTTATCTGAAGCCCATAGTAAATATTTTTCTTCTTCCATGTTATTTATTTATCCTTTCTACAGCTATATTAAAATATTTTTCTTCTAATTCAATTCCTATAAAATTCCTATTGGTATTCTTACAAGCTACCCCTGTACTACCTGAACCCATGCAACTATCTAACACTGTATCATCTTCTACTGTATATGTCTTAATAAGATATTCAAGAAGTGCTACTGGTTTTTGTGTAGGATGAAAGTTAGATTTATCTTTCTCAAATTCTATTATTGCTTTTGGAAAAAATCCTTTATGTTCTTTATTTAAAGGCTTTAACATAGCATCACCTTTTCCATGAAGTAATTCTGTCTTTGTAGGAGTTCCTGACTTATGAACAATATGAGTATCTGTTTTTATCGGATAATATCTGCAACTTCCTGTTTTACTGTATATTGCAGGTTTCTTACTAAATATACAAATATCTTCATAGTTTCTCATAGGTGCAAAATTAGCTTGTTGAAAATTATACCCTCTTTTCTTATTCCACTTCCAGTCATACCTGTATAATTTCTGATTAGATAATCTTAATTGACTACTAAATGGTTCATTTCCAAACAGAGCTATAATACAATCTTCTTTTATTATCCTTTCATATTGATCCCACAATTTATTAAAATCTATTATAGAATCCCACTTGCATGCTGTTGAACCGTAAGGAGGATCTGTCAAAATTAAATCTATTGAGTTATCTGGAATAGACTTCATTACTTCTAAACAATTACCGTTATATAATTCTATCATGTCTTTTATTGTTCCTTTATGTTAAACCATATCATAAAAATCTTTACAACTATATAGTACATTCCAAAAACAAAAGATGTAACTACTGCAACTTGATAAATTAAATCTTCACTAAACCCTGTATTCCATACTAAATCTCTTACTTTATCTTCCCATTCATTTGATACACTTTTAATAAAGATAAAATAAAGAGAATAAAATAAACCTGATAATAACCAAATTATAAAAAATTTATCATAGAAAACCATGTAAAACACCTTTATTTTTATTCATTCATTATTCTGTTTTTTGCTATATTAAAATAATTTTCATCTAATTCAATACCAATGAAATTACGATTAAGATGTTTACATGCTACACCTGTTGTGCCAGAACCCATAGTGAAATCAAGGACAGTTTCATTTTCTTTTGTATGACTTAAAATAAGATATTTCATTAATTCTATTGGTTTTTGAGTAGGATGTAATCCTCTTTGTCCTGCTGCTCTATTATTAAATTCTCTTACATTTTCAGGGTATTTAAGTTCTGTATATTCTTTTTCTATTCTATTACTTTTTATATTTCCATTAAATTCCCCAGTAACAGGATTTGATTTATACCCTGCTTTCATTCTTTGTAACCCTCCCCCTTTGCGTTCTTCTTTTATTGGATAATAATTACATGTTTTACCATTCTTAGTAAAAACCATTACATCTTCAATATGTTTCATGGGTTGATATTTAGCAGAAGCAAAGTTACTTGCAATTAATTTCTTATAATACCATTTAAACTTAAAATTATTTATATTAGAGCATACTAACATAGAACTAAAGGGTTCACTTCCAAATAATATTATAGGACTTGTTTCTTCTTTTACTATATTATTCAAACAATCCCACATAGGTTCAAAAGGAATTATATTATCCCAGGAACAAGCAGTCGAACCATAAGGAATATCTGTAATAATAGCATCTACCTTTGTATTTTCTTTTATCAGTTGGTTCATTACCTCTAAACAATTACCATTATATAGTTCTATCCCCATGTTATATTCCCTTCTTTATCTATTGTCATTTTAACTTCTACTTTTTCTATTGAACCAAATTTTCTTACAGTAATTCCTTCATTATCTTCTCGCAAAATTATATCTCTGTCATCAAGATGAAACTTCTTTCTGTAAAATGCTTCTCTTTCCTGTTTTGGTAAGAGATTAAACATAGTTTTAAGTACATTTTCTTTTTCTGTCATACAATAACCCTCTTAAATATTCCACACCACTCTTCATGTTCTTTATTTTCAAATTCTGAAACTTGTATAAGTCTTAGAAACTGTTCAAAATAACCTGTAAATGGTTGTTTTACAAACTCCCAATCGTCTGTTTTACACCAAATGTCATTTACCATTTTTGAGAAATTTATACATAAATTAGTAGATGATGAATTTGTAGGAACATACCAATCCTCTTTCCTTACAGTAAAAAGTGCTTCATTTCTCAATACAACTCCACCAAAGTCATCATTGTATATAAATTTATCTCTTTTCTTATCTATTATTCCTGCCTTTAATGCTTTATCGTAAGAAATCATAGGACTAAACCAATCTCTGTGTAATATGTAATAAATATCTTCTACTTTCCAGACTTTACATGAACAATTTTTAAAAAGTTTTATTATTCCTATAAAAGTTTGTTTATTTAATTCTTTAGGGAGCTTTAATTTTGGTTCTCCATATTTTCTTATTTTTATTATTTCCATTTATTTACCTTTTTCTATAATTTCTTTAATTGCTTTCTTTTCAAATTCCTTCATGAAAGGAAAATATTTTACACAAAGTTTTGCTAAACAATCGTCAAAATCCATATCCCAAACTTTAATACTATCTTTTCCATGAGTTATACACATTTCATAACATGGATGTCCAGATATAGTAAAATCCTTTCCAAATGCTAAACATTCACAAATTTTTATAATTTGTGAATCATTTATTCGTTCTTCAGAATTACGAATATTTTCATCTATATTAAATGTTTTACATAGTAATTGAAAATCACTTAAATTCATTTCTATATCTCCATATACAACTTGAACAATAGAATCTTGGATTACTTCCATCTGAATTTTCAACATAGTAGTATGTCGGTTGGAAAGGATATGGAAGAGACAGACTTGTACTTTCTAGCCAATTCTGAAGTGCCATATCCTTCCTGAATACTTCTAAATTTATCTTTCTTCCACATATATCACATGTTGGTTCCTTAGTTAGCATAAAGACCTTCTTTCACAATAAATTCTTTTACTTGTTCTTCTATTTCTCGTAGTGTACTTCCAAAGAATGAGTATGAACCTACGGGAGTGAGATTATACCAAGTTAATTCATAGATATTATCATAGTTAGCAACATGCTTTTTAAAATCTTCAACATCTTGCAAATAAAGTTCTTTATCATCTTCATCATATTGTTCTTCCCTTATATAATATTCAATTACTTTTTCAGAATAATTATTAGGATAATTTTCTCTATTTATATAAGAACTATGATGCGTGTTATAAGTTATATGATATTCTCCATAATCTTTATTTGTATATTTTTCTAATAATTCAAAAAGTTTCATTTATAATTCTTTCTAATCTTTAAATTACTTTTTCTCACATTCATAATAATTACAGCAATTATCGCTGTCTACTATTATACAATAATTTGTAATTAAACCTTTTGTTTCTTGGTGAGGTTTTATTCTTAAATTAGCCCATCCTTCATAGATAGTGTTACCGTTAATAAATATAATATCATCTAAAAACTGTTCAAAATTACTGTATCTTACTTTTGTAGGCAAATAATCATCTTCATCAGGTATATAAGGAAAAGGAAATAAACCATGTCTTACACCAGAAATATACCCGCATGCTACTTTATTTTTATCTTTACATAATGCTTTACGACAATATTTACAATCAATACATGACATACTTTATCTTATCCTTTCTTTTCTTTGGAAACTTCCATTCTAAATATTCTTTATACAATTCACAACATTCGTCAATCGGTAATTCTGTATTTGTCTTATATTTTGATTCATAACCTTGTTTATATCTCCATATTACTGTTTCAGGTACAATAGATTCTTTAGGTAATGAATTAAATAAATCTTTCTGTATCTTTTTAAATTTCGTTATTGTTTCTGTTTTTAAATTTACTTCTTGTAAAGCATAAGCAAATAGAGAATCAAAGAAACCCCATACCCAATATTTATTATTAAAAACCCAATCTTGTAATTCTTTGCCTTGTGGAATCTTCTTATAAACATTACTTATCCTACAAGAACAAATAAGTTGACACAACTCTAATAATTGTTTGAACACAAAGTTCTTATTAGTGTTTTTAATAAGGTATTGTGCTGCTTTATATGGGTTTTTATCTGTAATTATTAGCATCATGAGTTCTTTCTTTCTATTATCTCTTTTACTGCTTGTACAATATCAAACATGTGTGTTTCTTCATTATAACCTGTAAAGTCATCTAAATAAGGTTTAATTACTTCTAATAAATTTTCATGTAAGTCTGCATTATTCTTTATAAGATTTAACTTATTTATCATACTTTCTTCATATTCATTTTCTTTCCAATTTAATTCTTTTATTAATTTATCTCTACATGAATTACATAATTCATTAATATCTAAATTATCATCTTTAATTATATCCCAGATAGAATCAGAAATTTCTTCTTTAGAAATATATTCACGTTCATCATAATTTATCCAAGACCTAACTTTATTAGCAATCTCATATAGAGCATGAGCCATTTTATTCGCATTTTTAATTCGTTCTAATTCACTACTATCAAAATCTTTACTACTTGTATCAAATTCAAAAGTTATTTTCATTTTAATTATCCTTTCCTTTTATCATTAGTCAAAAATCTCCTTTATTGTAATAAACAGTTCTACAATTAAAAACATGGGTATAAAAAATACTGCTAAAATATAACTTAAAAAGAAATCTGTTAAATCTTTTCCATTAATTTTTTTACCTCTATTTATTAAACCTTCTTCTGGTGAAAAAGACAAATATATCCAGAATAAGAATAAAGCAACTAAATATATAATAACTGAAACAACTAGTATAGCCATTATTCTAATATTCCTTTCACATTACAAGTATTTTCAACAAAATATTTAAGAATTTGTACTGTTGCTTCTTCACCTTGAACTAAAATAACAGTTTTAAAAGTAAGACAATAATTAAGTAATTTCAAAAGTAATCTGTCAGAAAGTTTTTTAATAGGAAGATTATACTTTTCTATAAATCTTCTTTCTAAATCTTCATATTTACTATATTCTTCTCTTATATCCATTACTTTTATATCTTGTAATGGTTTTACAGGTTCACTTTTGAATATGTGATACTTCGTATGAGTATTTACAATATCCCCAATTTTATTAATAGTATTTTCTACTAATTGTACTTTTTTATCATTTTCTTGTTTAACTTCTTCCATGTTATTACAATTAGGATATACTTTCTGTATTTCTCTTCTGTGATATTCTATTAATAACTTTGATACATTTAATAATTCTTCTTCATTAATTAATTGCTTTTTCATCTTTTAACTCCTTTATTTTTTATTTATTTATAAGAAAATCGTGCTCACTGATTTTATCATAATTTTTTAATAAATATACTAATTTCCCTATGTTTTCTTTATATTTAAACTCATCTTTAACTTTAATATAATCTTTTATTCTACTTTTAAATATTTTTACCCATAATTCCAGGAATTCTTTATTATATACATAATTAAAAGAAGCATATTTTATATTACTATAAATTTTATATTGAAATTTTTCAAATTCTTTTTGGTTTTCTTTTATTATATTATCAAAAAGAGCAGAACTAATTTGAAACAGTTTCATTAAACTCTTTTTTGTAATTATTTTCGTAAGCATTTTTTTACTCTTCTGTTTTACTTACATACATTTGTAAATCTGTAATATAATTAAGTACATTTCCAAGAAAGTATAAATTAGGATCTTCTAATTTTGTTTCTCTTTGAATACTTTGTATTTCTTGTTCCCATATATTAGTTTTATTTTTAATTTCATTTATTAATCCTTGTTTCATTAATTTATTCCTCTTTTATTTTATTTTATTTTCTCTACTTTTATTTCTTTTTTACATACAGGACAAATATAAATATTATATTTTGGTTTTCTAATAAAGAAGAAAGAGTAATTACAATTACTACACTGTATTTTATACTTTCCTTTCTTTTCTCTTTGAATAATATGATTTATTTGTAAGAGTTTATGATAATCTTCTTTTAATCTCTGTACTTCTATATAATCTAAATCTTCTGTAGACCAAGTATCATTATCCCCGCTTACTGCTTTATCTAAATTATCATTAATAATACTAATAAGATTACTTAAATTATCTTGCATTCCGTCATCTTCAACAGCTTCCATGTACCCTCTTATAGTATCAATATTTTTTAAATCTTTAAATAATTTTTCAGTATTATCAATATACATTTCTAAACTTATTTCCCTTTCATGTTTTATACTAAACAAAATTATATAATATTATTTCTAATAGTACAATGTTAAATGTTAAATGTTAAATATTAATATTAAATAATTAATTATAAAGAAGTATATTAGGGTTATTTTTATTTATTTCTATATTATATGCTTTACTAACTATTAATTTTAATTCATTATAAGTATAATCTTTCCTAACTTTAATAAATATATGATATTCATAACATCCATATACTTTTCTAATATTAAAAGGATAGTTTATAATAGTATAATACTCTTTCTCTGTATTAACAGAAACACAGTTAGATTCTTGAACTTTTACACAATTTAATTCGTTCTTTAATATATTATAAATATCAATCCGTACTTGATTACTCTGATACATTATTTCATTCCACCATACAATCACTAAAACCAATAACAAATTTACCTTTATTATTCTCTATTTGTATTACATAAACTTCTTCCCCTATTCTACTATCATATTCATAATAAGAACATTTAAAATTACTGTTATTTAACTCTAATTCAGGTAATTCTATATTAATCTTCTTAATAAGATCTTCCTTATCTTTAAATTCAAACTGTGTCTTTAAAGATTCACTTAAACTTCCTCTATGAAATCTAAACTTCATATATTATTCCTTTCTGTTATTAATACTTATAATATACATTAGGAAGTAAAGAAACCATATTCCCACATGATACAGTATATCCTAATCCCCCGAATTGTATTTCAGAACAATCATACTTATAATTCCAACTACTCATATCACCTTTTTCAAATTGATGATATGCACAAATAACAACTCTTTCTGGTAGTAAAGAATAAGTATATCTATCCCCATTAAGTAAATTAGTAACTACAGATTTATTAACCATATTATTACCTCTATATTATAAGTAACTATAATAATATATTATATTAGGTATAAATACAATGATAATAAAATAAGGGATATTATAATAATATATTATAAGTAAAAGGTATAATATCCTCTATATAATGTACATATTACTATTAAAGATTATTATATAATATTCTATATTGTTAAAGGTATTACATATTAATCACCTTTCTTATATATATATATTATTTTAATACTGTTAAAGAGATAATAAAAATTCCAGAAAAACTAGAATTTCGGAGAGAGTGATAAGAAGGCTCCTATCTCCCTTTTCCCCTCTATCCCTCTATCGGTCTTTTTTCTTACTCTCATGCGGGTTTCCCGCCACTCATTATACCTTGACCTACTAAAATCAACCTGTTTCACTATTCCAACCCTTATTTCTCAGCCAATAATAACTATTTTCACTATTCCAACCCTTATTTCTCAGCCAATAATAACTATTTTCACCATTCAAAACCTGTGGAAGCCCTGTTCCCTGTACTTTACACTACTCAATACCTCTCAACCTCAACAACCACGCTACACAATACCTATACAACACCTGCTGTTACCATCATAGTAACACTCTACACCTACGCAACCGCTATATAAGCCTATTCATGATTAGATTGACTGATTGAGTGTGTTATGTTCCTTGTGTTAGTAGTAGTTTCAGGATTTAATTCCTGTATTGTGCCATGCTTATTAAGTGAACAGTATTTTTAGTATATGTTAAGTTTTGTAAATGGGTGAAAGAACGCTGGAAAGTGTTGTTAGAGTAGTGAAAACAAGAATTTACAATTCTTAATAAAATACCACTTGACAAGCGTTCCCCGTTGCCCTTATAATAAAAAGGTGGTCGGGCAAAGGATAACCGACATAAAAGAATAATAAAGGAGGATAAAGACATGTTAAAAGAAGTAAGCATGAAAACATTACAAAGGACAAAAAAAGACAAAAAAACAGGCGAAACAGTCTTATGCAGTGCATGGGCAGTAGCTATTTATTACGGAGATAAAGTAATAAGTCATATTCCGTTATGTGTGGCAGTAAGTAAAAAAGAGCTTTTAATGCTCGAAGATGACATAAAAGCATATAATATTTTAAAGGATAAAATACATGACAAAGAATGTTATAATTATTGTGTAGATTTATTAAGATACTTTAGAACTATTAATTATAGCAAAGCTAAAGTAGAAAACGCCTATGTAAGAGAATCTTACATGGGTTTAATTGGAAAGCATGCCATAGAACAAATAATGATGCATGCTATTGCACTTAACGCAATAAAAATAAAGACTTCCAAAAAAGAAAATGGATACGAATTAGAAACAGTCGATTTAAAAGAAACTTTTGATTGTGTATTGTATAAAAAACAATATTATGTAACAAGATGCATGATTGAAACTTTATTAAAAAATATGGTTTCTAAAATGCAAGATTGGCAATTAAATAACTTTGAAAGAACTTTTAAATTAAATTTATTAGAGGATAAAGAAATTCAAATGCTTGCTAATTATATCTTTGATAACTTTATCGTACTTGATAAGGATATTAATTGTAAAGAGTTAGTTTTTATAACTGATTGTTTAAAAGCATACAAACATGAAACAGTCTTTTAAAAGACTGTTTCATATAAAAAAGTTTATTAGTTATTAATTAAATGGAGGATTAAAAAATGTGCGTAGTTATTAATTATTATAATAATGATAATAAAATTGAATATACTGTTAGTGAATTCGGTAACGATGGACTTTATATTAAATCTATTAAAAATAATTATTATATGTTTTATAAAAAAAGATATATAAGTAAATTAAATATTAAAGATGAAATGGTTTATAACTTATTGAATAACTTATATGTTATTAGCGATAAATTTAATGTTTTTAATGATAATGAATATCTTAGGTTATTGAATAGGCTATTAAAATGGACATCTTGTAAATACACCTATTAAGGTTTTCGGGGGGCGGTGATTATACCGCCCCATGATTAAAAGTTTATTAGTTATTAATTAAAGGAGGATTAAAAAATGAAAAAAGTACAGATTGAAAAATTTATAGATAAAGTTTATGACTCTGGTAAGTTAATTAATAATCTTTCAATAGTTGACTTCAAAGAAATTGAAAGATTATTTAATGAATTAAAAGTAAATAAACAATCTGAAACAATATTAAAGAACCCTGCCATGTTCTTTGAAAAGTATGGATGCAAAATTATTAAAAAAGCAATTAGCTATAAGATAATAGCATATTAAAATTAATAGGATTTATAAACCCCTCTATATTGCCCGCCTGAGCGGGCAATAATTTTTATTTCAAAGTGGTAAAGTAATTTCTTATTCCCCTCTAAAATGTACCTCTCTTCCGCAAGCCATTAACCCATCATGATTGCCTTGTAACTCTCATGTTTACTAACATACGAGGGATTAAAGTCAAGTAAAAAATTTTTAATATTTTTGATTTTTCAACATTGACAAATTCTAAAAAGTATATTCATGATTTATCATTGACAAATTAAAAAACATGTACTCATGATTTAATTATTATATTTGTAGTAATAACATTGTATTAAATACAATTATATAATAATATAATAATATCCTTTTTATTATTCTTTCATTATTTTAACCCATGTATAAATATATACATGGGTTTTTTATTTATTAAATATCATTGCATGAAAATACAATATATGTTATTATATACTTGTTAAAAGAATTAAGGAGGAAACAAAACATGACAATCACAGAAGAAACAAGAGTTGTAGTAAATACAAAAAATAACAGATTATTTTCTATTGACGGAATGTTATATTTTGATAAAACTATTGAAGAAGCAAAAATAAGATGTGAAAGAGAAGCACAAGAGAAAGTGCAAAAATTTACAAGTTATTTAACAGAATACCCGAATCAAGAGGAATACTGGAAAAGCCAAATAAAAGAAAATAAAAGTGCAAAATTTAAAATTATTACATATAAAGAGTATCAGGAAAGAGAAAGAAATAAATATCTTTCAAAGAAACCGAAAAGAATTAGTGAAAAAGCCTTTTATTATGCTTTAGAAGTATTACCTCCTATGAATTGGGTTACAATAAATAATGTAAATGAGTTTTGTATGTCTGAAATGTTATCAGGAGTTTATACAAATCAATATGCAAAGTATAACGGAAAATATTATACAAAGATTGTTGATGCTTATGATAAAACTACATGGTTACATAACTTTTTAAAATAAATTTTTGAAACCAATTAATTTATTTACCTATAACAATTATTGTTATGGGTTTTCTTTTATTATAAAAATTGGTTGAAACCCAATAAAATCGTTTTTAGGAAAATTAATTAATTTTCCTAAAAATAAAATTTAATAAAACATAACTTGTAAACTTGATTAGAAAATAACATTGACAAATTTTATATCATGTACTCATAATTATTATTTTATTAAAATTAATTTATTTAATTTGTCAATGATAATATGTAAGTTATACCCCATTTACAAAACTTAAAATTATATTACTAAAAACTATGTTACTTTTAATTTTTAAAAATAGTTTATAATATAATAATAGCAAGTGTTTTCAGGTTTAGAAACCCGAACCAACAAAAAACATGTTACATATAACATTGAACGAAAATAAACTTTGATATATAATACAAGTATAAAGAGTTAAGCAAGTGGCTTAACCAAAGTTAAAAGAATTAAGGAGAAACAAACATGAAAGAACAAAAAAGAGTTATTAAAGCAAATGTTGAAGATGCACAAAAATTAGATGAAATGTTTCAGAATTTACAAGACTTACAAAAAATCTATGATAAGTTAAGTAAAGAATTAAAAAAATCAAAAGAAGATATTTTAAAATTTTTAAAAGAGAAAAATTTATTGGCTACAGATATGAGTAGTGTTCAGGGTGAAAAATTAATTTGTAAAGTAATTTACAAAGAACAATCAACAGAATTTTCAGATGAAATAATGTTGACTAAAGCACCAGAAACATATAAACAACTTTTAGAACTTTATAAAAAAGAATGTATTGACCTTAAAACATTAAAAATAAAAGCCCCATCAACTTATGATGAAGTTAAAGAGAAATATTATAAAGTAAGTAGAAAAGAATGTTATGCGATTAATGGAGTAGAGGAAGTTATATAACTTCCTCTACATTAAAAGGATTTTATCCTTAATTCTTATTATAAGTTTCTTATACGAAACTTATTCCCTTGCTCATGTTTTGTTTGTTTTGCGTGAGCAAGGATTTTTCTTTTATAAAAGTAATAAAGTGGTAAGTAATTTATTCCCCTCTAAACATGAAACCTATCTTCCGCAACTTGCCAACCCATTTTGGTTGCCTTAAAGCAAGTAAAATCAATTAATTGAGGGTGTTAAACAGATTTAAAAAATTTTTAAAGATTTTGATTTTTCAACATTGACAAATTTTGATTTCCCTACTCACTATAATAACATTGACAAATTTTAAAACATGTATCTAAGTATTTTGTTTATTAAACAGTAAATATCATTGCATGAAAATACAATGTTATGTTATACTTTATTTGTTAAAAGAATTAAGGAGATAAGTTTATGACAGCACTAACTAAAAAACAAAATTTCAACATTTACACTTTTAATTTTAATGAAATGTTGAAAACAGCTATCGAGGATAAGGGAACAATATCAGAATGTTATTCACTATTTCACGAATACTCATTATATAATCAGTTTTTAGCTATAATACAATTAAAAATGCAAGGTCTTAAAATCACTCCTTTAAATTGCGGTAGTAAATGGATAAAAGCAGGCAGAAAAATAAAAGTAAATAAAAGCAATGCTATATGGTTGTGCCTTCCTATATATAGAGAATATTGGAAGGAAAATGAAGAAACTGGAAAAAAAGAAAAAATAAAAGTCTTATCACACTTTAAATACTGCCCGAATTGGTATTCATTAGAACAAACAGAAGGTAAAGAATTTAATGCAAAAACTTGTACTATTACAGATTTTGACTTTGATAAAGTTTATAAGAAGTATAACATTGAGATTGTTGATTTTGAAGAGTTAAACGGAAACATTCAAGGTTATGCCAAAGTTAAAAATAATAAACTTGCTATAAATCCGATTGCAGAACATCCCGAAATGACTATACTACATGAAGTTGCACATATAGCATTTAAACATGATAAAGTTACTTATGGCAGTAGATTAAAAGAAGTTGAAGCTGAAGCCGTTGCATATATAGTCGGAGCGATTTTAAAATTCAGTGATGAACAATTATCAAGTAGTCGTGGATATATTCAAAGTTGGTTAGGTGATGGTTGTGAATTACCAAAAGAGAATGCAGAAAATATATTCCGAATTGCTAAAGATATATTAAATGCAGGATGTACAAAAAAGATTGAATTGCAGAAGTAATCATGGGCGGGAACTTCCCGCCTTTTTATTTTTATGGGTTAATTTTCTTTACCTCTATAACCTTATTCCGCAAAGCCATATACCCATAACGATTGCCTTAAACTATCATAATTATTGAATTATAGAGGGTTAAATTATTATAAAAAATTTTTAAAGATTTTGATTTTTCGGAAAGCCTTTAAACAACATTGACAAATTTTAAAACATGTACTCATGATTTACATATATTATATATGATTAGAGTATAATTTATTTAATTTGTCAATGTTATTATTTAATTAAACCTCATTGCATGAAAATACAAACATGTTATATAATTATATTGTTAGAAGTTAAGGAGATAAGTTTATGACAGTATTACAAGAGGATATTACATTACAAGACATTTATAATAACCCATGTATATTAAATAAGTACTTGAAAAATTGGAGTATTCAAAAAGTAGATGACGAGCTTGTATATGTAAATAATAAAACAGGAGAACAGTTTTTATATTTTCCTTACTTCCCTTATAACCCATATATTAATATGGAGTATCTTAATCAGTACAAATTAACAGAACAGGACATTCAAGACTTTATAAAAGATATAGACACATAACCTAAGTAATAACAACATTGCATCAAAGTACAAAGTAATATATAATACAAGTATAACAGTTAAAGAGGAGTTAAACAAATTATGGAAAATAAAGAAAATAGCATATTAAAATTTATTCAGGAATATAGTAAATTTAAACCTGTTAAAACAGTATCTTTAGAAGAGGAGTTTCTTATAAGACAATTCCAACACATGTATAATACAGTTAAAATATATTTAATTAATAAAGCATCAGCAGAGTTGAAAAATACAGATACAGACCTTATGGTAAATATAGTAAATATTAATAATGAAGTTTCGGAATATATGGAAAATCTCATATTAAATGAGTCTGAGAAGTTTAGAACATTTTATGAAATAGCATATCAAGACTTATATAATTGTGACTAAGTAAAGTTTTTTGTCCTCCTTAATTTAATAACAAAAAGTAAAAGTAAGTATTAAAAATAATACTTACTTTTATGTTATGTAAAATTAATGTGAAACATTATGAAATTTTATACTTGGTCATGAGGGGTGATAATGTTAAACATTAATTTCAATCTTGAAATAACATTGACAAATTTTATATTTCATACTCATGTTTTCATATATTATTCTATTCTTAAATAACATTGCATAAAAATACAATGTTATGCTATTATGTACTTGTTATTAGAAATAAGGAGATATAAACTATGTTATTATTAGACGAACTTACAGAGGAACAAACAAACACTTACAATCCAAACAATATTAATACTTCTTTTATTTACTCTCATGGGTGGAATAGTAAAGACGAGGAGATATTTAATACATTAAAACAAGCCTTTGAAAACAGACAAGCTAACAGAACACAAGAGGTTATGGAAGGTGACAGAGTTATTATAAAAGACAAGACAGGAAAAGAAATTTTTTATAACTATGGTATGGTAGAAAAAGCAAGTCATTATAAATCGGGTTTCGGAGTATGTGAACAGCCGTCATGTTGTGTAGGTCTTAATAAAGACAATACTTTACCTCAATACTTTTCTATTAGTGGTGGTTCATTCAGACAATTAGATACAAGTAAATTAAAGTATGTCGGAGAATGTGAGAGAGTATTCTGGACATGGGGTTCTCATGGGGCTTGCGGTAATGGTGGTATATATGTACCATGTAAAGTTAATTGTTATGAACTCATAACAGATGACGAGTTTATCCCTTATGAAATTACAAGACTTTATAATTCAGATTTTGGATATAAATATAAGATAGAACGCAGACATTCACTTGATAAAAATAATTTAAGCGGTAAATGTTTTAAAACTATACAAGGTCTTGTAAAGTATTTAAGAAATCATAAAATGTATATAACAGGAAAAGAAAATTATACTTTTAGAAAATGTCTTAAAGTATCTGTTAATAAAGAGTTTAATGTTGTATGGGTTAATAATAGTAGAGAGTTTAGAGAACTCTTACAACAAGCAGACAACTCATTTGCAGAACTTAAAAATGGTAACTATTGGAGAACATTCACAATCGGGAATACTCAGTACTTACCAAACTACTTAGAGGAATTTAAACTCAATTATAATGCATGTAATGAAATATATGGATAAAATAACATTGTATTAAAATACAAACATGTGTTATTATATAATTGTTAGAAAAAAGAAGGAGATAAGTTTATGACAACAAGAGTATTAATGAGAACAGACGAAAACAATGTAGACCATTTATTAGAAATGGAAGTATATCATCACTATGGATATTATAATTTTTCAGTACGACAAATAGAGGATAAACATGACGGTTTTATATCTTGTATATTATTTAAAGACGGTAACTTTGTAACCAAAATTGCAGAGGGTAGAAAATCACAAAAGAAATTAGATAAATACAATAACTATATACAAGATATTAAAAACACTTTATTCGATATGTATAATAAAAAAGAATATCGTGGAATGGCTTTATTAGTACAAAAAGCAGTTTAAAATATATTTTCTTTTAGCATTGTTTTTCTCACCTACTCTCTATATGGGAGTAGGTTTTCTTTTATTACCTCATAAATAACATTGACAAATTTTAAATTCTATACTCAATACTTTATATATCATGAGTACATGTTTTATTATTTGTCAATGCTCTATATTATTTATATAATAAGTATCTTAAACAACATTGTATTAAAATACAAACATGTGTTATTATATATTTGTTATTAGAAATAAGGAGTTACAAACTATGAGAAAAAATTATTCTGAATTTAAAGAAAAGAACACGAAAGACTTTAACAAGTTTATTAGTAAGTATTGTTTCTTTGCATACAGTAACAAACAATTTCAAGAAGGTTTAGAAAAAGTTGGAATACCTGCAAACACAGAAACAAAAGACCTTAAGAAATACATTGTAAGACTTGATTCTGTTGGTGGTTATTTACTCAAAGACCATGAAACAGAGTATGACAAGATATGTAAGAAGTTATTAAAAGTTGAAAGAAAGTATTTGAATAACTTTAAAAACTTATATTCTGCTTTATTATATGAAATGTATAATCATGAATGCGGTTATACTTGGAATTTCACAGACTGCTTAGAGCCTTTAGGGTTTAATAGAAAAGACCTTAAAACAAATAAGCAATTATTAAAAGCATATAAGAAAGCGAAACAATCTGTCATAGCCTATGAAATGAGCAAAGAATAATAAATAACATTGTATTAAAATACAATCATGTGCTAATATATAATTGTTGTTAGAAGTTAATTAGGAGGATAAAGTCATGTCTAGTTTTGATGTAGAAATGGTAAAGAAAGTTTCAGATTATTGTAATTGCTTTGGTAGTAACTTTTCAGAATTTGCATTTGTTATGAGTAAAGAACATAGAACAATTCAACAAAATTTCACAAGAATTTGTTTAGAATGGTTAAAAGAACTATCAAATACTGAATATTTTGATGACAGAAATGAAGCATCTGTTATGTTTGCTAAAAGTATTAAAGACCAATTAGACAATACTGTCTTACCTTATACCTAGAAAGGATAAAAGATATGCACAATAAATTATATTTACTGATCGAACCAAATTTACCTACATACGATAAAATTATGGATAAAGATTCTGTCCTTGAATTTGTATGTGATAATATAGATTCAGAAGATAAAGAACTTTTGAAAGAACATTATAAAAGAAATGATATAACTAAAAAAGGTGACTCTTATTTTGATGAATTATTAGCAAATTATTTGAACTCTATGGGATATATCTTACATACAATTGATAACGGTATTATAAATATTGAAGATTATCAATATCTTTTACAAGAGTTATGTCCTGATAGATTTGATGTAAAGAAACTTTTTGCAGAATAATTTTATCCTTCCTTAATTCTAACAAAGTAACCATACCTGCTACACTGCGGGTATGGTTACATCTATTATTTTTTTAAGCCATCTACCCATCATGATTGCCTTACTTCTCAATATTTATAATAGTTTTCGAGGGTTAAACATATATAAAAAGTTTCTAAAATTTTTATATTTTCCCCGAACTAACATTGACAAATTCTGAATTTTATACTTATGATTTACCATTGACAAATTCTTAAAACCTGTCAACACTCTCAACATTGACAAATTTTAAATCATGTATTCATGCTATTAAATATATTCATGATTATATGATTTGATTTATCATTGTATTAAAATACAATGTATGATATGATTAGATTGTTATTAGAAATAAGGAGTATTTAATTATGTTATCTCTTACAAAATTAAACAAAGAATTTAAAGCAAAGTTCGGACAAGACTTAACGCAAGAACAAGCATGGGGAATAGTTGCTTTATATGCTGAATTTCTTGGAAATGAAGAAGTTAAAAAACTTGCTTTAGATAAAATTAAGAAATAACATTGTATTAAAATACAAAATCTGATATTATATAATTGTTGTTAGAAATTAAAGGAGATAAGTTTATGGAAAACCAAGTATTAATGACAGTAGACTTTAGAAACAGAGATAATCAATTATTAGGTGACTTAATACATTATGGTAACAGTGGAATGGGTAGACAATTAGTAGAATTAATTGAAGATGAAAGCCTTTGGGATAATGAAAAGCAACAAAGACTTATGACACACCATGAATTTAAAAAAAGCACTTGAAGTCTGGGAACAGGTAAAAAGTTTAAAAATAGCAGAATTAATAAGAGAAGTAGACATGGTATGGAATATTCGCAGTATAGAGAAGTTAATATCCGAATTACTACATAACCCTTATGTATCTTTGGAAACACAAGATATTGAAACTATTGTAAGAAATGAATTTTTAAATTTTAATTTTACAATAGGTGGTACTTCTTTGTTTTGTTCTTTTGTAGAGCGTGATGGTTTCCTCAGATTATCCTCAAATGTAGATATAGAAATAAACGGAAAAGGACTTGACTACGCTTATGAAAATATCAATATGGAATATCCTACATTATGCTTACTCTATATGAAAGCAGGGAAAGTAGCAACAAGAATATAAATAACATTGTATTAAAATACAAGCATGTGTTAATATTATATTGTTGTTAGAAATAAAGGAGATAAGTTTTATGCAAGTTACAGATGAAGAAATACTTAATATGTATGAAAAACTTGGTATTATTCCAAATGGTGAATCCTTAGAAGATATTACAAGGTTTATTCATGTTGGTGATACAAAAGACTTTGTATATAAAAATACTAATTACAGAATACACAGATATTATATGTGTATTGAAATATTAGATATGACGAATGCGGGAAAACGTGGAAAAGAAGTAAGTATCTTATCTTTCAATTATCAAAATGAAAATTCTTCCTCTGAAATAATATACTTACCTTTTGAAAACTTTCATAAAATCTTTGTTAATAATAGTATCGGGGAATTTTCTTTGTGTTCTGACTTTGAGAAAATTCGTATATCTTTTAGAAAAGAAAAAAGTAATAAATATATTAACTCTGATATTAGTATTTATAAGAAACTTACAGAGAAACCAAAGAAGTGGACTATATCTCATGTTGTTAGGGCTTTACTTAATAATCAATTCAAAAACTTAAAGTGTGATGGGGTATATACAGACGACTATGCCTTTGACGCTTCTGTTAATTATGGAAAAGGTGAATTGAAGAATGTTAGAGAGTTCTGCGAAAAAATTATCAGAGGACATTGGTCGGTTTATGAAAGTAGTAATGTACCAAATAAAATACATGTTAATTGTTTTCATTTCGATAATAATTCATTTGTATTTTGTTTATAACATTGTATTAAAATACAATCATGTGTTATTATATAATTGTTAGAAAAAAGGAGATAAGTATTATGATAACAAGAGTATATACATTATATAGATGTTCATGTGGTGCTTATGGGATAGATGATGGTACGAAAGAGATAAAATGGGCTGAAAATTTACAAGAGTTTAATAAATATACAAACTTAAACCTTACGGAATCTGATTTTGACAATGCTGAAAAATGCTATATGTGTGATTATTGCGTAAATCATTGGGGTATGGATTTATGTAAATGCGGTAGTGGTGAAAAAATCCATGAATGCTCTTGTGGTTGTGGTTTACCTGCTCAAACATATAAAAAACAAGAAAAGAGGGTATTGTGGGTATTTTAACCGAAGTAAATCAAAAAGCAAAAGAACTTGAAGAATTGAAACAAACGGCAATTAAAAAAATTGTTGCCGAATGCAAGAAATTTGAAAATAAAAAAATCAAGTTTATATCAAAAAAGAGTCCGAGAGTTTTCATTATAAACTTTAAGGATTTAGAGAATAATTGGAGTCCATTATACTATGATTTTGAATATCAGTTTAAATGCATTCTCTATATATTCAAACATACTAACCCTGACAATTTAATAAATAAATGGGAACAAATAAAAAAAGACGGCATTTGTAAAGTCTTGCCCGATAGATATACAAAGGGCGAATTAGATTTTATAGTCCACGACAAACAGGCAAAAGAGGATTTTTACTCATCAAGCCTTATAAAAATAAGTTTAAATCCGAGATTAATAGAATTTTTAGATAGTATATTATTAAATTAAAAAATATATGGATAAAATAACATTGTATTAAAATACAATCATGTGTTAATATATAATTGTTGTTAGAAATAAGTTATAAGGAGAAATTAATTATGCCAAATTGGGTTACAAATGTTGTAAAAGTCACAGAAAACATAGAAGAATTTAAGAAAAGAGTATTATCAGTTAATGATGAGGGGGAAGAATATTTCGACTTTAATAATATTATCCCTATGCCACAAGACTTACTTATAGAAAGTGGTTCAGACTCTTACAAATATTTGGATAATAAGAGAATAGATAAGTTATTTAAAGATACTTTTAATTCTGAAGATACACAAACAGAATTTGTAGATAAAGTCTTATTAAATCTTATTAAAAATAATATTCCTTATGCAGAAACAGAAGAATTAAAAAACAGGGAATTAGACAGAGTAAAAAACCAAGCAAAAGGATTTTATAATTTACAAAAATATGGTTATGAGGATTGGTACAGATGGGCTTATGATAATTGGGATACTAAGTGGAATGCGTGTGACACAGAAATAATAGAAAATTGTACAGGTTTATATATTACCTTTAAGACTGCATGGTCATGTCCTTTCGCTATCTTTAAAAAATTATGTGATGAATTTAATTTTACGGTTGCTTATGCTGACGAAGATATAGGAAGTAATTTGGGAATTATTACTTGTAAAGATAAAACATTATTTACGGAAGAATTAAATAATAAAACTCCTGAAGTTAATGCTTTCACTTCTCTTTGTATAGAAAATGGAACTGTTGGAGATACGGAACATTTACATGAACTTATAAAAGACTATGAATTAGAAATAAATAATAACGACTTTAATGTAGTTACTTCAAGATTAAGTTGTTATTTACCGTAAAAGAGTATTAATAGATGCAAAAATCAGAATTACATTTCATAATACAAGAACAGAGAGGTTATAAATATATTTACCCACATGGATATATACCGAATTGGAAAGATATAAATTTATATCCATGTGGGTTGAAACAAAAAGATTATTATAAAGCAGAAAAGGAAGCAAGGAACAGATTAAGAGAATTAAAATGTGTACCAAAACATAAAGCATATAGAATTATAAAAAGATATATTCCTATAATAGAAAATGATTTACAATTAAAATTATCCTTTCCACAACATATTTTCCTTAATTTCTAATAACACAAACTAATAGTGGAAAGAGTGGCTCGAAACTTTTTAAAGTTGAGAGCCTTTTCCTTTTTGAGTTACAAAGAAAAGAATATATACTTATATTACTCATGATTATTACTTTCCCCCTTGTTAAAACAATATAAAAAATTTCATGATTTTTATATTTTCACCGAAACAACATTGACAAATTTTAAATTTCATACTTATTAATTCCTTTTATACTATTTTGAAATAACATTGTATTATAATACAATTTATGATATGATTTGATTATTAAAGGAGATAAGTTTATGATTAATTTTATTCTAATTCTTGCATTAGCATTTTCAGTCTTTATGATTTTTTATTTATCTTTATTTACTTTGTTCTTAATGGAAAATAAATAACATTGTATTAAAGTACAATATATAATATTATAATAGAAGTAAAGGAGAAATAAGTTATGACAGTTGAAGCACAAAAAAGGCTTAATCTTACACAAGAAGACAAAACACTTTTAAAGGACTATGGGTATCTTGACGAGGACTTTCCGCAAATAAGACGAGCGTACAGTAAAACTACTTATACTTTATGTGAAAATACGAAAATATCAGGGAAAGAAACAGAAATAGAAGGTATGAAAGCAATAGAATTATTAGGGAGAGAAAACTTCCTTAGTGGGTTAGCTCGTTCAGCATTCCATTACTCTGCATATAGAAATATAACAGAGAACAGTGGTATTTATTTCAATAGTAGTAAATTATTCAAATAAAGGAGTGAAAGAATATGGCAATAAAAAGAACAAATGAAGAAATTTATAAGAGATATAATTGGCTTCTTAATGCAGTAGAGGAAGAAGAAAACCAAGACGACATTACACAAACGAAACTTTGGTCGCAAATAGACTTTATCTTGTGGCTTGAGGGAAAGAAACAATCTTTATAATGTAAAGTTATTATATTATATAAGTAGAAGTAGTATTATACATAGTAAGTTTCTTTCCTTCCTTTCTGTAACTTTAATAATACTACTTTTTTCTTTTACTTATAATAACATTGACAAATTTTAAATCATGTACTCATGCTATAATAATATGGTATAATCTTGTTGTATTAAATTTTTAATAAAGAGAAGTATAATAAAGGAAGTATAAGAAATTATGGCAAGGCAGATAACGGTAGATACAGACACTATTATAGGGTATAACTATATATTAAAACAGTATTATGTAGAAAATCAAGCAACAACTACATATAGAGAAACTACGACAGATATACTTAATGTCCTCTCAATAGTAGCACCTCTCCATCATATTACAGAATCACAACTCTTATATTTATCAAGTAACCTTGAATCTCTTGAAACTCTTTCTTATACTTTAAGTGACACAGGCTCTTATATACATTCAATCCAATTTAATACTTATATTAAGTATCCTCTTGTTCTTAACTGTCCTAAAAGTAAAATGTATATTGGAAATTCTAATATAGTGTTTGATTTAACTTTAAATGAATCCTCATATAGTAGAATACATATTATACAAGAATTCTACAGAGATTTTATTGGTTTATTATTAGACTTGAATGATTTACAATACATATATAATTTACTTTTATCTTATTATAGTTCAGGTGATATAAATAATGTATATAATATAATAACTGATACAGAAGCAGAACCTCTTACTTATTCTAATATGTTTGCTATAAGTAATTGGGATAATAAGCAGTTAGCAGTCTACAACTGTACTTTGAATCCTAATAATTTATATAATAATATTCCTGTCCTTGATATAGTTAGTACTGATACAGATAATAATACTATTACTACTTTAAATAGTATAACAAATGAAGTAAGTATAGGGGATAAGATATATGTAAGTGGTACTACGACTAATACAGATACATATAGTTATAGTGCTGACGGAGAGTATATTATAAGTAATATAAATAATAATATTATTATTACTACTGAAAATATACAAGGAAGTTATACTTTCCCATTCCCTAAAACTTACTTATTAGAAGATATATGTATTATAGATAAAATAAGTAGAGATGACTCTACAATATTACTAAAAGACCAAGTTCCTAATACTGTTAAAGTAGGGGATAAAATATATGTAACAGGTACACAACAAGAAATAGAGAACCAAGTAGTAAGTTGTGACGGAATATATACTGTTGGGGCAATACATAATAAGACTATTACTGTACAAGAAGCACCATTGACAAATTTTGAAAATACTGAAGACTCTGATACATGTTATATATCTAAACACTTATTTATAAGTAATATATTAAGTATTAATAGTAATACTATATTATTACAAAATACTATTCCTTATATTATAACTGATAATACAAGTCAAATATTAGTAAGTAAAGATAATACAGAAACTACATATACAGTAACAGGACATACAAATAATACTATACAAGTATCAAGTATATCTTCTTATAACCCTACATATCCGCAAGTAAATAAAGTAACTCCTAATGCATCAGTACAAATACAAGTAACAAGTACATCTAATTCTACTGTATTCCCTGTTACTACTTTTATTGTAGATAACTTCTCAGAAGCACAAGAATATATAAGTTTATTAGAAAATCTTCCTGTACCAAATAATACTATATATAATAATATATTAAATACAGTTCCTACAAGTAAAGAAATATCTTTACCTACTACAACAAGTATAAATAGTATGGAATTTTTAGGAATATTTGATAAAGTATATAAAGACATAGTAGTTTCTATATAATACTAATATATATAATATACATGTATATATAAGGTAACTGTATAGTGTACTAATATATATATAATATACATGTATATAAGGAAAATACTAATACTATATATATAGTATTAGTATTTAATAAGCCTGAAAAAATCATGAAAAACAGGCTCAAACCTTGAAATTTCGTTTTTAGAAGTTTTGTTAAACTTCTAAAAATATAATTTAATAAAACATGACCACGAAACTTAATTAGAAGTATAATATTCTCTTTATATTAAATACTAATATATATAATATAGTAAAGTATTAATAATGTATTATATATAATAAGGTAATAATATATTCCCTATATAAAGGATACTAATATATATATATAATATAGTATAAGTAATAATATATATATAATATACGTGTATATAAGGCAGAGTATAATAATACTATATATAAGATACTAATATATATATACAATATACATGTTATAAGGCAGAGTATAATAATACTATATATATATATAATAAAGTATAGTATCTCTATATTATATATAATACATGTATATAAGGCAGAGTATAAATATTTCATATAATAACATTGACAAATTATAAATAATGTACTCAGTATACCCCATTTACAATACTTAATAACGTAATACTATGAAATATGTTACCTCTACTGTTTTCAACTTCCTTATTTTATTACTCTCACAACAATTTCCAAGTTTAGATATCTGAACCTGACAAAAATGTGTTACCTTGTACAGTATACCCCATTTACAATACTTAATATTATAACACTAAAAACTATGTTATTTTTAAAATACAAATACAAGGAACTTGTTACTCTCACAACAGTTTCCAAGTTTAGAAACCCGAACCAACAAAAAATATGTTACATATAGCATTGACAAATACTGAAACAAGGTAAAATAAAAAGAGCATATTGCTATGCTCTTCTCATTCAAGGGTGGAAACCCTTGCTTTGCGTGTAATGGTTATTAGGTTAAGGAAACTAATGTCTGCTTCCAATTATATAATTTAATAATAGTTTCATCTACACTTAATATTAAATTATAAAATAGGTAATAAAAAATCCGATTCTGGAAAGCCTACTCCCACAAGGGTTTCCGCCTTTTTCATGCCCGACCAATCGCTGTATCCCTTTATTTCCATACCTTTTTATTACCTTGTATTTTAATACAATATTTTATTACCCTTTATAGTAGTATAATTATTTTAATCTTTATTTCCATTATTCCTTTATTATTTTACCTTTTTAATCTTTGTTACCTTGTATTTCAGTATAGTTATTTCATAGAGGGGAAGATAGAATAATATTTATACCTTTTATTTTCGCCATTTCTTATTATTGTATTTTAATAGTTATTCTATATATATATATTAAAGTATCTTTATATATTATTCTACTCTATTTCTTTATGTATATAGGAGAGTTACTTATTATATATTTTCTATATTTATAAGGTATTAGTTATATATTATTCTTTATTTATTATATATGTAGAATCTTATATTCTTATGTTATATAGAAATATTAATATTACATTTGTAGTAAATTATTTATATTCGGGAGGGAATTATAAAAAAAGAGTATTAGAGGGGTTAGGGGAAGTTAAGTTTTGTAAACCTTGAAACCCTTTATTTACAAGTAATTCCACCTTTTATTTTTACCTTTATTTTCTATATATTTTACTATTATTTTCTTATACTTTTATACCCTTTATTTCTATATTAAAAAACCTTACTATTTTTACCTGAAAAAATTAAGTAAATAACATTAAGTAAATAACATTAACATTGTATTAAAATACAAAGTATAGTATTATAAAAATGTTAATAAGAAAATAAGTAAAGGAGAAAGAAAACATGTACAAATTTGTTAGAAAAGATACTGACTATAATTCTTATAGAGAATTACTTAAAAAAGGGAATAAAATTATCGGGTTTATAGAACAAAGACCACAAGGGAATTTTGAAGACAGTAATAAATTTTTCTATGCTTATGGGAAACCTTCTCAATCTTCCTTTATATCTTTTACTTGTGACTCATTAGAACAAGCAAGAAAAGAAATTATTAGTAACTTATAAAAATAAAAATAATAATATTAACATTAGTAATAATATTAGTAATAATATTAGTAATAACATTGTATTAAAATACAAAGTATAGTATTATATAATTGTTAAAAGAAACAAGGAGAAATAAGTATTATGACAAACACTACTACTAACGAAATTAACATTCAAGAAATGTTAAACAAAAATTATTACTGTAGTTATAAAAAATTACATAATAAATATTTATTAGACTTTAATAATAAAAGTAATTTATTTATCCAACAATTCAATAATACTTCTTCTACTCTTAATAATATTAATAAATTATGTAAGTATAGAATAAGTGAAAATACTATTACTGTATTAGTATTTATTAGTTCTGATAATAAATCATTAGAATACTTTACTATTACAAGAAATAATAATAATAAATTATGCGTACAAGATACAGGAAGACTTTATAAAATTACCCATTGTAGGGAATACTTAAAGTCTACTAATAACCTTCCATTCCTCATTATTCAACAACCTATACAATTCTTATCTAAAAAAAGTGAAGAATTTAAAATATATAATAATCCTTATTCAAGAATTACTTTAGAAAATATTAATAATAGTAATAATATAATTAACAGTACTTACTGCTATATAAAAGGAATTGGAAAAGCTACTCGAATATCAAATATTATTCCTTATAATATCCCATATAATACAAGTATAAATACAATATTAGATAAATCGGGGTATTATTTACCATACTTTCAACAACAACTCGAAGGGAAATTAGAGGAGTATAAAAGAAATAAAGTAACTAAAACTTTATACGACAAAGAATCTGTTATAAACCAAAAATTAAATATTATTAAACTTAACTTAAATACTATTCACTCGATACTTGATATTAACTTTAAAAATATTTCAGTAAGTAATAATATTCTTGATAATAATAAAACTAATATCTTATTAAATCAGTATTATAAGAATATTAGTAACTTTAAATATTATCTGCAAGAATATAACTCTATATTATCTAATATAGAAACATTAAAAGAAATTAGTATAGGAAAAGAAACCTATATCCCTTACTATTTAAGAGATATACAAGACTTTAAAACAAGTATTAATAATCTTACTCAAAAAACATATCAGTTTATTCACTCTCTACCTACTACATAAATAATATTAGTAGTAGAAATAACATTGTATTAAAATACAAAGTGTATTATTATATAATTGTTAATAGAAATAAGTAAATAACGAAAGGAAGGAAGCCCATCGGACAAAGGACTGCTATTTTAATCAAGAAAAATTTCAAAGACAACGAAAGTACAATTAACTTAATCCATCATCAATGGGGAATCGGTAAAGTTATGCCTATGCTCTTTTTACAAGAACTTATAGACACTGTTTATTCTTTAAAGAGAGACTCTTATAACTTTACTGATCCAATCCTTAATGACAAGTTTACTTTTAGTCCTTTATCATCAAAAGAAAGTAATTATATTTTCGACAGAAAAGTAAAAACATCAAGTGTTAATATTTGGGATAAAGACACTCGCTTAGAGTACTTTAATATGACAGATAATAATAACGGTGGAATGTTAATTGAGATAACTCAAAAATATGACGAAGACGGAAAACCTAAAAACTATGGTGATATGTTCGACATTAAAATCGGGTTTGTATTAGGGTATGAAGAATGTTATTATTATAACCCTGCTCTTGCAGATAGTGTTCAAATAGAAAATCCGTTTGAAAGACTTGTATCAATACAAGAATATATGGAAAAAACATTTAAAAGTGGCTCTGACGAAAATATAAAATTTGCATCTGCCTTTGAAACTATGCTTGAATTATTTGGTGTTGAACAAGTTATAGACAAAAAAGCAGAAGAAATAATACAAGACAGAGTATCATTTATTGAAAGAAAAGTTAGAGACTTAATTTATTCTCAAAGACTTAATTTACAAGTACCAAAAGAACTTACTTTAAATAATTTAGAAACAATGTATCAATAATTTTCGTCATAAACTTATTTACTACCCTGTATTTTAAATTTTAGGGTATAGGGTAGTAAATTCTCCCTGAAGAAATAAAAAGTTTAATAAACGGCTTTCTAGTAGGCTCAAAATTAATATTTTAAATAACATTGTATTAAAGTACAAAATAATATATAATAAATCATGTAAAAAGAAAAAGGAGAAATAAGTTATGACAGAAGTAACAATCAAGTTAAAAATTAGTAAGGAACAATACAAACAGTATGAAGAAGCATTACAAGAGTTTCTTGATAATGTAGATACATCAGGGAATAGTGTAGTAACAGAAAAAGAAATATAGTGAGGTTAAACACTTTAAAACCAAGTCTAGCATGTGCGTTGGACTCAAAACTAAAACGGCATTGTTCACTTTCAGGTAATTTCAGAAACACTATAATAAATAGAAATTACCTTTTTATTTAAAAATAACATTGTATTAAAATACAATCTTTAGTATAATAAATCATGTAAGAAGGAGAAATAAGTAATTATGACACTTTTAATCAGACGAATAGAAAATAGTTTAGACAGTAAAGGTAGAAATACAACACTACTTACAACAGTTTTACACATGTCATTATCAAGTAGTTATGTATCAGATATTTTCGACAAAATTATTTCAGAAGTTGAAACTATGGAAACAGACGAAATTACCTATAAATCAGACTTTAATAATGAGGTAGAATGTACAGGTCTTGTTGTATTAAAACTCTTAAATCAGATACAAGAAGACCACCCCACCCTTAATATATTAAAAGAGGAGTGGCAAGAAGACAGTATTAACTCTAATGGGAAACCTTTTAAAGTAGAAGACCAAATTTATAATGTAGAAGTGTTTTAATATAAAAAGGGGGAATAAGTATTATGGCAGTTAAAATTTGTGAAAAACTTTCATTACTAAGTATTTCATACCATAATGTTATTGAAGCACTTAACATGTGTGAAAACTGTAAGTGGTATTATTCTTGTAATGAAAAAATGGAACTTGACGACAAGTTAAAAGAATTTGAGGAACAAGAATGCAAGTAGTTACTTATTTAATAGTTAAGCGAGAATGTGAAGAACAAACCCTTAATAGTGTATTAGAACTTCCTACATCTATCCTTTTAGAAATAGCAGACTTTCAAACTACTTCTTTCAAGGAACTTGTTAATATATTAAAACAGTTTCAGGAAACAGATATTTTCATAATTCCAATAACTATATAACATTGTATTAAAATACAAAATCTGATATTATATACTTGTTAAAAATAAAGGAGTTAAAAATGGTAGTAAAAGAGAAATTAATTGAAAAATTGTACTTCAAATCAGGTTGTAATAAGACAGACACTTATCAAGAAATTTTTAAAGTAAAAATAAAAGATAAAGAATATACTGTAAAAGTATATATTAATTCAGATAAGCAATACACTAATTATATTGCAGTTTTTGACATTAATACTCTTGAATGGAAAAACATATATTCTATTCCTAAATCTTTAATGAAAACACCGACAGACTTTGCAAGTCAATATCAATTTCAAGAAGATATTAAAACCTTAAAAAGCAGATTTTATGAAATATTAAATTAAGAGGAGTTAAAAATGTATATTTACAAAATGGTATATACGGAAAGAGAAAATTTTACAGATGAAGAATATAACTTTCTCTCAGATAATAAAATCATAGTAGAAACAGACTACGGAACAACAGAAATATTACCTGACCTTGTACAAGAGAATAAAGACAATAATAAAATAATAAATCTCTTGTACAATACTATTGGTACAGAAAAAACAGATGCACTCCTTAAAAACGACATAGACTTAATAATGGTGGTAGACGACTAATGACAACAGTAGAACATGAATTTCAAAAATATGCAGACTATCATATAAAGACAACAATACAAACGGCTTTAATGGTAAATAAAGAACTTTACAATCACCCTTTACTCAAAGGTAAGTTGAAGTTTGAAAATGAAAAAGACGACTTTGAAAGAGCATACAACACATGTGTAAGTTTCATTTATACTTCAAGTGAGGAACAAGTAAAAGAATTTTATAATATATGTTGGGATAGTTTCAAAAACGACCTTTCAGAAGGAAAAGTACTTCCAAAGCATATAGAATAAAAGGAATTAAAAATGGTATTTTTTAAATCAAGACATATAATAAGAAACTTCTTTGAAATAAGTTATTTACTTAAAAAACATAATTACGAATATTTAGGAAGGTATTTTATTCTCCGAAAACCTTATTATGTGTGGAAAGAAACAAAACCTTTAAAGAAT
>Ga0310695_10003539_pt1 | contig 30445 bp, 9 predicted proteins | sample RumenRJG_04DNA_FD_203882 | JGI IMG/M metagenome (GOLD analysis project Ga0310695, IMG submission 203882) | Bovine rumen microbial communities from Lethbridge, Alberta, Canada - RJG_04 (v2) (version 2) | ecosystem: Host-associated > Mammals > Digestive system > Stomach > Rumen | place: Canada...
AATTTACTGGGAAGGTGCAAACGGTATATTGTCAAATGCATCTTTTATAAATAATAAGGCCACAGGTACCGACACAGCTAATAAATATGAAGGTGGGGGAGCTATATGGTGGGCTGGAAATAACGGCAGTATCGCAAACTCCAAATTTGAATCAAATTCTGCAGGAGGTCATGGTGGAGCATTATGGATAAATGGGAACAATTGTATTGTTGAAAATTCAATATTTGAAAAAAATAATGCATCAAAATGGGCAGGAGCAATATATTCAAAAGGAAATAATGCAAATATAAGAAATATAAATTTTACTAAAAACAAAGGTACAAATGGTGGTTCATTATCTGTCATTGGTGAAGGTTCATCAATTGATAATCTAATTTTCAATTATTCCAATGGTACTTTAGGTGGTGCTTTATATTGGGGTGTAGTAAATGGAGTTATAAAAAATTCCAAATTCTATAATAGTCATAGTTCAGGTTCTACTGGTGCAGGTGCAGTATATACTACCAGCTCTGTTAATTCAACAACTATTGAATATTGTGATTTTATAAACAATACTGCGGTGCAAAGCGGTGGAGCAATTTATGCCTATTCAAAAGCTATTGTAAAAAACTGTAATTTTTATAATAATCATGCATCAAATATGGGTGGTGCAGTTTTTTTTAATAAAGAATATTCAGAAATTAATTCCTGTGAATTTATAAATAATCGAGCTTCAAAAAGTGGTGGTGCAATTTATATCTCTTACAGGTCATGTATTATAGATAATTCAATATTTAAAAATAATACTGCAGATTATGCAGGCGCAGTTTATTTCTCAGCTTTTAAACATTCAGTGAATAACTCATTATTTGAAAATAACAATGCAAGTTCAGATGCCGGAGCAATTTATCTTGGAGGATATGGAACGATTGTGGATAATACAACATTTATGAATAATTCAGCTCAAAGAGGGGGTGCATTATATAATTATTATTCTGGAAGTACTATCACTACCCCAACAGATATTATAAATTCAGAATTCAAATATAATAAAGCGGATGCAGGTGGTGCAATAGCATCTTATGCCAAATTTATAAATATTGATAATACTGATTTTACATATAATGAGGCTAATTGTGGATCTGCAATATATATGGATAGAACATCATATACAATATCAAATTCAACATTTTTAAACAATACTGCAGATTCTGTTGAATTGATTTTAAATTTAGATAAAAATGACTTTACTGCAACAGCTATTTATAAAGTAAATAATACAATTTTAAATGCTATTTATAGAACTGAAGGCAGTGTTTTGATTGAAAATGTTACATATTGGGGAGAAAACGGTATAAGTAATAGTGATGATGGTTACATTGAAGATGTCTATGCAATTAATCAGAATATCACCCTCATCGTAAGGGATAATAAAACTTCTGTAGTATATAATGTAACTAACCAAACTAAAAATGGCAATGTATTATTTAAAGATTTGCTCTTTAAACCAGGTAATTATACATTGCAGGCTATTCATTACAAAGATAATTATTACACAGAAATCTCATCTAATATTGAACTATTAACTATCGATGGTGTATTTTCAAAATTGGAATTGATTAATAATACAATATTTTATGGTGAAAATGTTTTAGTTAAAGTATCGGATAATGCAACAGGTACAGTATCAATATTCATTGGTAAATATTATAATGCTGAAATTAAAAATGGTTTGGCAAATATATCTCTTGAAGGATTGGCATGTGGAACTTATGGTGCTTTAATCAGCTATTCCGGTGATGATTACTATGATGAAAGTGGTTTTGCAACTCAAATAAAAATCATAGATAACAGTCCTGGAGCTTATTCATATTTAAAAACAGAATATACTAATACAGTTCAGGCAGGTATAAATAATACATTAACCTTAACCGTAGAAAATACTGGTATTAAATCCGGTAAAAATGTTAAAATTAGAGTTTTAAGTGAAGATAATGAAATTGCGGATTTTGTTGTTGAAGACTATGAAGTAGGCCAATACTATAAATTTTCATTTACAGATTCTATTTTAAGACCTTTGGATGAGAGTTCAGTTTTTAATGTAACTCATAAATTAGCTAATTATACTATAATTGTTGAAGATGAAAATGGAATAATCAACTCTACTAATTTTACTTTCCCAATTATTTATAATGGTTATTTAGGAAAGGATTATGCATATCCTCAAGAATTTAACAATATAATCACTCGCTTGTATAATATTACTGGAGACATTATTATTGTAAATTCACCATATACAAAATATGCATCTTCAACCAGCACATATAGAACTGAAAACTTTACAATAGACTATAGAAATGATGTTGCTGAAGCATTACTCTATGTTCCATATAACTGGGATAATATAGAAACAGGAGATTATAATAGGTGGCATACAGTATTCAATAACGGATTTATCACACCTATTGCCCATTATAGAGATCAGGCTAATCTTGGTGGTTATGGTAATAGAGGTTATGGTTTGGTGGTCTATAATGTCACTGAATTTGTAAAATCCGGAAATAATGTCTTTGAACTTACAAAAGTTAGGAGCGGATGCGCTGTATACCCATCCTCTTTAATGGTACTAACCAATAATTCACTTTCAAACACTATTAAAAAAGTATATATTTCTGAAAGTGCTGATTTGCTTTCCAAACAATATTCTTTAGATTCTATCGTTGGTGAATCAACAAAATTGGATAATATTAATAATGCATTCATGTTAAAATCAGAATTATATGTATTTGCAGCCAGTGCAGAAGTTGATGAGGGAAATATCATATTTAATGGAAATAATATCACAAATGTATGGCAAGGCAACTCCAGTTCCATTGAAATGTTTAAAATGGATATTGCAAAGATTCTTGATAAAAATAATGTTTTATTCTTTGAAGCAACCGGCGCTACTATTCTTTCACTACATAAAATTTTAGTTGTTGAATCAGAATTAAATGTAAGTTCATCAGCTGATTTAAAAACGGAATATAGTAAAACAGTTCAGGCTGGAGTAAATAATACTTTAACATTAAATGTAGTTAATAATGGTACAGATAATGCTAAAAATGTATCTGTTAAAGTTTTAAGCGAAAATAATGAAATTGCCTCTTTTATTATTGATAATTTTGTTGTAGGAAATGATAATATTTTCAAAATTGTTGATACAGCAATAAGACCAATAGATGAAAACACAGTATATGGTGCTGAAAATCCTTTAGCAAATTATACCGTAATTGTCGGTAATTCAACATTTGAGTTCTCTTTTCATGTTCGTTATAATGGTAATTTGGGAAAAGACTATGCATATCCAAATGTATATAGCACCGAAATCACAAGAGAATATGAAATTTCAGGTGATGTAATTATAATTAATTCCCCTGATTCATCATACATGTCTTCATCCACTACAAGTAGAAATGAAACATTCAATATTGAAGATAATTCAACAATTGTCAAAGCATTGCTTTATGTTCCATATAATTGGGATAATATCGCTAATGGAGATTATTTAAGATGGAACGTAACAGTCAATAATAATATTGTAGTTCCTATGGCCCATTATAGAGATCAGGGAAACCTTGGTAATTATGGTAATAGGGGTTATGGTTTAGTTGTCTATGATGTTACTGGATTTGTCAATCTTGGAGAAAATGAAGTTATTTTAAATAAGGAATCTGGAGGATGTGCTGTTTATCCATCTTCATTAGTGGTATTAACTAATAATACTTCATCCAATAAAGTTAATAGGGTTTATATTGCTGAAAATGCTGACTTACTTTCAAAAACTTATAGTAAATCATTAACTGTGGGTGCTAACACTATTTTTAGAGGAATTAACACAACAGGTTCAGATAAATCCACTTTATATGTATTTGCAGCAAGTGCTCAAGACGGTGAAGGAAATATAATATTTAATAATGTTGCTAATTTCAATGTTTGGAACGGTACTTCCAATTCAATAAGTCTTTATACTTTAGATACAAGTAATATTATTGGTGAAAATAATGATTTATTCTTTGAATCAATAGGTGCTACTATTTTAGCGCTACACCAAATACTTGTTGTTGAAAATAGCATCCATAAAGAAGATTTAAATATCACAACAAGCTGTGAGCCAATTTATGAAGGTGAAAATGCAACAATTATTGTGGATTTGGCTGAAGATGCTACAGGTATTGTCACAGCAACCGTAAATGGTACAAATTATACTTCTCCTATAGAAGATGGAAAAGCTATGATTATTATTTACGATTTGGCAGTTGGTAATTATACTGTTTCAGTAACTTATTCCGGAGATGATAAGTATAATGGTGCTGAAGATATTGTCAATGTTAATGTAAATCCAAAAGTTGTTCCTAAAAAATCTTTGAATGTAAGTGTTTCAGCTGATGCAATTGTTGCTGGTGAAGATGCTATCATTAAAGTTTCAGGTTTGGATGATGCAACAGGAAATATTACTGCTATTGTAAATGGTGAAGAATATAGTGCAGTTATTGAAAATAGCAGTGTTTCAATTGCTGTTCCGGGTTTGACTGAAAATACAACTGCTGTTATTATTTATGCAGGTGATGATGAATATAATAACTTTACTGAAATCATAAATATTACAGTTAATCCAAAATCAAAAATGGATTCTAGTGTTAACGTAAGTGCTTATGATATCACAGAAGGCATGGCTGAAAATATTTTAATATCTCTTCCTGGAGATGCTACTGGAAATGTTACTGTGATTTTAAATAATGAAAGTAAAGTAATAATGATTAATGATTCAACGGTTCGTGGTATTAATGGAATTTTATTAATGCTTGTGTCATATGATACTTTAACAATGGGCAATTATACTGTTGTTGCTGTTTATAATGGAAATGATAAATATAATCCTTCAAATGTAACTGCATCATTTGCTGTTAGTAAAGCTCCTAAAGAGAATGTATCTATGAATGTTTCTGCAGATAATGTGACTGAGGGTGAAAATTTAATTATAGCTGTTAATTTGCCTATGGATGCTGTAGGTAATGTTACAGCTAGTGTTGATGGTGTAGATTACGTAAGTCCTGTGGTAAATGGTGTTGCAATAATTACTGTTGCTGATTTGGCTGAAGGTAATTATACAATAGATATAACTTATTCAGGTGATGATAAATACAATTCAGTATATGAAGAGGTTAAAGTAACAGTTGATGAAAACAAATCACTTATTATATCTGCTCCTGATGTTACTAAATATTACAAAGGATCTGAAAGATTCACTGTAACTGTAACAGATTATCGAGGCAATCCATTAGATAATAAATCTGTTAGATTAAATATCAATGGTGTTTCATACACCAGGACAACAAATGCAAATGGTACCGCAACTTTCCCATTGGGAATAAACAGTGGGGTTTATAATGTAACTGCTAGTGTTGATAATGAAACTGTCAATGCGGTTGTAACTATTTTGCCTACTGTAAACGGTAGTGATGTGGTAAAAGTTTTCAGAAATGCAACTCAATACTATGCTACTTTCCGTGACAGTGAAGGTAACTACCTTAAAGAAGGGACTATTGTTAAATTTAATATTAATGGTGTAATGTATGAACGTAAAATTTCAGGTAGTGAAGGTTTAGCTAAATTGAACCTTAATTTGGGGCAAGGTAGTTATGTGATTACTGCAATGAATCCTGAAACTGGTGAAAATGCAGCAAACAACATTACTATCATAGCAAGACTCATAGAAAACAAGGATATTACCAAATACTACAGAAACGCAACCCAATACACTGTTAAAGTCATTGGTGATGACGGTAAAGCTGTCGGTGCCGGTGAAAGTGTAACATTCAACATCAATGGTGTAATGTACACCCGTACAACCAACGCATCAGGTATTGCAAAACTCAACTTGAACTTGCAGCCTGGAAACTACATCATTACTGCTGAATACAAAAACTGTAAAGTTTCAAACAACATTAAAATCTTGCCGGTATTATCCGCTCGTGACATTTCAATGAAATACCGTGACGGAACTAAATTCGTTGCAACTCTCGTTGACGGTCAAGGAAAACCTTACGCTGGACAAACTATTCAATTTAACATTAATGGAGTATTCTACAACAGAATAACTGACAGTTCAGGTCAAGCTAAGTTAAATATTAACTTAATGGCTGGTGAATACATAATAACATCTAGTTATAATGGGGCAAATATTGCAAACTCCGTAAAGGTATTTTCTTAAAAGTAGATTTTTTTTTAAATCTACTTCTTTTTTTATTAATTCAATTGTTATTACATTAATATATTTTTTTATTAAATAAGTAATACTTTTTTTAAAAAGATTAATATATAATCATGATTATAATTATATAATGTGTTAATTTTCTTTAAATTAACATCAAAAATGGGAGGATTTATTTATTTATGAAAATTAATAACCTTTTGTTATTGCTTATGGCATTTTTAATTTTCATATTGTCGGTTTCAGCTATTAATGCACAAGAAATTGATAATTCAAATGAGAATTTAACTGTGAGTGATAATAGTATTGATGTAAAGGATGATATTATTTCATCTGACTTGTCGAACGATGAAGAAATTTTAGGTTATCATGATAATGGTCAGGCTTTTTATATTGGTTTTGACCAGGAAGATATAACCGTTGGTGAAGGTGAATCTGCAACCATTACTGGAGATATTTTAACTTCAGGTGGTCAAAAATTGGGATATGGTGACTTTACGTTAGCGGTATCAGTTAATAATGTTAATAAAAACTATGTTAATCTTAAAAATGGTCATTTTTCATTAAGTACTGATGGTCTAGGTTTAACTACAAGCGGGTCTCAATATACAATAAAATTCACTCCTGAAGAGAGTATGGAATACAATGTTGAATTCTGTGAACAGTACGAAGGTGAAGTGGCTTCATCTTGGGTAACTGTGACTGTTGCGAATGTAGAACCGGCTAATGTCGTATATGTTGATTCCAGTTATACCGGAAGTGATAGTGACGGTAGTAAAGATAAACCATATAAAAAAATTGCTGACGGTGTAACTAATGCTGATGAAGGAAAAACTGTTAGTATAGCTAACGGTGAATATAATGGTGAAGGAACAATAACAATAAATAAAAATATTGATATTGTTGGTGAAAGTGCAAGCGGTGTAATAGTTAATAATGCTATTTTTAAATATAATCCTACTGCCGATATTACAAGTATATTAGCTAATTTAACTATTAACGGTGCAACTTCTGCAACTACTGCCGCAATTGATATTGCTAAAAAAGCTGTTGCTTTAACTGTAAATAATGTTAATATTAATAACTGGGTAGTTGAAGGAAGTGATTCTGTTATCAAATCACAATCCACAAGTCCTGTTGTTTTTGATAATGTAAATATTTTAAATACAAAAGGTACTGCTACAAGTGGAACTGCTGCTTCTAGCGTATTTTTAATTACTGCATCTACCGGTGGCGCTACTATAAAAAATTCATGCATTAACAATACTCAATTTTTAGGAACTACTAACTCAAATGGTATATTGAAATGTGTTGGTTCAACAGTTAATATGGATAATGTTACTGTATTCGGTACTACTGGACGTACAACAGGTTTATTCCATCTTGGTAGTAATAGCGCTGTTGTTGATGTGAAAAATAGTAAAATTTTAAATAATGCTATTCAAGGTTCAGAATCCACAACCTCTGCAGCAAATGGTGTGATGTTTTATGCTGGAGGAGGTAGTTCAGCTAAAGCCAATATGACTGTTCAGAATAGTATTATTAAAGATAATATTATTAAAAATCATTTGGTTTATACTAGTAATGGTATTGTGACTTTGAATTATAATGTAATTACTAATAATACTCAAGCTAGGATGTCTTATTCTGCTAAATCATCTGATGTATTTAATGCTGATTACAACTGGTGGGGAAGTAACACTAATCCTGATGCTTCAAAAATCAATAATGTTGTTGTAATGGAAACTTCTGCTACTCCTTCAACTGTTGAATATGGTAAAAATGTTGTAATCAAAGCTGATTTTACTAAATTTAATGAAAGCGGAACTTTAAGTCCATTAGCTAAAAATATTCCTGATGCAGTTGTTGTTAACTTTAATGATGCTGTAGAAAAAACTATTAAAGATGGTGTTGCAACATATACTGTTAAAGTAACAAAAGATAATAATGTATTTTCTGTCACTGCTGATGAAGAAAAACAAAGTGTTTCTGTCAAAGAAAAACTTCCAGTTAGTTGGGATTCTATTTATTTGACTGAAAATGGTGTTGTTTCTGGTAGTGCGGATATTATTTCAGTAAATCCTTGGACTACTTCAGGAAGTTTACAATATACTATTCCTGAAGATGTTAAAGAGATTAAATCTGCTATTGTTGTAGTTAATTCCTATTCCGGTAGTGGTAATAGTGATAATTATGCATTGCATTCTGACGTAACTTTAACAACTGATACTACAAAGACATTAGGTTCTGAGGATTTAGATTACTCTGGTAGTCAAACAGGTGATCCTACTGTTTATGTAATTAATGATCACACTTCAAAACAATATTCAGATTATCAATATACTTATGATATTCTTAGTGATATTTCTAGTTTGTCTGCTGGTGAAACTCTTACTATTAATGTTGCTAATTCAAAATTAGGAAATAAAGGATTTGACGGTAGAATTAAGATGATTTCTTTATTTATTGCTTATGATGATGGCGATAAGGATAATATTACTTATTTCTTTGATGTTGGTCAGGTTTGGTCTCAATCAACATCCCAGATTACTTTAAATACTGCTGGTTATAGTGGTGCTGTGGATAATATAACTTTTAAGACTATTGCATTGTCTTCTTTTGTAGCAGAGAATATTAAGTTCAATAATAGGGAAGCAAGTAGTCCTTCTTCTCAGTATAGTAATAATTATTATATTTTCATAACTTGGGATAATATTTCTGATTACTTTGTTTCCGGTCAAAATCTAGCTTATTCATACTCTGCTAGTGGTTCAGGTTATGGATCTTATAAAACAAATTTGATTTTACTTACTGCAACAGAAAAATATGAATTTGTTCCTAATATTTCTATAGATTCTATTAAAACTCCTGAATCTAATAGTATTTATGCAGGAATTAATAACACTATTACTGTAACAATCAACAATAAGGAATCTGAAAGTGTAGATAATATTACTGTTGAATTATATTCAAATGAAAGCAGTGAATTAATAGCTAATTATACTTATGATTCATTAACTTCAGGTTCTTCATCTATTGCTTTAGAAGACCCTACTGTCAGACCAATTACTGAAAATACAGTATTGCCTGCTGCAAATAATAATAAGATAGAATATACTGTAAATATTAAGTATAATGATAATATTATTGCAACAACTACTGCTTCTAGAAAAGTAGTATATAATGGTTATTTGAATAAAACCTATGCATTTGAAGGCCATGAAAATATCATAAATAGAAATTATACTATTTCTGGTGATGTAATTATATCTACTCAGGATGTTAGTAAATATGCTGCTGCAAATTCCAAATCTAGAGAAGAAACATGGAATATTGAAACTCCTGAAGGTGCTGAGGTAACTAATGTCTTTTTATATTTCCCTTATAATTGGGATGCATCTTACTTCCCTGATGGTTGGACATTAACATTCAACGGTAATGATATTAGTAGTAATATAATTAATCATGAAAGGGATAAAAGTAACATTGGATATAGGGGAGATAATGTATACTATGGATTAGTAGTATTTGATGTAACTAGTTATTATCTTCCTAATGATAATAATACATTTAATATACAAAAAACTGGTGAATGTGCATTATACCCATCTACTCTAGTTGTATTATATAACGTGACTGGAACTAAAACCATTAAAGATGTTTACTTTAGTGATGTATGTGATGTATTCTATCCATATTATAACAAAGTTGGATATGATGATGCAATAAAAGCATTCATTAATTATGATGATATTAATATAGATAATATTACAAATGCTGTATGGTATTCATTCACTGGTTCAAGTAGTAGTAATGTAGATTTAAGTTTCAATAATGAAATTATAACTAATGCATTTGATGGTTATTCTTCAAATGACTGTAAAGCATATGAATTTGATGTAACTGATATTATTGGAACTAATAATGAAGCAAGATATATTACTAAAGCACAAACTTCAACAGCTGTTGCTTATGAACAAATTTTAGTTGTTACAAGAGCTCGTGATTTGCCTACTGCTGAAACTACAGTTAAATCTGAATATACTTCTGTTCCTTCAATATATGCTGGAGTTAACAACACTTTAACTGTTACAGTTAAGAATTCTGGTAAGTCTGCCAGTGATGTTGTTGTTACTTTGTTGATTGGTGATGAAGTAATTGGAACTCAAACATTAGCAGATTATGAAAGTGGTGAAACTTACACTTTAACATTTGTTGATACTACTATCAGACCTATTACTGAGAATACTGTTAACGGTAATGATAATGAGAATGTTGTTTATACTGTTGCCGTTAAAGATAACGGAGGTAATTTAATTAATGAGACTAATTCTTCCTTTGTTGTTTTGTATAATGGTAATTTAGGTAAAGACTTTGAGTATCCTAATGCTAATCCTTTGTTAAGGGAATATACTATTACTGGTGATGTTATCATTGGTGGTGGTAGTCAGTATGCTGCTTCTAGTGATAATGTGAATGATATAATTAGTGTTGAGTTTGATGGTGATGTTGCTGAGGCTTTATTGTATGTTTCATATAATTGGAATAATCCTAGTTTAGGTGACTTTACTTCATGGAATATTACATTTAATGATAAGGTTATTGCTCCTATTGCTAGTTATAAAGATCAAGGTAATTTAGGTAACTATGGTAAATATTCTTATGGTTTAGTTGTTTATAATGTAACTGATTTGGTTGTAAATGGTAATAATGCCCTTTCAATTAATAGAACTGCTAAAAATGTTGCTGTTTATCCTGCTTCATTACTTGTATTGACTAATAAAGAAAGCAGTCTAGTAGAAAAAACTGTTTATATCTGGGAAGAAACTGATTTATTATCTAAATCATATAATAAGAATTTGCCTGCTGGTTTCAACACCTCTTTTGATGTGGTTGATGGTAATGCAACTTTGTATGTATTTGCTGCTAGTGCTGAGAAAAATGAGGGTAACTTAATTATCAATGGTGAAAATAATACTGATGTATGGAAAGGTACCTCTAAATCTGTTGAAATGTATTCTGCAGATGTGGATGCTGGTCATATTGATGTTTATTTCGAATCCACAGGTGCTACTATTTTAGCCCTACACCAAATTGTTGTTGTATCAAATGAAGTTTTACCGGAAATTGATGTTTCTGCTGTAAAAACTCCATGGTCTAGTGGTATTTATGCTGGTGTTGAAAATAATTTAACTGTTACTATTAACAACAAAGAATCTATCGTTCTTGAAAATGTAACTATTGAAATATATAGTAATGAAACTGGTGATGTTATTGCAACTCAAACCATTGATTCATTAGCTCCTGGTGAAACTACTATTGTTATTAATGACCCTACAATTAGAGAGTTAACTGAAAATACTGTATGGCCTGGTGCTCAAAACAATAAAATCAAATATAATATTAATGTAAAATATGCAGATAGTGATATTATCAATAAATCATTTGATAAAATTGTTGCATATAATGGTTATCTAAACAAGACATATGCTTATGATGGTTCAGATAATAAAATTAATAGAAATTACACCATTACTGGTGATGTTATCGTTTCACCACAGCCTACTGATGTATATATGGATCAGTTCTCAAGACAAAGAACTGAAACCTGGAATATTTCTGTTCCAGATGATTCAACTTTAGTTAAAGCATTCTTATACTTCAATTATAATTGGGATACTTCTTTCTTCCCTGAAGGATGGACTTTAACATTCAATGGAAATGATATCACTGAAAAATACATTTTCTGGGATATTGACCAAGGAAACCTCGGAGGATGGGGTATTTACCAATATGGTTCCTTAGTATTTGATGTAAGCGACTACTTTGTCAATGGTGAAAATACATTCAACATAACAAAAACCGGAAACTGTGCATTATATCCATCCACTTTAGTTGTTTTATACAATACAACTGCTTCTAAAACCATTAAAGATGTTTACTTTAGCGATATTTGTGATGTATTATATGGATATTATAATAAAGAATATGCAAATGAAACAAATGTATATGTACCATTCAATGGCATTGACATAACTGATATTCAGGATGCTTCATGGTATGTATTCGCGGGTTCTGCCGATGGAAAACATGATGGAAACATATCATTCAATGATAAAGTATTCTCTGATTTATGGGATGAAGGTAGCAGTAACAGTTGTTATCCATATATTGCAAATGTAACTGATGTAATCGGTGAAAATAATGATGCATGGTACTTAACCAACCCTAAATTGATGTCTACTGTTGTTGTATATGAACAAATATTGGTAGTAACAAGAGCTAAGGAGTTACCTGGTGCTGAAACTTCACTAAAAACTGAGTATGCCAACACTATTTATGCAGGTGTTGTCAATAATTTAACTTTAACCGTTAAAAATACTGGAATTTCTGCTGAAAATGTTGTTGTCCGTGTTTTAATTGGTGATGAAGAGATTGGTAGTGAAACCATTGCCAAATATGATGCAAATGAGTCCTACACTTTAAACATTATTGATTCAACAATAAGACCAGTAACCGAAAACACTGTTAACGGAAATAATAATGAGAAAGTAAATTATACTGTAATAGTTGAAAATGATGAAGGTATCATTATTGATGAAAGCAATTATACTGTTGTTGTTTTATACAATGGTAATTTAGGAAAAGACTTCGAATATCCTAATGCTAACTCCACATTAAGAGAATTCACTGTCACTGGTGATGTTATTGTAGTGACTACTGAAGAATATAGTGCAGGTGCTGCAACAAACAGAACTGATGTGTTTGATGTTGCTTTAAATGATGATGTTGTCAGTGATGCATTGCTTTATGTTTCATATAACTGGGATAAAATCGCAAATGGTGACTTCAATACTTGGATTACTACATTCAACGGTCAAACTATCACTCCTATTGCTAGTTACAGAGATCAGTCTAACCTAGGTAACTATGGTAAATATGGTTACGGTTTAGTTGTTTATAATGTAACTGGTTTAGTTGTTGATGGTGTAAATACCTTTGTTTTAAATAAGACTAAAGGTAATGCTGCTGTTTATCCAAGCACTTTAATAGTTTTAACTAATGCTGAAAATAGTTCAATTGAAAAAACTGTTTATATATTGGAAGAAGCTGATTTGTTATCTAAATCTAACAATAAGAATTTGGATGCTGGATTTAACACCATCTTTGATGTGATTGATGGCAATGCTACTTTATTTGTCTTTGCTGCAAGTGCACAATCTGGTGAAGGAAACTTGATTATAAATGGTGAAACTAATACTGACGTTTGGAATGGAACATCTAACTCTGTTGAAGCATTCATTGCAAATGTAACTTCAGGAAATATCAAAATCTACTTTGAATCAACCGGTGCTACTATTTTAGCATTACAACAAATGGTTGTTGTGGAAAATATTATTCCGGAAGTCATTAAACAAAATGCTACAATTGTCATTGATGCTCCTGAAATAACAGAAGGAGAAAACGCTACAATTACAGTAACTGTAGAAAATGCTACTGGTGATGTAACAATAACTGTCGGTAATATTACAAAAACAGATTCATTAATTGATGGTAAAGTCATATTTGTAATTCCTGATTTAAGTAAAGGAAACTATACTATTGATGTAGCTTATGCTGGTGATGATAAGTATAACTCTGCAGAAGATAATGTGACCGTTACTGTTAATCCTAAACAGAAAGCTGATTCAAATATTAATGTTTCTGCTGAAGATATTACTGAAGGTGAAGTTGCAAATGTCATTGTATCATTGCCTGGTGATGCAACTGGTAATGTGACTGTTATCTTGAATGGTGAAAGTAAAGTAATTAATATTAATGATACAACTGTTCGTGGTTTGAATGGTGTTTTATCAATGTTAGTTACTTACAATGATTTGGTTGCTGACAATTACACTGTTGTTGCTATATATTCAGGTGATGACAAGTATAATCCGTCCAATGCTACTGCTGTATTTGAAGTAGCAAAAGCTTCAAAAGAAAATGCTACTATCGATGTTACTGCAGAACCTATTACTGAAGGAGAAAATGTTACTGTTGTTGTGACTTTGCCTGAGGATGCTTCTGGTAATGTGACTGTTGGTAATACTACTGTTCCTGTGGTTAATGGTAGTGCTAGTGTTCCTGTTTCTGGTTTAGCTGTTGGTAATACTACTTTGCTTGTTGTTTATTCCGGTGATGATAAGTATAACCCTGCAGAAGATAATGTAACAATAACAGTTAATCCAAAAGAAGAACCTGTTCCTTCTAAGGAGAATGCTACTATGGATGTTGTTGCAGATAAGGCAGTTGAAGATGAAAACTCTACAATTGCTGTAAACTTACCTAAAGATGCTACAGGTAATGTGACTGCTGTTGTTGAGGGCAATCCATACACTGCTCCTGTTGTAAACGGTACTGCAACTATTTCTATTCCTGGTTTAAGACCTGGAAACTACACAGCTCATGTAACATACTCAGGTGATGATAAATACAACCCTGCTTCAAAAGATATTCCTTACGAAGTTGAAGAGGCTGACAAATCAGATATCGTCTCCGCTCCTGACGTAACCAAATACTATGGCGGATCTGAAAGATTTGTTGTAAATGTAACAGACAGTGAAGGTAATCCTGTTGCTAACAAGTCTGTTACTATTGTTATTAACGGTCGAAAATACGACAGAACTACTAAAGCTGATGGTACAACAAGTATTGGATTGTCATTGAACAGTGGTGTTTACAATGCTACTGTAACTGTTGATAACAAGACTATTAATTCAGTCGTTACTATATTGTCTACCGTTAACGGTACTGATGTTGTTAAAGTCTTTAGAAACGCAACTCAATACTATGCTACTTTCCGTGACAGTGAAGGTAACTACCTTAAAGAAGGAACTGTTGTAACATTTAACATCAATGGTGTAATGTATGAACGTAAAATATCTGGTAATGAAGGTTTAGCTAAATTGAACCTTAATTTGGGGCAAGGTAGTTATGTGATTACTGCAATGAATCCTGAAACTGGTGAAAATGCAGCAAACAACATTACTATCATAGCAAGACTCATAGAAAACAGAGATATTACCAAATACTACAGAAATGCAACACAATACACAGTTAAAGTCATTGGTGATGACGGTAAAGCTGTCGGCGCTGGTGAAAGCGTAACATTCAACATCAATGGTGTATTCTACACTCGTCAAACCAACGAATCAGGAATTGCAAAACTCAACTTGAACTTGCAGCCTGGAGACTACATCATCACTGCGGAATATAAAAACTGTAAAGTTTCAAACAAGATTAAAGTATTGCCTGTATTGTCCGCAAAAGACATTTCAATGAAATACCGTGACGGAACAAAATTCGTTGCAACTCTCGTTGACGGTCAAGGTAAGGTATATGCTAGTCAAACTATTCAGTTTAACATCAATGGTGTTTTCTACAACAGAGTTACTGACTCTTCAGGTCAGGCAAAACTAAATATTAACTTACAGGCAGGTCAGTATATTATAACTTCAAGCTATAATGGTGCAAACATCGCAAACACTGTAACTGTATCTGCTTAATGTGAATGATTAGCTTCATTCACTTTTTATTTTTTTAGTAATACTTTTTTTATAAAATTTAACAGTATAGTAATACTTTAACTATGTTTATATATTATTTTTTTTAAACTTTTTATTATACATTATTTGATAGGTGTATAATAAATGAAATTTAGAAATAATTTTTTATTATGTTTATTGGTTTCATTTTTGATTATAATGACAGTAGGTGTAGCATTTGCTGATGAGGCACCTGCTATGGAATTAGTTGAAACTGGAACTGTATCAGGGGATGCGCATATTGAAAGTGCAAATCCTTGGAAAACATCTGGAAGTGTTGAATATATAATTCCGGATAATGTTGATGAAATTAAATCGGCTTATGCAATTGTAAATTCGTACTCTGGGAGCGGTGCTCCTACTTATGCTTTATACTCTAATATAACATTAAATACATCAAACGGATTTGAAGTATTGGGCTATGAAGATTTATATAGTGAATTTAGTATGACTAATGATCCTTTAGTTTATGTAGTGAATAATCATACTACAAAACAATATTCTGATTATCAATCTGTTTTTAACATAACTGAAAAAGTTAAGAATTTATCTGCAGGTGATAAAATCACTGTTTCTGTGGAAAATACAAGAAAAGATGGTTATAATTTTGATGCTAGAATAAAGTTAATATCAATAATATTGATTTATGATGATGGAGATGATGATAAAATCAATTATTGGTTAAATATTGGACAGTCATGGACTCAATCCACGCGTTCTAATTTAATTAATACTAAAGATTTCGACGGAGAATATGATGAAGTAACTTTTGAAAATATTGGTTTATCTACTTATAATGCATTATCTCGGATTAATAATAAGTTGATTTATGACCCGATTTATGAAAAGACAGGAAGTTATTTTATAGATGATATATGGAACATTACAAATAATTTTCAAATAAGACAAGACACTAATTTTTCATATAAGGCGTCTACAAATGGTTATGGTTCTTTTAAATCAAATGTTCAATTATTAAAGGTTGTTAAATCATATCTTACTGTAACTTCAGGTATAACTCCACAATATAAGGACACTATTTATGCAGGTGTTCAGAACAATTTGACAATAAACGTTAAATCAAGTCAAGATTTGAATGCAACTGTTAAATTATATAATAATAAAAATTTAGTTTTCAATGAACAAATTAGTTTAAAAAATGGAATAAATCAAAAATTATATTTCATTGATTCAAAAATCAGACCCGTAACTGCCAACACTGTAAATGGAGCAAAAAATAATTATGAAAAGTATACATTAGTTATTGAAGATAGTGCAGGTAACATAGTTAATTCAACAGATGTCTCTTATGCTGTATTATATAATGGAAATTTAGGTAAGGATTTGGCTTATCCTGCTTTTAATGGTACTGTTAATCGTGTTTATAATATTACTGGTGATGTTGTTGTTTTGACTCAGGATGATTCTGTTTATGCTGGAAGCAGTGCTGCTGGCCTTGAGAGTACTTTTGATGTTAAAGATTCTGATGTTGTTGAGGCTTTGCTTTATGTTTCTTATAATTGGGATAAAATAGCTTCTGGTGATTTTAATTCTTGGAAAGTTTCTTTTAATAATGTTTTAGTTAATCCTGTTGCTAATTATCGTGACCAGTCTAATCTGGGTACTTATGGAAGATATGGTTATGGTTTAGTTGTTTATAATGTTACTGCTTTGGTTAAATCTGGTGCTAATAAGTTGGTTTTAAATAAGGATGCTGGTGGCAGTGCTGTTTATCCTCCATCTTTAGTTTTATTAACTAATAATGATGAAAATAAAACTTTTAAAACGGTTTATATTGCTGAAAATGCTGATTTGTTATCCAAACCTACAAATATTGAATCAGGGTCATACACATTTATGGATGTTGATACAACTGATTTAATTAAATCTACATTATATGTATTTGCTGCCAGTGCTCAATCAGGTGAAAGCAATATCATATTCAATGAAAAAACTTACAGTGATGTTTGGACTGGAACTAGCAATTCATTAAATTATTTCATGATTAATTCAACTGATGATATTAAAAATAATAATAAAATTTACTTCCAGGCTACTGGTTCAACAATTTTGGCATTGCATCAAATTATTGTCTGTGAAAAATCATTGGAGTTTAATACAATTTCAGCAACAATTACACCTCCATATGCAAACACTGTTTTTGCTGGAGTTAATAATACTTTAACCGTTGATATTGTTAATGGTAATAAGGCATTTGATGGTAGCGTAAAATTATTGGCTGGCGGTAAAGAAATAGCATCCAGTGATTTGTCTCTCAAATCTAATTCAACTGGAAAAGTTACCTTTGTTGATAAAACAATTAGGCCAATTGATAAATCTACGGTTAATGGTGAAAAAAATAAAAAAGAGGATTATACTCTTTTGATTGTGGATAAGTTTGATAATGTTTTAAATTCCACTAGTGCTTCTTTCAATGTTTTATATAATGGTAATTTAGGTAAGGATTTGGCTTATCCTGCTTTTAATGGTACTGTTAATCGTGTTTATAATATTACTGGTGATGTTGTTGTTTTGACTCAGGATGATTCTGTTTATGCCGGCAGCAGCGCCACTGGTCTTGAGAGTACATTTAATGTTAAAGATTCTGGTGTTGTTGAAGCTTTGCTTTATATTTCTTATAATTGGGATAAAGTAGCTTCTGGTGACTTTAATTCTTGGAATATTGCATTTAATGGTAAAACCATTGCTCCTGTTGCTAATTATCGTGACCAGTCTAATTTAGGTACTTATGGTAGGTACGGTTATGGTTTGGTTGTTTATAATGTTACTGCTTTGGTTAAATCTGGTGCTAATAAGTTGGTTTTAAATAAGGATGCTGGTGGAAGTGCTGTTTATCCTCCATCTTTGGTTTTATTGACTGATAACAGTAAAAGCACTACTTATAAATTGGTTTATATTGCTGAAAATGCTGATTTATTATCCAAACCTGCAAATATTGAATCCGGATCATACACATTTATGGATGTTAAGTCTGATAACTCAATTAAATCTACATTATATGTATTTGCTGCAGGTGCACAGGCTGGTGAAGCTAATGTTGTGGTAAATGAAAAAGGATATAATAATATTTGGAATGGTACAAGTAATTCATTAAATTATCATTTAATTGATATGACTAATTCCATATTGAAATCCAATAAAATATATTTCCAGGCTACAGGATCTACCATTTTATCATTACATGATATTTTAGTTGTAGAATTTGAAAAAATTACTCCTCAATTAAATTTAAGTGCTGAAGATATCACTGTTGGTGAAAATGTAAATATTGATGTGGTACTGCCTCAAGATGCTACAGGTAATGTAACTTTGAACAATTCAACTATTTCAATTAAAAATGGAAAAGCAACTTTTGTTATTTCCAATTTGGATGTTGGTGATTATAAATTTATAGTAAATTACTCCGGTGATGATAAATATAATCCAACTAGCAATGATGTTAATGTCAAAGTAAAAGATAACAAATCAGTTAATTTAACTTCTCCTGATGTTCAAAAATATTACAAGGGGTCTGAAAGATTATATGTTTATCTTAAAGATTATGCAGGTAATCCTATTAGTAATGAATCAATTTCCATTAAATTAAATGGAGTAAGTTATAATCGTCAAACTGATAAAAATGGTGTCGTTTCTATTGCTTTAGGTTTAGGAAGTAATGAATATGATGCCGATATTGCATTTAATGGCAGTAAAAAATATAATTCTGCTAAAATAACATCTAAAGTAATTATTAAACCAACTGTAAACGGTACTGATGTTGTTAAAGTTTTCAGAAATGGAACTCAATATTATGCCACATTTAGAGATTCAACAGGAAAATATTTGGCTGATGGAACTGAAGTTCAATTCAATATTAATGGTGTATTGTATACTAGATCTATAAATGGTGATAAAGGTCTTGCAAAATTAAATATTAATTTACCTAAAGGAGAATATGTTATCACAGCAACAAATAGTGTAACTGGTGAAAATGCAGCTAATAATATTGAAGTCATATCAAAGATTGTTGAAAATAATGACTTGACTAAATATTATAGGAATGCAAGCCAGTATACTGTTAAAATTATTGGTGATGATGGTAAAGCTGTTGGTAAAGGTATCGATGTAAAATTCAATATTAATGGAGTATTCTATACTCGCACAACTAATGAATCAGGCATTGCTAAACTTAATCTTAACTTGCAACCTGGTGATTATATAATTACCGCAGAATATGGTGATTGTAGGGTATCAAATAATATTAAAATTTTGCCTGTTTTGTCAGCCAGTGATTTAAAAATGTCTTATAGGGACGGATCTTCGTTTAAAGCCAAACTGTTAGATGGAAAAGGTATTCCATTAGCAAACGAAAAAATACAATTTAATGTAAATGGTGTATTTTACACCAGAACTACTAATTCAACAGGTGTTGCAAGGCTTAATATTAATTTGATGGCCGGTGAATATATTATAACTTCAAGTTATAATGGTGCAAACATTGCAAATACTATTTCAATTCGTGGATGATTTTTTATCATCCATTCTTTTTTTTAGTAATACTTTTTTATATGATTTTATTGAATTGGTAATACTTTGATTAAATATATTAATAATTATTTTCAAAATATAATCTGAAAGGGATTATTTTATAGTTCTTTTCAAAGGAGGTTTTAAAATAATTAGGAGTAATTTTAATACTTTTAATTTTAAGTATATAGCAATTTTAGCTATTTTAATTGTTTTAATTATGTGTAGTTTAAATATTTCATTTGCACAGGATAATAATAATACAATTACCTCTGCTGATTCAAATCAATATGATAAATCTATGTTGCTTATTAGTGATAATGGAGGAACAAATATTTTTGATTCAGCGGCTAATGAAGTGTTAAATAACTATTCAAATGTTAATATTCAGGTTAGAAGTTCAAATCAGATTTCTACTATGAAAGAAGATGAACTCTATGAACTTGTTGATAAAAGTGATATTGTCATGGCAAACTGGTTAACTACAGATGCTGATTCTGTTTTTACAAATTTGTTATTAAAATATCCTAATTTGTCAAATAAAGAAATGTTTTTAATATTGGAAACATCCTCTTCTTCACAGCTTAAAACATTTAATTTGGTTAAAAATTCTACTATAAATTATCATAAAATCTTCGATGATAGTACATACACAGCCGACTTTTTAAATGAATATTTCCAAACAACAAAAAGAGGACAATCATACACATCTGTAAATGATTATCTGACCAATGGGAATGGAAATAAAGTGGATTCCAAATATAATCAGGCGGTTTTATATAAAGACTGCAATGATAAAGAAAATCAAATTAATCAGATATTATGGGCATTGAATACCTGCGGTTTTAATTGCCAGTATGCTAATCCGGTTTTCCATCAGTCCTATCAATATGGTATATATAGGGAAAAATATATGTCATTGGAAGAATACAAAAAGCAGTATTTCAATTCATCAAGAAAATATACTGTTGGTTTGCTTGAAAGTAATATGTATGTATCCAGTGCTTCTTTAGAACCGTATTATGCATTAATAAAATCATTAGAATCCAAAGGTGCTAATGTTATTCCTGTTGTAGCGGCAGGAGGTTCAGATGACCAATATAAAGTCATGGTTGAATATTTTACCAATGCTCCAGATTACCAATCATTTTTAGATAATCCATCAGAATATGAAAGTCATGTTGATGCAATCGTTTCAATGCCTGCTTATGGTATTGGAGGAACATTATTTGATAAAGTAACTGAATTTTTTGAAACTGCCGGAGTACAAGTATTTAGAGCTGTCCACTCAGATTATGTGAATAATGGTGAGTGGGAATTAAGTACTACAGGTCTTCCAGGAAACAGAAGTGACAAATGGTGGCATGTTGCCATTGGTGAAGCACAAGGTATAATTGAAGCTACTTTTGTTGGTGGTGTAACTCATGAAATATCCCCTAATACTGGTGCGGAACGTTCTGGATACAAACCACATGATACAAACATTGATTTATTAACTAATCGTATTGTTTCATGGATAGATTTGAAGTATACAGAAAATGCAGATAAAAAAATCTCATTAATCTATTATAATTATCCTCCGGGAAAACAAAATATCGGTTCAAGTTACTTGGATTCAATAACTAGTATCTATAATCTTTTGCTTGCTTTGAAAACTGAAGGATATGATGTTGGTGAACTTCCAGAAAATACCAGCCAATTGGAAGATATGATTATTAAATGCGGTATTAATGTAGCTACATGGGCTCCAGGTGAACTTGAAAAATTAGCTAATAGGTCTAATGTAGTCTTGCTTCCGGTTTCTGAATACATAGGATGGTTTGAAAATTTACAGCCTATCTCTAAATTACAGGTTGTGGAAGGGCCTGTTGCTTATATTGGTGAGTTATCAAGAAATGCAATAGCCATTAATTACACAGATCCTATGGATGAGAGGCTGACTGAATGGTATAGTGAAATTATTGCATTGCTTCCGGACAATTATACTTCTCAGGCAGTTCCAATTTTAGATAATATTGTTGCATCTTTAAAACAGTATTTAAAGACAGGTTTAGAATCAGATTATGATGTTTTTTTAAAATATAAAAAGCAATGGGCTGATTTGAATGTGCCTGGTTTGAATGGTTGGGGAGATGCTCCGGGCAATATTATGACCGTTTGGAGAAATGGAACACAATACTTTGTAATTCCGGGTTTAACATTCGGTAATGTGTTTGTGGCACCTGAACCTCAAAGAGGATGGGAAGCAGATTCTGATGCATTATATCACAGCTCTGCAGTTGCTCCAACACATCAATATTTGGCTGCATATTATTATTTCCAGGAATATTATCCACAATCAATGGTATTTGTTGGAAGACATGCAACTCATGAATGGTTGCCTGGTAAGGAGGTCTTATTATCTTCTACAGATTACGGTTCTATTGTTGTTGGCGATACTCCTCAAATATATTTCTACATTTCTGATGGTCTTGGTGAAGGAATTCAGGCTAAAAGAAGAGGTTTTGCAGTAATGATTTCTCATTTGACTTCTCCTTTGGCTTATACTCAACTTTATGGAAACTTAACTTCTTTAGCCAATCTGATAAATGAATATGAAAATTCATTAAATCAAAGTTCTAAAGATGCACTCGTATCTGAAATCAGACATCTTGTTGAAACAAATAACTATGTTCATTCTATGGGCATAAGCAATGATACATTCAATAAGTTATCTTCGGATGATGTTGTTTCCACAGTCGATTCTTTCATTAAATCTGTTCAAAATGAAATTTATACTTGGGGTTTGCATGCGATTGGACAGAATTGGACAGATAAGGATATTGGATTGTCAGTATCGACAGCCTTATCTCAACAATTTTCATATAATGGCGTAACTACTTCATTATATGATGAAATTGCACAAATAAAATATTCTAAAAAATATAATGAGCTTAATTCTCTTGAAAGAGACATTGTAATGAATTTATCTTCAGATGTTATAATCTCCTTGATTTACTATTCAAGTAATGAAGTGGCACAGGTGTTAGGTGTAAATTCATCTAGTCTAATTGCAGCATTTGACTATGCAAAATTGTATATATCTTTGATAAAACTGTCTGTTAATGAAGAAATAAATTCATTTATTGATGCATTGAATGGAAAATATATTGCTCCTGGTCCTGCAGGTGATGTATTGGATGTTAATTCTTTACCTACTGGAGGAAATTTCTTCCATGATCAATCTCAAGAACTTCCAACTGCAGAAGCATATGAATATGGAAGTGTTTTAACACTGCTTGCATTAGAAGGATTAACAGATGATACTGAAAAGCTTGTAATGGGAATTTGGTGTGTTGAAACAGCAAGAGATAATGGTGCATTAATTTCCGTTGTTTTGTATTTACTTGGAATGGAACCTATTTATTCATCTTCACCAAGTGCCGGTGGATATGTTCAGGTGGGTAATGATGAAGACCATGATGACCATGAACACGATGATGATGAGGTTAGTGTTGGTGTAAAAACTAGAATCATGCCTTCTGTAATCAAACTCAATGATTTGACTCGTCCTGATGGATGGGCTAAAAAAAGAATTGACGTTACTGTTATCACAAGTGGTAACTTTAGAGATTTATATTCTACCCAAGCTATATTGATGGATAATGCATTTAGAGTTGCATTGGCCAGATCATATATGTATATTTTAGACAATGATGAATTAATGAATAGCAAATGGGCTAAGGATATTGAAGAAGGTTTGGATCAAATCATGGCCAGCATTGATTATTATGGTGTTGGTGGTGAATCATTTGAAGAAAACTATGTTGCTAAACATTGGATTAATGATTTCATTTACTATAAAGAGTTAGGATATAATACTACTTATGCTGCTGAATGTGCAATAACACGCATTTTTGCACCACCGAATGGTGATTATGGTGCAGGAATTGCAAAATCAGTATCTTTAAGTTGGACTTGGAATGATACTGATGAATTAGCTGATTTCTATTTAGGCAGAATGGGTAATATGTATTCTAAGTATTATTGGGGTGAAACAAATCCATTAGTATTTGCAAGAGCATTGAACAATACAAATGATTTGATTGTTAGTCGTAACACTAATGTTTATGGTGTTTTAGATAATGATGATTTCTTTGATTATTGGGGTGGACTTTCAATGACAATGGCTTATGTAAATGGAAATACTCCAAACATGAATGTATTGATGTATGGAAATAAAAATACTCCATATACTACATCAATTGAACAGGCTATTGCAAAAGAAATTCTCACTCGCTACTCAAATCCTGATTGGATATCTGGAATGATGCAGGAAGGTTATAGTGGTGCTAGATATATTTCCAATAAATTTTTAACTGATTTGCTTGGTTGGTCTGTAACAAGACCTGAAGCTGTTTCAAATTATATGTGGGATGATGCATATGATGTTTACTTTAATGATAAGTATGGAATAGGAGTGTCAGATTGGTTAAAAACAGGAAATAATAATTATGCATTTATATCTTCTGCAGGTACATTATTGACTGCGGCTTATGAAGGTTACTGGAAAACAGATTCCGCAACATTATCCAATGTTGCAAATCAATGGGCAGAAGCTGTAATTGCAAATGGTGTTGCATGTTGTGACTGTAGTTGTGGTAACATAGCTATGATGCAATGGGCAGTTGATTTTATTAATCCTGATTTGCTTGCCAAATTTGCTGATCAAATTTTCCAGGCAACTAATCATAATTTCTTCAATCCAGCTAATTTCCAGAATAATCCTAATACTGACAGTGCAGATAGCCAAACAGATGAAAATTCTGGTATGAACACTACAAATGCCAATGTTAAATCAAATACCACTTCATCCACTTTAAAATCAGACAGTGCTACATCCGGTTTTAATAATGGTGATACTGCTAGAGGTATTGGTGTAACTTCATCACAATCAGCCACTGCATCCAGTGCTTCTGAAATAAATGGTCCGGAAAATACTGGTGAAGAAGGCGCTGATTCTTCATCCAAAAGTTACGAAGTTGAAAAATCAGTTTCAAGTAGCAGTACAACAACTGAAAAATCCATGTCTATACAGTTGATAATATGTGTAATTATTTTAGTTGGAATTTTTGCTATTGGATACTTTAGAAATAAAAATAAACAAGATGAATTTTAATTAATTGAATAACTTTAAAGTTATTCTTTAATTTTTTTTATTTAAATTTTTAAATAATGTTTTAATAAAATGAACGTATAAATATAATAATGTAAATTTAATATTGATAAATAGGCTCTATAAGATTTACTTTATGTGTCTTTTGTTGGGGTTTTTAATTTTGAAATGTAATAATTTACTTTATATAGTTTAAAAAATAAATATGTAAATTGTAATTGATTTTTAATTAATTATGGGGATGATTTTAATATGGATATGATGAGTGTTTTATGGCAATTTGGTATATTTGCGGCTATCCTTGTTTTTGGTATAAAAGTGGGATTAGCTTCTGGTTTAGCTAATTTGTCAAAAAAATTATTTGCGATTATCTGTATTGGGTATGGTGGTGGAGTTTTAATAATTTCCGCTATCGCATCATTGTATGCAGAACAAATCACTCAAGCTATTTATAGTTATAATTCAATATTCTATATAATCATGGCTTTAATAATGATTATTGCCGGTTTATTCACAATTCGTGAGTGGAAAGTGCATAATCATAATACAAGTACTGCAACTTCTCTTGCAGTAATTGCACCTTGTCCTTGTTGTTTCGGGTCAATTGTTGCAAGTATTTTGATTGTTGCTCCAACTATTGGTGTTGGTGCTTTTTATTTAAGTTGGTTTGCAGCTGCTGCTTTAGTGGCAGTGATTGTTATAACTTACTTCGCTTCTAATACGATTGTTAAGTTTATAAGTAAACCTTATCCTATTATTTTGGGGAATTTCATGTTGCTTTTAGGAGCTTATTTCTTACTTTCTGCAATAGTTATTCCAAATATTGCAGGTTCATTAAGCAAAGACTTTGGTACTCTTTCAATGTCTTCTCCTGAATCTATTATTGCGGTAATTCTCATGATAATTGTTTTAGTGGTTATTGGAATATTTTTAAACAAAAAAAGTAAAGGTCTTTTAGATTAAATTAAGGTGATATATAATGAGTGTAAGTATACCTGGTGGAGAATTTTTAACCGGTTCTTTGGATGTTATTTCCCAAAGTTTAACCATTCCTGTATTGGTTATTCTTTTAATCATTGTTGTGATTTCAATCATCACATTAGGTGGAATAATTTCTGAATATACTTCAAGAAAAAAAGTTCCTGTAGGAACAGTTAGAGATTTGATTTATAAAATTAACTCAGCAGCTTCTGTTGATGAACTTAAAAGCATTATTGAATCAGCAGAAATTCCAAAATCTCAGAAAAAAGTTTTAACTGAGATTGCAAGTTCATCTGCTTTAGATAATAATTCAAGAGAAGCTTTAGCACGTAAATTAGTTGAATATGAAGAAGAAAAAACTGATAAAACATTACAAAAAACTGATATCATTACTCGTGTAGGTCCTACTTTAGGGTTAATGGGTACTTTAATTCCTATGGGTCCTGGTCTTGCGGCTTTAGGTGCTGGAGATGTAAACACACTTGCTGAGTCTTTAACTCTTGCGTTCAACACAACAATTGTTGGTATTGGTTCCGGTGCTTTATGTTATGTTATCGGTAAAATTAGAAGCGGTTGGTATGACCGTTATTTATCTGATTTAGATGCTTTATCAGATGCTGTTTTAGATTATATGAATAAACAGTGATTTAAATGGTTCGTAAAAAACAAAGAAGACGATCTAATCGTGTTGAAGAAGATCCGATGGCGGGTACAGCTAACTTGGTTGATGCTATGCTTGTTATTGCTGTTGGTTTTCTTGTTTTTGTAATTATCAGTTGGAACATGCAGGCTATTGTTTTCAATGAAGATATGACTCCTGAACAAAAACAACAAGTAATGCAAACTATTAAGAGTGTTTCCGAAGTTAATCAAGGTCAACAGTTAAATGAGACTCCGGATACTTCTAATAGTTCCGGTCAAGGTTATACTGAAATGGGTAAAGTATATAAAGATCCATCGACAGGTAAGCTGATCATGGTAGAGGGTTGAGCCTCTACTTCAAACTTTTTTTTCTATTTTTTTTTAATTCTGTTAAAAATTAGTTACTTTTAAATAGTATTTCTTACTAAAATTTATCATGCATATATAATTTTTTTCAAGATTATATTTTTTTAAATAATAAATTTATTTTTGAGGGTAATCATGGGAAAACGTGATTTTGGCAATGTAATTGAAATTATAAAAAATGATTTTAGAGCTGCCCGTTCAAATCCGATTGTAATAATTACTTTACTGGCTATAATTATTTTACCGTCCCTATATGCAGTTATCAACATTAATGCCTGCTGGGATCCATATGAAAAAACAAACGATATGGATTTTGCAATAGCAAATATGGATAATGGAACAGAATATCAGGGATTGAAGTTGAATGTTGGGAATGATTTAGTGGAAGGGCTTAAAAATGAAACTCGATTCCATTGGGTTTATGTTGATGAAGCTACATTGAGGGAGGGTGTTCATAATGGAACTTATTATGCAGGAATTATAATACCGCAAAACCTGAGTAAAAATGTTGTTTCCATTACAACTGATGACCCTCAATCTGCAAAATTAGTTTATATTGTAAATGATAAGGTAAATCCTGTTGCTCCTAGAATTACTCAACAGGGTGCAAACATGATTTATAATGAGATGAATGCAAAAATTATCCAATTTATCAATTTAGCGGCTTATGGTAAATTAGGTGAACTGCAGTCTGGTCTGGCATCAGGTGCATCACAAATGTCTTCAGGTGCAACTCAGTTGTCTTCAGGTGCAGCGCAGGTTTCATCAGGTGCATCACAGGTTGCCAGTGGTGAAGCTCAGGTCGTTGACGGTGCAAATCAAATTACAGATGGTGCATCTCAACTTTCAACAGGTGCAGAACAGGTATCAACCGGATGGTCTACAGTTCAGGATAAGGTATCACAGGCAGAATCCAAAATTAATATATCTCAACAGGACATTGATAAATTGCCTGATGGAAAAGCAAAAGATACAATTAACACATTGATTGGCTATAAAAATTCTGCAAATCAACTGATACAAGGTACAAATGATGTTGCACAGGGTTCCCTTAAGTTGTCTGCCAGTTCCGCAGAGCTTGCTCAAGGGTCTGCTCAATTAGCTGAAGGTTCCTTGAGTTTGGCTGCAGGTGCACAATTACTATCTAATGGGGCTGCATATGCATTAATAACTGCAGCATCTTCTCTTTCAAGTGCTGCAAATTCATTATCTGATGTAACTGGAATTAATGAAACATTACTGGGTGAATATTTCTATGCTCCAATTACATTAGACAAGATTGAGGAATTCCCTTCAGACCACTATGGTGACCAGGTGGCACCATTTTATATTGTATTGTCCATGTGGGTCGGTGCATTAATTACTTCAGCAATGTTGTCTGCCGGAACAAGTACAGGAACAAAATATTCGCCACTGGAAATGTACTTTGGTAAACTAGCTTTATTTGTTGCATTGTCAATATTTCAGGCTATTGTAACTATCATTTTCTCATTTGCAATTGGAATTCATGTCGACAATCTAGGAATGTTCATATTCACGTCGATTTTTGTATCGGTAATCTTCATGGTACTGATATATTCATTTGTATCGGCGGTAGGTCAAGTCGGAAAGATGATTGCAATTTTACTTCTTGTATTCCAGATTTCAGGAACAGGAGGTATTTATCCAATTGAAATCATGAATCCTATTTTCCAGGCACTGTATCCATATCTGCCGATGACATATGCTATAAATATAGTAAGAGAAACTGTACTTGGACTTATTTGGAGCAATTATATTCCTTCATTTTTAGTCCTTATGGCAATAGCTATTGCTACAATTATACTATCCCTTATTATCAAAGAGAAAGCTGACAAGGCTTCACACTTCTTTGAGGAAAAACTTGAGGATTCAGGATTATTCTAGCATTTGCTAGAATCTTTTTTCTTTTTTTTTCAACCGATTATTTTATAAGTATGGTTGACTAAACTAATACTTACGAATTTTTAATGGTGTTTTTTATATGGAATTCTGTCCTAATTGCGGTTCAATGTTAATGCCTGATAATGGCAAAATCAAATGCAGATGCGGATATACAAAATCCCTAACTGAAAATGATTTGGAAGAGCAGTACAAATTTGAAGGCGAAAAGAATAAGGATTTGGAAGTCATTGTAACTGACAACAATAATGTTGCATTGCCGACAACAAGGATAACATGCTATAAATGCGGCGGAACCAAAGGCTATTGGTGGACAGTACAGACAAGATCTGCCGATGAGGCACCAACCAATTTCATCAGATGCGCAAAATGCGGCAACACATGGAGAAGCTCCAATTAAACATATATTTCTTTACAAAAACCTTTTTTTAAACACATCAATGAAAGTTTTTCCTTTGTTTGACTTATATTATTTTTTTAATAAAGTATAATTGTGGGTAAAAACTCACTAAAAATTAAATGGTGTGTAATATGGTAACTAAAGCAAAATTGAGCGAAGAGTATGAATTAAGCTATTCTGCACAGAAAGTGTTTGATTGTTTAAAGGAATCTGTTCCCAAAACTAAAATAGTTAGGGCAAATCCAAAAATTAAAGAAATTGATGAAGCTAACATGAAAATTGATTGCATAACTCCGGCTTATAAAACTCAAATTACTGTAGTTTCAGTTCTTCAAATAAATCCTGTGTAAAATTCTTTTTAAAGCCTCAATCTCCAGGTCAGGTAATTGATTTGTGGAATAGAAATAAGAAGAATGTGAAGGCAATAATGGACCAATTATTAAAAGACCTTGAAAATTAACTATATTTTGAAATAATCAAATTAAAATTTTTTTAATACCTTTTTTCTTTTTCTAAATATAACAGTTTAGGGGCCTGAATTTTTTTGATATAAATTCCACTTAATTTTTCTTATTTTTTAATATTAGATAATGGTTAGTTTTAGTTTATAAAAATACATTTGTACAATTATTAATTTT
>Ga0310695_10003540_pt1 | contig 30437 bp, 33 predicted proteins | sample RumenRJG_04DNA_FD_203882 | JGI IMG/M metagenome (GOLD analysis project Ga0310695, IMG submission 203882) | Bovine rumen microbial communities from Lethbridge, Alberta, Canada - RJG_04 (v2) (version 2) | ecosystem: Host-associated > Mammals > Digestive system > Stomach > Rumen | place: Canada...
GACTGATTTGCTTTTGGATTGCAAAGGTAGTCAATTCAAATCGTCACAGTCAATTTTTCGCTCTAAAACTCTATATTTAAATAACTTACAAACATCTCCGCTAATTTTTAGTGGACACTAGTGATAACCTAAATATAAGACGAGCGGAATTAGTATAGCATATACGATAAAGTCTGTTATTTGGTAATTTCCCAAGTCCAAAACATTAGAATCGTAACTGTAGTAATCTTCCAAAAAATATTTAGGGTATAACAAATAGTAATGCTCGCCACATTTTTTTCCACTACATAAACAAACTGTATTAATTATCACCCATAGAATGTATGAGGAAAGAATAGGTTTCTTATAAACAAAGTCAATAAAACCATTTGGTGATGATACACGATTGTCTTGTGGTTTACCACAATATTTGCAAAATGATGAATTATCATCAATCTCTCTACCACAATGTTTGCAATACATATTATATCTTATTTGAGTTAATACTATTTTTGAATCGTTTCTTCACTATCTGCCTTAGACTTCTTAAACAACAGCATAATCGGATTGTATAGTGGGACCAGACACCACCATGAACTTATGCCAATGTTTTTACAACGCTTGGCTGAAATATACAGATGTAACAGAACTGCACTAGACAACAACAATGGCAGAATGTCCTCTTGCCATAATACAAAGGTGTCTGAGACCTCAGAAGGATAGTCATTCTGATAGCTTAAGCGAAACCAACTAGAATTGGTCAGGTACAAACGGAAATCATAAAACGCATGGCGCAAAGCATGGTAAATAGGTATAAGTCCTATGGCATTGCCAAAAATAACGGCAAATACAATCATAATCAGCACCATTTCCAAAAGGAAGAACACCCCTCCAAATGAAGCCGTCGAAAACCATTGAAGCAGTGTAAAAATGGCGAACCATATAGCATAGTACTTCCTTGTCATAACCTACAGTATTATCAACTAATCACTACCTTTCACCAAATACAGCCCACTGTTCTTATCTTCTAGATAGTAATGAGTTCTATTGCATCTATAGTGGATTTTTCCATTGAATACATTACCTTCCCATCCGTCATCCGCAGCCATTGTGACCACTCTAGCCTTATTTACATCGGCTTCACCGATTTTGAACGTACCCTTCTTTACCACATCAATGATGGTTGTATCATTCTCCACGATGTAGTATTTGAACTCAAATCTACCATTCTTATGGAAGAATATGTTTACGGCACAAGCCTCATGTGGCTTGAACCAATAGCCGTACAAGATGGAATCATCGTATATCTCTGTAGAATCAAGTTCCTCAAGAGGTTGATGGTATATTGGACTGCTTGATGCGATGTCAATGGAGTCCATCTCTACCTTTTGAGACACGACTCTCTGTGTCCCATTCTTGCATGCGGTCAATGAAAGAACTGCAAGCAACATAAGTGCAAAATACTGTGTCTTTTTACCCATTATGATAGAATGCTAGCTATACAACTACATAGAAATGGCACTACTCAAGAAAAATTAATATGCTTCTCTGCGTACATACCATCCCATATGAGCTAAAACATATTTAGAGTCTGGATGATTATATATACATTGATTATTATATAATAGTTTGGCATAAGAATTTGTGATTTCCCATTTATATGAATAGTAGGAATTATTTATGTCTGTATCTATACCTAAAGATTTGAATGTATCTAAACACCAGTCAAAAGTTAAATGGTCAAAACCTGCTTCAATTTTAAAATTAGATTCAAATATAGATTCACCTAAATTATAGTTTGACAATTTGAATGCCCCCAATGAATGTTTAAAGGAAAAGAAGTTTTCCTTATCCCATAAATCAAATTTGCAACCATAGTTTATCAGTTCCGCAATAAAAGCACACTTACGTACGTCATAATCATATTTTAAAGTTGTTTCTTTTGTATTTACTATCTTACCATTACAATCTATCAATTTACTTCCCCAACAGAAACTATCTGATACCCACGAATGTCTTTCTTTTGCATAGACTGCATAAGTATATTCACCAGGTGAGCTGTTGATTGGTAGCAAGTTAAAGCTACGTCGGAAATTATCTGATATGTTAAGTTTGTAAATATTTCCGTAAATTTCATTTTCTGAAGCCATATTCAAACATTCTTTAATTATTTAAATACAAAGTTACAAATAAATAAATAAACTACAAAATAATTGGAGGGATTATTATCATTTTAATATGATTATGTCACTCCATCTTGTAGTCGGATTCTTGCTCTTGAGGTCATGCTTTATGGCATTTGCAAATACATCAGCCTTTCCCTCCAAGTCTGGACGAAAACATGCTCACAGTTCACGTCGCAGTTATCACAGTCAAATATCTCGTACATTAACTATAACCACTCTCTGTTTACATTCATCTGTATATTCAAAGCATTCCAATGAAATGGGTTATTGTGGTAGAATCTTCCTTCAACTAGGTCGATAGTACCATCTATCAACTCCAGATTATCTGCCTTGAATGATATTTCACAAGTGAGAATGACATTCTTAGGAATACCTATGTATTTAACCGTCTCTGTGTCATTTGGGGGTTCTTTTGTGCTTTCTTCAACATATAAATCGTATTCTGTGCCGTTTTTTGCTTTATCTATGACCATTTCACCATTAATACGAACATTGGTGATTGTGAGACACCTGGAGAAATTATTCATATCAGATGAAGACTGAATAATCCAAGCCTTTTTGGTTTCTGGTGAAAATAGTCCTCCTCCAGCAGGAATGGCACTCCTAAAGAATATCGTAATAATATCTTTTCTCACTTCAATTTTGTCAATGAAGAAATTACTCTTCCACTGCTTATAGATTACGTTATTAATAACGAAATAATCGTGCCTGTCAGTGGTTCTTGCCTGCTCTAATTTCTCCACCAGCTTTTGTTCTTCAACCTTACAGTTTGTCTGCCTGTAGTATTCTGTTTGAAGTGATATATCCTTTAACGCATAATTATTGTATGAGAACATATCGACAGCAGGAGGTGTCACACAAAGATATTCGCTTACACAGCCAACCGTTGGTTTCTTTGATACCAGACTGTTAAAATTCTTAATATATGACTGTACCAGGTTGTTATCTCCATTTATACGGACAATGTTCTCATCATTAAGAGTTTCAGCGTAATAAGTATAGTTATAAGAGCCTGTAATCACGATGTCGGAGTCAATGACCATGTATTTATTATGCATGGGTATATTCTTCTCGGCGAAGTATAAGCAGCCACCAGCAGCCACGAATCTTTGGAAATCCAAGCCTCCAGGTCGATGATTGATGTTGTCATTGATGACAATGAGCTTGGCAGTAAAACCGTCGTTTCCATCCAACTTCTCGATAAGAGCATCAAAGATTTTGTGGTTTGTGAACCAGGCTACAGCAATCAACAGTTGCTGCTTAGAAGACTTTATATCCTCAATGATAACGTCTTCAATCTTCTCAAAATACGGTTTTATTCCCATCACAAATACCTTTATTCATTATTACACATAATTCTTCAAGTTGTATCACTTAAATAAGGCTTTCTTCTTCTCGCAATCTCAACTTCTCAACCCTTATCTCCAACTCGTTCTGAGCCCTGAAGAGCATGCCAATCATGGCTCTGAGATATTCACTTATCCTTGGGATATCAGAGGTGAATATGAAGTGCTTCCTTATATGGATGCCTCTTTCTTCCACATCTTTATACTCATGATAGAAAAGGGCACATCCGCTTAAATCATTCAAGTCATTAAGCACTCTGCGTACTCTCGAAAATTCTTCAATGTCAAGCAAAGAAACACGATGACACCAAGGCCAGATTAAGCTTACGAATCTAGTTTCATTAGTCGCTTCTGCCAAGAACGTAACCCCTTGATATTGGAACCTTATTCTACCATCTTCATCCACTTCTGGCTGACTATCCATTTCCTCTAGGATTTTTATGAGCAAGGCTCTTGTGGGGATGTCCTTTATTTCTTCCTTCTCCTTATTGATTTGGTCTTTCTCCTCTTGCAAAGCCTTTAATCTCTGCATTTCCTCATCCTTTTCCTTGCTCTCTTGCTGCTCCTTGTACAGTTGATAAAGCAGAAAAAGAAAAATGAATCCAATGACTATTATAACTTCCATAACCTTTTTTTTATTCATTATTCTGTTTCCACCATTCCCAGTGACAATCTTCAAGGTATTTTTCTATCTTTATGTTAGATTGTCTGTCTCTTTTGTAGTGAGATTCTACCTTCTTTTCAATAAAGAAGCGGTTTGACCATATAAGATATTCTACACATATAGATAAAAATAGCAATAAATAGAAGACTCCTGAATCATTTATTCTAAAAGCTATATATATGCATATCACAGTTAGTGGGAGTGTTATTAGCCCTAACATGATTTGGATGGCTAATACCCAATTTTCAATGTCTCCTTTTCTTTTATTGAATGTGTCCCTTTCTTGTTTCATTATTTGAAGGAATCTTTGTACATCATCCTCCGTAACACCATATTTGCCAATATTCGTCCAATTGAGAATTAGTTCTTCACATTCTGTATTGAAGTAGTCAAATGGAGTATAATCAATCTTTGTCATAGTTGTATTTAATAAATCCATTACCACATATATCGTATAAAAGTAGCTGTTCCCTTGTCTGGACGGATAATGAGAGAATCATTCAACTCACTCTCAAAGCCAATAGAGTTGAATATGTACTCTCCACCTCTCTTTGTCCACTGGTCACTTGCATTGCATAAGCTGTCTAAGCTTGGCTTCATTGATTTGATGGTATTGTCCTCGAACACCATTTGATATGTATCTCTGAAATCATCTGCAATAACATGTTCGTTCTTGTACTCCGTAATCTCATAAGGAGGTAACGTTATATCAACTCCTATATGTTTCAAACGGTTATCCATGTAAGAAGTGCTGTAGGTTGCATGGTGCATGTCGGCATAGATAAAGGCAATGAACGCTAGAGGGAGACCTATTGACAACAGTATTCTGTACAGCAACCTTATCTTTCCCTTCAATATCCATTTGTTCGCAACCCACAGAATCAGCAACAGTATGGGAACTGCCACAACAAACAGCATAATTGCCTGAACTGCGAAATATAGCAACTGTAAATCGCTCATATTTTAATTGTTTTTTATTTATCTCACTTTTTTAGGTAAATCCTAGCAAATCATGATAATATGGGCTATAATGATAAGCCATTATCTCTAGATTCTTTGGAAAAATGAGCATGTCGATAGTTTTTGTTGAGGTAATAGAAACAGCTTTATAGTAAATCGCATTATGTCCCATTTTCTTCCGTTCATAATCAATAATCTCATTCTCTTCTCTCTTTTTTGTATCCAAAATCCTATAAGCAAAAGTATAAATGCCAGCATGCAATATCTTGTTGTCATTTTTATAGGCTATCCATTTGCCGATTGAATATTTATCAAGATAAGGAATATTGTGAATCGCATAAACATCATTTTGTTGCAAAACTTTCATCAGTTGGCTTGTCCACTCACATTGTTTATAATGTTTCAGTGCATAGCCATAGTAACTATCCGCAAGATAAACCAAAAGCTGCATACAATTGGGTTTATATGGATTGTCGTTCGTTACATCTATCCATTCATCTTCTGCATTTGCAATCCTATCAACCTTGAAGGTAAGCTCAGAATCGGATTCATAACAGAACCCCACAATATAATTATTACCATATTGCGGAGAGTAAGAAATGTGTTTCAAATGGAAGAGACTTGAAGTCTTTCCATCCTTTGAATAGGTAATAGTTATGCAGCTATCACTCTTTATAGCTTGGTCTATAAATTCTCTTATCATAATCCTACCGTCATTTGAAGTCCTAAATAATTAGAGATTCCATCCACTATGATGTCTAGCTCATTCTTATGGAGCAAACCATCAATGTATTCTTGAGGAATAGCACTGTAACCGTATTTCGCTCCTAGAATGGCACAAGCTACTGCTGCATTAGTATCTGCATCACCACCTGCATTCACCACTGCAAGCAGCCCTTCCTTGAATGAAGAGGCGTTCCAGTAAGCCCATAAAGCTACAGAGAGAGTCTTAAGGGTATAACCCATCGATTGCTCGTCTTGCAGCTCCAAAGCTCTTATATCAGCTTCTCTAGACTGTGAAATGTACCTCTTGATACGCTCATCATACCTATCCGCAATCTCAATCATCTGCTGATATGTAATGGGATGTGAGTCGTATATGAGCGAATGGATAAGCTCTGAGACAATCACGCAGGAACCAACACATCTAGGGTCATAATGTGTCAGTCTGCAAATGTCTGCTGCTGACTTTTCCACATCATTAGGTAAAGCTCCGACAATGGAAGTACGCATTAAGCCACCATTTGCAGCGGATTTTCCTCTGCTCATTTCCCAAACAAGCTTCGATACATCTTGTGGCTTATCCACGTAGTCACCAATCATCAGCACCTTGTAGGTATGCTGTCCAATACCCATTGGTTCACCTTCTGCCCATTGCTTGAAGTTCCTGGCAATATGGGACGGGTCAACCCCTTTGTCCTCTATAAGGGCATTGGCGATGCACAGCATCATATCCGTGTCATCTGTCCATTCTCCAACTTTCCATCTGCTTCTATGAGCATCTTGATAGATGTCGCTATAGTCACTAACTCCATTTGGACATTTTTGAGCCATTTCTGCATCATCCATGAACTCCGTTCCTAAACCAAGAGCATCTCCAATAGCTTGACCATATATAACCCCCTTGAGTTTATCAATTCTTTCATTCATATAGATTGTTCCATCAAGACAATCCAAAACAATTTCTTTCCATTTGTTATATAATAGGCTTTCTTGTTCTTTCTTTTGTGTTATACCAATTTGAAATGGGACATAAATAGACTCTTTGATATAAAGATGATTACCCCATCCCAAATATATGTATTCCCATCCTATAGGATTCTTGATACGTTCTGAGAATTTAGAATCTATTTCTAGAAGAATAGGACATACAGACAATAATTGCTCCAGAGAAATGCTTTCATAAGATGGATTCGCATAAAACACTTTTCCTTTAGATGTTATAATCACTATTGCACCTGGGTCTCCCATTGCACCACCTGATGCAATAGATATTGCAACCACATCAAGAAAATCATAGTCAGTATAATTATCCTTGGTAATCGTTATACAGCTACCACTCATAATCGTTTGGTCTATATGCTCTCTTATCATATTCGGTGTATACTTAGTCGTGATAATAGACTATTCTTGTTTTACAAGTCGTGACAACTATTCTTTTGAGTGGTGTTTTTGCCATTGATTCCACAGGCAATCCTCAATGAACTTCTCAATCTTTGGCTTGTATTGGCTTTTTCTTTTGTAATGAATTTTTCCCCACTCTTCTACGAAATCTGATATTCTGCATTTTGTCCATATTAGGACTTCCATGCCAATAATTCCGAACAAGAGCATGCCCAAGATTGTACTTGGTATAAAACCATCCATATCATAATCGTGGCGCATATAGGATGATAACATTAATGCGACAAATGGAATAAAAATACCGCTTACTAATAATTGTAATACCCAAGCCCAATTGTCAATAGAATCTCTTTTCTTTTCCCAATACTGTCTGTCCTTTTCCATTACCTCCAGAAATAGTTCTACTTCTTCTTGAGTAATACCGTAGTTATCAACATCTGAATAATCTATGTTGACATAAAACATGTTCGTTGAAAAGTAATCAAACGGTATATAATCATTCTTAGCCATATCATGTAATATTAATCAATGTTCCATATCGCTTCCATTTCTCCACCTAAAGCATCATACAAAGAGTCTTTATAAGAATAGTCATCCCAATCTGAGGGGGCATTATTATATCCACAATCATATTCTTCCTCTTCTAATAAATCCACAAATCTATCATCCCAATAATAATCTTTCAATATTTGAACTTCAGTTTTATACACATTAGCTATTTTACAATCTATCGTATCAAATTCCTTGGAATATTTACCAATTTGCATGTATTCATCATTTCGTCTACTTTTGAGATATGCTTCTTTTAATTCGTCTGCATATTTGTCTATATCCAAATCTTTTTTCCCTAATATAACATTAAAGTGCTCATCAATGTCTATTGTAGAGTATTCTATTGGAAGCAAATTTTTTCCTGTAGAAGAGTATATGCCGTATAAGTTGTCTTTGGTAACAACTATAAGATAGGTATCACCTATTATTTCAAAACCATCAGCATTGATTTCCTTTCGTACATAAGCGTTTGCTACATCATATGTCGTGGAAAAAATGATTTCCCCATTCCTGATAATTCTATTTACTCCTTGGGTATCTCTTACATTGATGAAGCTACCACTTTTTAAAGCCTTTATAGAGTTACCATTGTTAAATGGAAGCCCTTGGTATAGCAATAAGTCACTGACATAAAAATCACATTTTACACTATCGTTTGTCTTTGCAACTCCAACAATATAGTCATTTCTGTCCTCATAAAGTGGCAACATCTCTACGGAGTCATACTTACATTCAATGAAGTTGCTGTATTCGTTTCCGAAAAACTTCTTTTTTATATATACTCCACATCTGACGGTTCCCACATTACTTGCCATATCTCTGGCTTTAGCAATATACAGGTACTCCACATTCTTTTCTTTAAGCGTAATATCTGGAATAGAATAATGCTCATTGTCGTTTTCATCATATAGAGTTATATTCACTGTTCTTATATCAAGAAAACAATTATTCATTTCAGAATCATAAGTTCGTATAGCTATGGTGTCATCAAGTTCTGCTAAACCATAAAACTTACCTTTGACATTGAATTTTCTGAGTAGGCTAAAATGCGAATCATACACTTGCCCCAAAGTGTTTTTAATCGGTCTTTCTTTGGGAGAATCTACATTTCTCCAATCATATAAGCTTGTGGAATATTGCATTTCCGAATAGAAGCCAAAAACATCTTTATACGTTATTGCAGATTGCCACCATTTACTTCCTTCATCACCTAGATTTATGTACTCGCATTTGGAAAGGTCATAAACTGAAGCATTATGAGGATAACAGATATATGAATTCTCACCACACTCCCATATCATGAACTTAGCTTTATTCTCAGTTGATATAAAACTATTCTCTAGAACATTAAAGTCCTTGTCATAGACAATCACATATTCTTTTTTGTCATTTTCTGCATCTATATCATCATTTTTACCATAAACAACAATCTTGTCTTTAAAATAATAAACAAATACGCCAATATGGGCAATATCCTTGACTTTGGATATAATGCTATCAAGAAGTGGCTTTTCTTCAAGTCTCTTTCGCTCGCTCATTCTGTGTTTGTTGTATTTGATGGCAATGCTGTTGCTGGTTTCAATCACTTCAAAGGTGTCTGTAATGTTCGAATGTATTTCATCAAGGTATTTCAATTCTATGTATTTGTTACTCTCTCTAAGGAAGTAGTATTTATTATGCATAGGAATATATTTTATTACTTCCCCTTCCTCAGATTTGGATGGACAATAATGAAGCCCTTCATCATCCAATTTAAGCAATATATCACCTTTTATGCTGTCAAGTTCCCTACATGAATCATCAGCATCACCATCCATGAAATGAAACTTTCCATCTTTGATAGAAACATATTTGGTCGTGTAGTCGCCATAAAAAGGTGCTACAAAATATCCTAGCTCTCTCAATATTCTGTTTTGGACGTATTCAAATTCTGTCATATCAATTAATGTAAATTGTAATATATATGTTCGCTGTTAATATGTCAATCGCTTACAATAACGCCTTCGCCACCACATTTGAAACAGATTCCATGCTCAACGTGGCAGTACTGAGGTAGATAACCACTTCCACCGCATCGGCTACAAGGGACTAGAGTACTAATTAATTGGTGGTTAGAGTCCAATAAGCGAATACTATTGTAATTCTCGTGCCACCTTTTGTGACAATCTTCACATAGTGTTACTAGAGCTTCATTATCGTATTCCCAAGGTTTGTGTCCTTGAATATAGTACTTATGATGAACATTAAGCCCTACAAATGATTTCTGCTCTCGTGAAATAATCAATGCAAAAATTCTATTCTCAATTTGAATAGTAAAATAATGCGCCCATTCAGATTCTTCTATGCAAACACAATTTGAATGAACTTGACCATCAAGGAAGGTAAATTCCAATATTTCCCCAATTCTATCTTCTTTATTCTTATACTTTAATTCCATTCCCCAACTGCGTTGAATGACCTTTGAAGGAACGGAAGCGTTCTCATATACAATAGGAAAACTGTCTAACTCAGCGATGTCTTTGGCAATAGGTCGTTTGAAGTGCTTAAATGTGACATCCCCATATTCAATAGCATTATCTTTATATTCAACCTCTTTAGTACGGCTTTCAAGAATCATATTATCTTCTAGCCTTGATTTGTAATACTTCGAAAACCTGTTGTAAGTAATGGTATTGTCTTTTGTCTTATAGTAAGCGAATGAATAGTCCTTTAGTAAGCTATCCACATCACTTATATCGGACAGCTCAAGGAAGTTGCCTCCATTGTGGAAGCCTATTCTTCCACAAATCTTGCAAGTATAATGGTCACGATTGAGGATTTCATTGCACTTGCTCCACCATTCCTTCTGATTCAACAATTCGTTATAGGTCATGCGATAATATAATAAATCAGTTCAAACGCAGTATATTGGATTTTGATGGCAAAGATAACAAATAATACTCATAAATTGATATAAATTTCACTTTTTAATAATGAAAAATGATACTCCTAACGGTTTTTTGTTTATCTTTGCCACCGTAATGGCTAAAAACTCGATTGCTATATGAAAAAGGAAGTGTTATTCACAACTGCTACTTCACTACCTAATTATGAAGTGGTAGAAAGTAAAGGTCTAGTATTTGCAAATGTTGTCTTGGGCACAAACTTCTTCTCAGATTTTGCTGCATCGTTTACAGATACATTCGGTGGCACATCTGATACTTACCAGGGTAAGTTGGATAAGATTTATGGTGATGTGGTAGATAAGTTAAAGAATAAGGCATTGGATTTGGGATGTAATGCCATTATTAGTTTCAAGATAGATTTTGATGAAATCTCTGGCAAAGGAGTGTCTATGTTTATGGTTAATGCTGTAGGTACAGCTTGCAAGGCAAAACAAATTGTTGCTATTAAACAGACACAGAATAACGATTATCTTGATGATGAGGAAATGGAAAGTGCTGTTAAAAGCTATAAGTTTATCGCAGAGATTAAGAATAAGGAGAATCCTAGGATTTCTGATGAAGCTATTGATTATCTATTGGAGCATCCTGTAAAAGGAATTGTTGATGAGTTGTTGGATTACTACTATGTAGTAAAGGTTGCTTCTGAGAGTGGGTATTCTGTTGGCGGACAGTATGTCGCAGATAATACCCCCACAAGGGTAGTTGCAAATATCAACTTTATCAATCAATATGTTGGTCTCGTTTTGGATGATGAAGTGGTTGAAAAAGTGTACTCAAAATATAGTGAGAATGAGGTCTACTTTGAAATTATTGAGAAAAACGGTATTTTTGATAGCAAACGAGTTCTAAACATTGCAGAACAAGACCCAATTAAGGCGTTAAAGTTTCTAGGAATAGGCAAAAAGATTTATACAAAAGAAGATATTGACTACTTCAAGCGCATTATCAATCAATACAATAATCTTCCTAACCGTGGCTCTTATGGCATGTCTAAGGGTGGCTTATTCTCAAAGAGTCAAGAGATTTATATCTGCGAACAAGGACATGAGAATGATAAGGATGTTGAGTTCTGCAAGAGTTGTGGAAAGAACATCCAAGGTCTCACAGTAGAGGATTTGCAGAATATAAAGGACATGAAGCTGAAAATTGATGTCCTCGAAAGTTACTTTGGATAAACTTACATGAAAAGGGAGAGTGTCATAATGCGCTCTCCCATGATATTTGTTTTCCTAAAACACGTAACTATAATATAAAGTGTTATATAGCATCTCTTATGAATTCATTCTTCAATTTCTGAACAGTAGCTTGGCTTACATTTGTAAGTTTTGCTGTAGCACGGATGCTGTAGCCTCGATTGAGGTACACCAAGACTTCATGATACTCTTTCTCCTTTTGTTTTTTAGTCTTGACTGACCCTTTCTTTCTACCAAGTTTTCCACCATTCCTAACATATTCCGCTCTTCCAGAGTTCAATCTAAACGAAATGCTATCCCTTTCGAGTTGAGCACATGTGGACAGTGTGGCACACATTATGGCTGAGAAGAGGGATGGTTTGCCATCTTCACCAAGCAACGTGAATTGCTCTTTTTGCATATAGAGGTTAATCCCGTTGTCTATCAGTTCTTTCACGGTAGCTAGTACTTCAAAGGCATTCCTTCCAAGTCTGTCCAAAGAATTTACCAGACAGTAGGATATGTGTTCCTGTTTGCAGAACTTTAGGGTTTCCTCCAGGACTGGACGCTCATTGTTCTTTTTGCCTCCGCTGATATGCTCTTCGAAAACTTTAACCACTTCAAGGTTTGAATATTCTGCATACCTCTTTAGGTCTGCTACTTGTCTCGATGTGTCCTGCCTGCCTACAAGGTAGCCGCTAGATGAACACCTAACAAATATCACCGCAGTCTGTTTTGACTTATTAACTTTTGCCATATTATTTATCTTTGATAAATTCTATTGATTATTCTATATCACTAAATTGCACCAGATTTTTGCTGAAATATGACTTTTCGTCATTTCTTTATAACACTGAGACTTTTCATCATTTTAATATCACACCCTATGACTTAGATAAGTACAATTCCACTATATACAATCTCTTTTCAATCTGGAGGTGACGATACTAACTATCACCATACATTTTTTATATAAAGAGCCCCCACCAGGTTAGGAGTGTAGCCTCGCCCCGAATTAGAAGACCTTAACCAGTGACTCTAGGCGAAATGAGCGGAATTCACCTTTCTCTACGTCGAACACGACTTTCGTACCATAATGTTCACGCCCCATCCCCTTAATGTGTTTGCTGCAAAGTGAAGGGTTGGTGCTACACCACATTTCCCTCAAAGAGCCGTCACGTTTGACGAAGAGAATTCTGCATAGTTGATTGTCTGCTAATTTGGACTCTAACTGCTCGATAAGGAGAGCCTTTGCGAGACCTGTTTCAAGCGAGCCTGTGCGCTCTGCTATAAGATTTGCCCTTTCGATGGTCTTGTCCTTTAATGCAATTGACAAATCACTTAATGCTACTGTTGAAATTGTTGAATGTACCATAACCTTAACTATTTTAATTGTGAATACTGTTGTTTACTTTTTCTGATGCAAAGATAATTCATTTTCCTAAATTATGCAAGCTTTTTGAACGAATAGTTTAGTAACGCAACTAAACTTTAACATACATAAATACGAAATTGTTTAGTCTAAACATTTTTTAGGAAAGTTTAGACCATCGATAAACTTTTTGATAAAATGTTTTGTTAATTAAAAAACTCTTCGTACCTTTGCCACCAAATTAAAAGAATAAGTTATGGATATAAAGGGTGTTGTCAAGGCTCATGGTACTACACTTACCAAGGTCGCTGAGAAAATGAATATTACGAAAGGTAGGCTCTCCCAGATTATAAACGAGAAACCTACTGTTGACAATCTGCGTACTATAGCAGAGATTGTTGGTTGCAAGGTTGGTGATTTCTTCGCTGATGAAATTAGCGAGGATAATGAGTCATGTGTGGTAACTAAGTGCCCTCACTGTGGCAAGGAAATAAGGGTCAAGTTAGAATAGAACTAACTCAACCTTTACTTAATCGGTTATGTTGGTGCTACGTTTTCAGTAACGCCAACGTTATGAGAGGCATTGTGCATGATTTTTCATTTTATCAATCCTATTCCCCTTCTTAACGCTTTAGTCTGCGAACATTGAAGGTGATTGTTTGGCTATCATCCAAAATATACATTCCGTAGATGCCTCTTTCTCTATCAAGTTCCATAGAAGCTATTAGTTCAAGATTATCATCCAAGAAGTCAGCAAATTCTTCTTTATTTTCTTCCGACAACTGATTAACTTCATAGGCGAATTCACTTGTTGTAGTCCATTCAATAGAATATGTTTGCTGCACCTCCCCAGAAACATCATCGATTTCATCAGCCTTCAAAAGTATTTTTTGGGCAATCATATCACAGAGAGCATCAAGCGTCTGATACCAAAAATCTGAACTTTTTATTTCCATAATTAAATACCCATGCCCTTGGGATTTGTTTTGGTCTCTAGCACACCGTAAATAAATAATTAATTCTCAATAAGGGCACTTTCTGCCATTCTCTCGATGGCATCTGCGTCATTTTCGATTAGAGGTTCAATAAATGTAGAGTCCGAACTACTACCAGTCTTTTTCATCCTTTCAGATTCAGCTACACAGTATAGTTTCTTATTCCAATAGAGTTTATAACCAGTCTCTTCAATCCAGCTATCCAGTGTTTTATCAATTGTAGAGAGATATTTTTCCATACACTCTATCGTCTCTGACTTCGACATTGTACCAATTGGGACAATATGACCATCAAAGATGGTGTCAGTCATCATATAGGTAGTATTAAATTCTCCTACCATTTCAATACACTTGATAACCTGTTCACCAATTTCAAGGATGAGTTTTTCATTGAAATTGTACGGAAATACTAGATAGCGGTTTCTAAACTTGGTCAGTTCCTTCTTTACCTCCTTATCAGTAAGATTTGTACCAAGTATCGTTAGGTACATTCTAGAAGGAAGAACATAATCACGGTCACATTTGTCACAGCAGCGTCCCTTATTTTTGTAAGGGGCTGGATTGTTACCAAAACCTTCATACTCTTTGCCGCAAATGCAGCACACTTTTTTCTTGTTGCTTGCAGCCAGTCCATGAACATCAACTGCAAGTCTTTGATTTGAATATTCTCTCATTTCTTTTGAAATTATAAAAAAGTCCTCTTAGGGCAAGGGATTCTCCCTAGCCTTCATATTCCATAATTTCATTGTTTTATTGTTAAGTTGGTAATCAGTCCTTAAACTTGATTACAGTGCAAAGATATATAAAAAAATCGAGATTTCCAAATTTTTAAAGGATGATTTGAAGACATTTAGAGTTTTTTTTTGAGCAAATGTTAACAAACACTCCCTGTCACCTTATATAAACTTTGATTTTTTCTCAAACATCTCAAAACCAACAACTTGTATTTTCTTTATATTTTAGTCATTCTCTCTTCTTGTATCTCCTTAAACCATTGGCTTCCCTCCACCTTTTGTGAGTCTTGGAGGATATGTTTACCCTTTTTCGGTGCATCACCTCTAGGTTGTCATTGTCGTTCATCACGCAGTCATACAGTTCACCTGTCATCCCGTCAATCTTTGCTCCTGAAAGACCTGTACCGCCTGGAGAGGGGGGCTGCGCAACTGGGGGGAGAGGTGTCTATCATCCCTGGGACTAGAATGGCTTCGCCAGAAGCATAGGTAATTATATTCTGAAAGAAGTCAATGCCTAGCCAACCATTTGGACTGGAGCTGCACCCTTCCATAGGGGTGCAAGCGACCCAATAGAGTTATAATATATACCTGGGATTAGTTCAGAGGCAACGCCACCAAGGGCGTTTGCCGTTCCAAATTTAAAAGGGTAAGCTTGCCTGGTATTCATCTATTACTGAGGTTTCATTGGAAGGCTTTGTCCACAAGCCTTCCCTATTGATTTTATATAGTAGATTGTCTGCAAATCTCTTCAATCTGTCACTATGTTCTGGATAAGTTCTTACAATCCAGTTGTATGTTGGTATTGTTAAAGCTGTTATCTCACTATAATTCTTACCTTTTGCTTCCTGTCTTATATGTTCTTCTACTATGTGCCTCTCCTTTTCATATTCATCTTCTGATATACCCTTTTCATTAAAGTTAGGATTCGAATTCTCATTCACATTCGAATTCTCATTACTATTGGTTTTGGTATTATCATTAATATTACTATTAACACTGTCATTATCATTGATATTACCATTACTATTACAATTCCCAAGTGCATTACCAAGAGGTTTAATGTTCTTGAACTTGGAGAATAATTCTTCATGTGACTTCCTCACAATGGGTTTATCGATTACATCCCAGTTAAAGATGAACTTGGTTGCTATAGAGCTTTCTCCAAGGGTCCTCTTTTTCCCAGGTATCCTCGTGATAAGTCTGTGTTTCTCCAGTTCCCTCACGGCATTCATCATACGTTCAAACCTCCAGCCGACATACCTACTTAGCTTATCGGTTGGGATTATAAGTTCACCAGTATCCTCAGCTCCCTTTGATATCAGAAGAGAGTTAAGAAGGATGGCAAACATATTCTTTGCATCGGCTGACAATGCATCCGTGTCCTTCACTGTCTGGGGAAGCAATTCTTCCACTTGTTCTTTCGTAATGTTCATAATTGTGTTGATTTTAATGATAAAGGGGAAGAGAGGATTAACGGCTCTCTATCCCCAGGATTATGTTTTATACTAACTTTTATTGGATAGTGCAAAGATATCTAAAAAAAATGAGAAAAACAAATTTTCGAGGACCAATTTACAAAAAAATCCCACGAAATAACTCTGTATCATAGGTTTATGTCACTTTTGTTCTGCATTTCAATGATGATTTTCTTTGCTCTCGGATACCCACAGTTCCCTTCATGCATCAGCATCCAGATGCCGCAGTAACCATGTTCCTTTACTAGCTGTTTGTACGTTCTTACCAGCCTGTCATGGCTTTTCTTGCCCTTTGCCGCAATCATCTTGTCCCTGTTGAATTTGCCAGCGGACAAGGCATTAGCTTTCTTGTAACGTTCAAGACTCCTGGGATTTCGGCAATTGGTTGCATGGTCGCATAACCTAAGATTCGAGAGAGCTGAATTTGACCTGTCGCCGTCGATGTGGTCTACCTCCAGTCCCGTGATGTCGCCGTAAAACGCCATATACACCAGGCGATGCAAGTAGAACTTTTTATAATGTCCGTTCTTTGCGTATAGCCTGACAGAGCTATAGCCATTCTTTTCTTTGCTTGGATGTAAATTCTTCCTTACAAGCGTCTTGCCGTTCTTGCTTTTCCTTTCAACAGAGATTATTGTTCCGTCTTCATAAATCTTATAGCCAGGGAATTCTTTGAGTTTAGCATAGTTCATTGTGTTTCGTGTTTATAATCATTATTTAGACCTGCTAATTGTCACTCCATTTGCAGCGTCTTATGATTATAAATATCACACCGAATCCAAAGTTACTTCTATCAACGATTAATTTTATGTTCGCACGCATGCGCACGTGCACACACGTTGAGACGATATTTTAACTGGACTTGTAGTTAATCCTGTGGGATTAACCGATGGTTTCTATGTTGATTCTACACCAGGCATACCCCCAGGGTGTACCCTCTGTGACCCCAGGAGTCCCAGATAGGGGCTTAACCATCCCTATTTTCAAACGGTTTTGTGGGTGTCTTGGGAAAAATCAGGGACTCCGATTTGGGAACGAGGGGGCATGTTTCCCATGCGCTGCCCAATCACAAAAAAAATTATGGGAAAAAAATTTTTTTTCTGAACTTTTCATTTTTCTCAGATATTTATAGAAGTAACAGCTATAAGCTATTGATAAATCAGAAAGAACGTAATATATCAGAATCAACATGAAGAAGATTGTAAGATTGACGGAGAATGAATTAAAGGGTATCTTGCATAACTGCGTTACCAGGGCACTTCAGAAAAAGACAGTGGTTAATGAGCATATTGACCATGACAATGAAATCCGCCTGGTACAGAAAACGCTATGCAAATTCCCACTCGATGACGTTGGAATGCGCCTAGAGGGGACTAGGTTCTATGGACAATACAAAAAGGTATGTGATGCCATCGTTGACTTAAATGACGCACTAATAAGTTATATAAGACAAGGAAAATGAGTAACTTTATGATACAAGAAGAACAGATGACAACACAAGAACCTGTTAAGAAGCGAGACCATCGTGGCGAACTCAATCCTCATTTCAATAAGCCAATGACCCAGGATAGTCGCAATGCAATATCAAAAAGCCAAAAAGCGAGGTTCTCCTTCTACAAGAAAGCCGCTGCCAACATAATGACAGAAGAGAGGGTTAGGGAGATAATCAAAGAGACCGTAGACGACTACCTGACAAAGAATATCAAAGAGACAAAGAATAACAAACCAAACAATATATCACTATGAAGAAGAATACAGCTGCCGACATGCAGATAAAACAGCTCCAGCAGGACATTAAGAGCTTATCCAATGAACTTGCTGTCTCTGAACGACTAACCGATTATTATGCTGATAGTTATAAATCAGCTGAGAAACAGCGTATTGCTTATAGACGACTCATCAAGTATCATACGTTGTTGTTGGTTCTTATGAACCTGGTTAGTCGATATGCTAGTTGTACCGACATGGGAGAGGCTATAGAAGCCAATATTAACAGGTATTACCAGGGGCTGGCAGAAAGCATAACGAACATTCCTGGTGATGACACAGAAAGTATGTATGATAATGAATACGAGGATAATGAATACAATGATGAGGAAGAAGATGAGGCTGGAGAGGATGAACTTTGAGGAACTTGGTAGAAAGGAGAAAATATGTCTGTACTTGAAGGACCATCCCGAAGTTCTTACCCAGGAACTCATGGATGAAGTTGCCACACGCTACATGAATTGTGGCTATATCCGCAACGCAATCAAGAACATTTATAGCCAGTTTGTGCTAGAGAATGTTACCAATAATAATTTCATTATAGTGCCAGACCATTATGGAAAAGAATAGAAAAAGCAGAGGAATCGCCTTGTCGGGTCAGTCTCTCTATGATAAAAAGGACTATCTTTGGTATTTTGAACAGAGAGTGAATGACATTGTACGGCTGGAATTGAATAGCTTCTTTGCGAAGATGATGTTTCAATACTAAGCACATAGCACCAACATTTCGGGGACTGTAAGTTTTGGTTCAGGGTATTATGCTCCACGCTCTGCATTACAAGAAATATCGGCATGATGGCTGCCATATATTTGTCGAACACTAGGATTTGTAGTTGTTTCCTAGTGTTTTTTATTATCTGTTGGGCGGTGAAAACAAGGCATCGACGTTCATACGCACGCAAAAAAATACAGCACTAGGATGGTGATGCATGCAATAATTATTATAACCAGGGTGTTACAAGACGGGCTACCCTGGTTTTTGTGTATGTTGGATAGTTATTCTTCGTCATCGTCAATGAGGTCTGCCTCTTCCTTTAGTAGTTGGACGTATGCAGAAATAGTATTGACGCTTCTGCCTAGTCTTGTTGCAAGCTTAATTATGCTGCCTCCATTGATTAAGTATAACATGGCGTATGAGTGTCTGTAGCTGTAGTAAGTACACTTAGTGTCAATAAGAGGGATGCTTGTCTTATCTGTGACGTTTCTTTTGATAATCTCTTGATTTACCTCCTCAAACCATTCTCTAAGTAAAGGATGCAGGTCATGAAGCGTCTTGTCTATTCTGTTGGTTTTCTTTTCGTCGTTGTAGTCCTCTGCTCCGTCTAACACTGGCAGAAAGTATTCTCCGTTTCTGAACAGTCTCATCGAGTCAATCATAAAGTTGGAATACATTGACTTCTTTATTCTAACCTTTACATTTACGTTGGTTTTTTGCCTTTTTCCGTCCCAGGCATAATACTCATTACCATTAATGGATTTAAGTTGAATACTTTTTGTTTTTATCTGGCATAAATCAATAGGGGCTAATCCATTGAATAACACTCCACATAGGTATAGGTATTTGGCGAACAGCTTAGTTCTCCTATTGGTAAGTCTGTCTGTGATAACATCGATGTCTTTGTAGTGCCACATTTTTCCGTTGATTACACAGCATTCATTTATAAACATCTGTTTCATTACTTCTATACTTTGGGGGTGGATGTATAAAACACTACTTGCCCTTTTCAAAACTTTGTTGTATTTCCATACTTTGAAAGGGTTATCTTTTGCTAGCCCTAATCTAATGCTGTAGTTCATGAGGCAAGACAACTTCCCACATAGAATATTACAAGTTCCCTCGCTGATGCCTTTCTTTAACATGAAGTCAACAAATCCTTTCACGAATTTAATGTTAACCTCGTTAACAATAACATCTTTATTGCTATATTCAACAAGTAAGTTCTTCATGTAATTCCAATTATTCATGGAATTCTTTTTCAAACACTTTTCTTCCAGATACTTTTTTATTAAATCTACACATCTGTTGGTGTTTCCAGAAAGGTCAACGTGTAAATCCTGGAGTACCATCTTGGGTGTATATGGAAATTCATTTTTTATGAAATCGTCTCTGCGTTTGATGGCCTTGTTCTTGAGTTTCTGTATTTCGATGTTAATCATGGCATAATTTGGACAGCCTTTCTTAACTACCTGGTTCTTTTTGTCCCAATGCTTTTCATGTACTGAGTAGTGAGTGGGCACTTCGTACATGCCGTGGAAATTACACCTTAAATATATAGCGTAAGTGCCATCCGCTAGTTTCTTAGCGGTTCTGAGATAAAGATTAACAGTAGCAATTGTCGTTCTCATTGCTGTTATTTTACATTTGGTGGTACATCTATAAGATATTCAAATGCAAAAATAGTACATTTATAAGTTGTAGCCAAAATAGTTTGGTTAAATAACTTAAATCATTGTAAATTATTGGTATTAAGGCTGTTATTAGAATCCTTGGGTTTTGGTTCTGGTTGCGGGCTTTGTATTAATCTTCCTACCTTATCAAACATTCCGTAAGTTGTCCGCAACACTTTAAACTCAGTGCGTCTGTTCATCTGATGACACTGCTCTTGCTGTTCCTCAGGGAGCGCGGCTATAAATTCCTCCGTTAGCACGTCGCCCTCCTTGAGAAATTCGTATCTCTCAGCCACCTTGCGCTTAATCTTCTTAGGACTGCCCTCGCCATAACCCCTTGGTGTGAGTCGGTCGGCGGCTATACCGCTGGCTATCAGATAGTTTACCACGCTCTCGGCTCGCTGTTGCGACAGTCGCTCGTTGTATGCGTCCGAACCACGGCAGTCGGTATGTGCCGACAGCTCGATTGTCACGTTAGGATTCTCGTTCAGCAGCTGCACCAGTTGGTCGAGTGCTGTCTTCGATTCCGGTCGAAGTGTGGCCTTGTTGAAGTCGTAGAATATGTTCTCGATAAGCACTGGGACCGATATGTTGGCCAGCGGGAACTGCAGCACATACTCCTCCGATTTGGTTACGGGTTCCACACGTATCTGCTCCTGATGGTTCAGGTAGCCCTTGCATGTGCCCAGCAGCACGTAGTCCACGCCTGGGTTAATCTCCTGAGTAAACGATCCGTCGCTACGCACGCTCAGCTTCACGTTGGTGCCATCGTTGCCCACCATATACACCTGTGCGGCTGGCAGTTCGTAGCCATCCTGCTCGTACACCCAACCCTTCACCGTCTGTACTATCTCGGGATTGAAGAAACTGTAGATGTGGTCCATGCCTCGCAGGTCGCCACGATTACTGCAGAAGTAACCCTGATTCAGCTTGCCCTCAAACGTCATGCCGAAGTCGTCGGCCTGCGAGTTCAGTGGGAATCCGGGATGATTTAATTGAGAATTTAGAATTGAGAATTGAGAGGCTTGATTGCCTTTTTGGGTGATGTAGTAAATATCGAGACCTCCTAGTCCTGGATGGCCGTTGGATGAGAAATACAGGTCGCCGTTGGGGCGGAATGTGGGGAACATCTCGTCGCCAGGAGTGTTGATTGTTGGGCCGGCATTGTCTATGTAGCCAGCCTCTGTGGGACTTAGCAGTCGGCACTTCCATATGTCCAGTCCGCCCATGCCGCCGCTTATGTCGCTTACAAAGTATAGCCATTCGCCATCAGGACTAACGGCTGGATGAGCAAAACTGCTCAGTGTGTCGTGACTTATCACCAGCTCTTTTGGCTTGCTCCATGCCGCATCGCTACGTGTCGACACCATTATGCGTGCGTAGCGAGGGTAGTTGGGGTCGGATACGCACTGTGTCAGATACATCGTCTTGCCGTCGGGCGAGAAACAGCATGCACCTTCGTCGTAGGCCGAGTTCAGTTCTGATGAGATAGCCTGAGGCTTACCCCATTTGCCCTTATCGTCCTTCTGTGCGTAGAATATGTCGGCATTCTTGGTGCCGGTTATGCCGCTAAGCTCGTCGCCCTGCGCCTGATTGCGGGTTGAGGTAAAGAATAGTTGGTCGTTCTCGTCGCCAGCCAGCATGGGCGAGTAGTCGTCGCGACGAGAGTTAAACAGGTCGGCCTTCTTCACGGTATATGCCGAACCCACCTTCTTCCACTGCGGAGCCTTAGTGGCCGATTCCAGTCCCACCTTGGCCAACTTCAGATTCACGCTATCCTTCTGCAGGCTGTCAACCGAAGCCGCGAAAGCCTTCGCAGCCTCTTTGTAGTTGCCGTTGCGTAGGTACATCTGTCCTAAGTACAGATGTGTCAGCGAGTCGGCTTGTTTGTAGCGTATCACGTTCTTGTATGCGGTTATCGCCTTGTTGGTCAGGTTCAGTCGGCGATAGCATTCGGCCAGTCGTTTGGCCCGTTGTCCGCGAGTGTTTTTCTCCTTGTTGGGTGTCTGTGCGTAGGCCTTCTTGTACTGGTCGGCCGCATCGTAGAATTCGCCTATAGCCATATGCTTGTCGCCCTTCTTCATGGCCTGATCGGCCCCGCACCCCACCATCAGCAGGGCGAAAACCGTCACGTATATCGCGCTTAATACTTTTCGCATACCTATATAATAACGCAAAGGCAGGCTTTTTATTGCCTGCCTTAAATTATTTGTTCTCAAAAGGTGCTCGGTAAGCGCAACCCTCTTTCCATCGCGAACAACCATAGGCTGTTTTGCCTTTGATAATGTGTCCTTCTCCGCATAACGGACATATATCCCCCTCCTTTGGTTTGTTGCCCTGTTGCTGGGAGTTTGTTGATGTCTTGGCTGTTGATTTGGAATCTCCATTAGTGGATTTCTTCTTCCTGCTCGTTTTGCTTTTTTTCGTTTCTTCTTCATTGATAACTGTTACTCGACGATTAGTCGGGTCGTTTTTTACTTGCGAAACGATTTCTGTGATTTGTTGTTTCAGACCATTGATAAAGTCTTGCGCTTCTTGGTTAAAGTTCTCCTTGTTGTGTTCAATGTCACGAAGTTTCTTTTCCCAGATACCTGTAAGTTCTGCACTCTTAAGTAACTCTTCATGGATTAACCCAATTAATTCTACTCCAGTTGGGGTAGGAGCGATACTAGTCCTATTTCTTTTGATATAGTGCCTCTTGAATAGGGTCTCAATGATAGCTGCACGTGTTGATGGACGTCCGATGCCATTTTCTTTCATTGCAGCTCTCAATTCTTCGTTGTCTACCAATCTTCCTGCTGTCTCCATTGCGCGTAGAAGTGTTGCTTCTGTATATGGCTTTGGAGCAGTAGTCCATTTTTCGGTCAGCGTGGGTGTATGCTCTCCACTCTCTCCTTTTTCGAAAATGGGTAGTGTTCGTTCTTCTTCTTTCTTTTTTGCTTCATCCTCGTCGTTGTTCTGCTGATCTTTTGCATAAACTGTTCGCCATCCTGGTTCGAGTATGGTTTTACCTGTAACCTTAAATTCGACTTCGTCCACCTTTCCTAGTACTGTGGTTGTAGCGAATTTGCAGTCAGGATAGAATACGGCAATGAATCTCTTGGCAACAAGGTCAAACACGTTTCTTTCCACATCCGTAAGTCCCTGAGGCGGAACGCCTGTTGGAATAATGGCGTGGTGATCTGTCACTTTCGAAGAATCAAAGACCTTTTTAGATTTAGGAAGCTGTTTGCCCCCTATGGCCTTTATCAGCTCAGCATAAGGAGCCTGCCCATTGAACTTTGTTTGGAACAATCCGTTCAAAGTCTGGGGACATTTTGGGTAAATGTCATCAGATAAGAATGTCGTGTCTACACGAGGGTATGTGGTATATTTCTTTTCATAGAGTGCCTGAATTAGGTTCAGGGTCATCTCTGCCGAATATCCGAATTTTTTGTTGCACTCCACCTGCAACGATGTCAGGTCGTATAGTGATGGTGGTTGCTCCTTTCCATTTTTCTTTTCAACATTTGTTACCGTAAATGGTTTACCTTCGATGGTTTCGAATGCTTTTTCTCCCTCTTCTTTCGATGAGAATTTTCCCTTGGTAGCAGTAAATGTCGTATCGCGATACACGGTGGCAAGCACCCAATAGGGCTCAGGCTCGAAATGGTCAATTTCGTATTGGCGTTTCACAATGAGAGCTAAAGTCGGTGTCTGAACACGTCCAATAGATAACACTTGGTGGTTCTGTCCGTATCTCAGTGTGTAAAGTCTTGTAGCGTTGATTCCGAGCAACCAGTCACCAACTGCTCTACTTAATCCTGCTATATACAATGATTGATATTCTTTCTGGTCTTTAAGTTGGGCAAAACCTTCTTTGATGGCTTCGTCCGTCATAGATGAAATCCAAAGACGCTGCACAGGACATTTTGCCTGGGCTTTTTGCATTACCCAGCGCTGAATCAGTTCTCCCTCTTGTCCTGCGTCACCACAATTTATGATGCTATCAGCATTCTGCATTAGTCCTTCGATAATGGCAAACTGTTTCTTTATTCCAGCATCTTCTTTTACACGTATCCCAAAACGTTGTGGAATCATTGGTAGAAACTCTAGTCGCCAATCTTTCCATACTATGGTGTAATCTTCGGGCATCTTGAGCTCGCACAGGTGGCCGAATGTCCACGTCACCTGGTAACCATTGCCCTCCATATATCCGTCGTGCGAGCTGTTGGCCCCCAATATCCTTGCTATATCCCGGGCCACGCTCGGTTTCTCTGCTATACAGACTATCATATTCTATTCATAATTTGCGTGCAAAGGTAGTGCAAATCGAATAAAATACCAAATTTGAATCGGAGATATTTAAACTTTTCGCGTGTTTTTTCGTCATTTAGATATAAATAAACCACATTTTTACGTAATGAAGAAACTAATTATTATCACTGTTATGATGGCAATGTGCGTAGGCGCGAGTGCCCAGTACCGTAATGTTTTTGTAGAGAAGGGCTACGATGCGGCCCAGGTCGAAACCCGCCTGCAACAGGTGTTCGACGAGGTTTTCCACGGCCCCAACAAGGTCTACTTCGAGGTGGGCGACTCGATGGGCTACATCAGCGATATCAAGAACCACGATGCCCGTACCGAGGGCATGTCTTACGGCATGATGATAGCCGTGCAGTTCGGTCAGAAGGATATCTTCGACCGCCTGTGGCGCTGGAGCAAGAAGTACATGCAGCATCAGGACGGCGACCGCAAGGGCTACTTTGCCTGGAGCCTTAAGACCGATGGTACCCGCAATGCCGAAGGCGCAGCCAGCGATGGCGAGCTCTACTTCATCACAGCCCTGCTGTTTGCCAGCAACCGTTGGGGCAACGATACCGGCATCAATTATAAGAAGGAGGCCCAGTTCATTCTCGACTGCATCCAGCCCAAGGAGTACACCCCGGCCCCACGTCAGGGCGGATTCCCCGGCTTTGGCGGCTTCGGTGGTCAGCAGGGCCCACAGAAGATGTATCTCATCGATCCTGACACCAAACTCATCACCTTTACCCCCGATGGTTTCGGCCAGCGATTCACCGATCCCTCTTACCACATCCCCGCATTCTACGAGGTTTGGGCCAAGTATGCCGACGATGGCCGCTCAGAATATTGGAACGAGTGCGCGCGCGCATCACGCGAGTTCCTGCATAAGTGCATCAACCCCAAGACCGGTCTTAATGCTGACAACTGCAACTACGACGGCACCGAGATGACCATGCCCCGATTCCCAGGCATGCCCCAGCGCCCACAGGGCCAGCAGGGTCAGCCCCAGCGCCCCCGTCGCATGGGCAACAACAACTTCCGCTACGACTCATGGCGCGTGCCTATGAACATCACCCTCGACTACGTGTGGAGCCATGGAGCCGATGGCGACTGGCAGCGCAAGTATGGCGAAACCATCCAGAACTTCTTCTACTCTCAGGGAGTCGATAAGTTTGTAGATCAGTATCGCCCCGATGGCACACTGCCCGAGGAGGATGAGATACTGCCTGCAGGCGGATTCCGCAAGCTGCGCCACAGCATCGGCCTTGTCAGCACCGTTGCCGCTGCCTCTATCCTGTGCAGTCACGATAAGAGCAAGGAGTTTGTCGATGCCCTGTGGAACGCCAAGCACGAGCCCTTCGACGATGGCTACTTCGACGCCTACTACGATGGTTTGCTTCGTCTGTTCGCATTCATGCATCTTAGTGGACATTATCGAGAAATTACACCACAAAAGTAGCAAAAATCAAAAAAAATCCCGTTCTCGTTTGGTAGAATGGGATTTTTGTTTTATCTTTGCATCCGATAATGGTTTTCAGGCCATAAACTTTAAAGAATAAGGATGAAAAAATATATTATAGCTCTCGCAGTTGTCATCAGCTGCATCATAGCCAGCGCTGTATACACAGCGTGTGCCACCGACACCGTCGACAACCCTATCCAGAGTGAGTCGCAGTTCAAACGCATGCTTGTAGGTAAGTGGACCGTTTACTATGTCGAAGAGGGCTACACTCAGACCATTCTGGGCTCAGAGTGGTGTTACGATGCCGATGGCAATTTTACCAACATCCAGGGCGACTGGCACAGCGAGGGTATATACCACTGGGATGGCAAAGAGCTCATTATGACCATCGACAATCAGCCCTGGTCGGCAGTGGTCAAGGATATCACCTCTGCCGAGATGATTTGGCTTGGTCCTAACACCGGCAAGATCATCAAGCTTAAGCGCCAGCAGTAAAAATCTGTTATTTTTTTTGTAATCGTTTGGAACTTTCACAAAAAGTTCCTATATTTGCCGTCGTAAAACTGTAAATGTAAGGAATGAAGTCCCTATGAAGCGATTTTGGAGAACTATCGAGGTAAAGGTTGTGCTGCACATGGCTGTGTGGGCACTATTGGCGCTTGTGGGGGTGGCTTACTATCTGTTCACCGATAGCTCGCGCGCCTTTGTGTCTCTCTACACAGAGAACTGTCATTCCCGCATGCTTATCAACTACGAGTACATCCGTCGCGTGCTGTCCGATGTCTACGTGCAGGTAAGCAACAACGTTTACCAGATAGAGAGCACCCTCGACACGCCCGACGATCAGCTTGCCCAGATGAAGCGCATCGTGCAGAACGGCAATCGCATACACAGTTGCGGCATGAACTTTGTGCGTGGATATTATCCCCAGAAGGGCAATCGATACTGTCCCTTTGCATGGCGCAACCCCAAGAATCGCAACGAGATATTTACCGACGAGAAGGGCGATCACGACTTCGACTATCTGCAGCAACGCTGGTTCAAGGCAGTGGTCGAGGGCGACACAGCCGAGTGGAGCGACCCCTTCTACGACGGCTACGACAACACCACAGCCCTTGCGGCATATATGGTGCCCATCCACGACCGTACTGGCAAGGCTGTAGCCGTGCTTGGTGCCGACATCTCGCTCGACTGGTTGTCGATGAAGCTGGCCGAGACCGATAGCACTTACAATGCCCAGAGCCGTTTCATTTCCGAGGTCATGGGCCTTAAGTCCGAGAGTCACATCATCGATTTCGACGGCAAATACATCACCCATCACGACCGTGAGAAAATGCTTGCCGGCAATTTCTACGATTACATCAGTCGCAAGGACTCCAAGCGCAAGATGCTTATCGAGCGCATGAAGAGTCGCCAGCAGAGCAGCAACGAGAGCAGCGAGAGCTACCTGTATCGTGGCGAAGAGTGCTATTTCTTCTACACCCCGCTCAAGTACACCAACTGGGTGATGGTAACCGTAGTGCCCTGCCGCTCCATCGATATGCTTGGCGTTCAGCAGTGCCTCCGCGTCCTGGCCATCGTAGCCCTGGGTCTTGCCGTCCTCCTGGCACTCACCTACTACTACGTTCGCCGCGAGCGTTACCGTGCCGCCCAATCGCACCACTAATCTTTTTTTTCATATCACTGACACAACTACTATGAAGCAAGATAGCATTCTACGTGTGGGAGTAATCGGCGCCGGTTGGATAGCCGAGAAAGCCGCCATCACGCTTAACGGTCTCCACGATTGCATGATTTACGCCATAGCCTCGCGCTCGCAGGCTAGGGCCGACGAGTTTGCTGCCAAGTGGGGCGTGCCCCGCGCCTATGGCAGCTATGCCCAGTTGATAGCCGATGCCGACGTCGACCTGGTCTACGTGGCCACACCCCATTCACACCATTTCGACGTTACCCGTCAGGCCCTGATGGCCGATAAGCCCTGTCTGGTTGAGAAGGCCTTTATGGCCAACTGTCGCCAGGCCGACGAGATTATCCGCATCGCCCGCGAGCGAGGAGTGTTCCTTGCCGAGGCCGTGTGGACCCGCTATCAGCCCATTGTCCACACCGTTCGTCAGCTCATCAGCAGCGGTCGCATCGGCACGCCCCGCCTGGTCACAGCCACTCTGGGCTACTCCATGGGCCCCAAGCCCCGCATCATGCAGCCCGACCTATGCGGTGGCGCCCTGCTCGACCTCGGTGTCTACGCCCTCAACTTTGTCCGCATGTTCTTCCCCCTGCCCGTCAGCACCATGCAGTGCAGCTGTGTTAAGAGCGATACCGGCATGGACATCACCAATGCCATCACGCTAGTGCTCGATGGCGGCAGCGATGGTCAGTTGCTGTGCAATCTGCAGAGCAGTGCCAGTTGCGTGGGCGATAATATCGGCGTGATAGCCGGCACCCAGGGCAATCTCATCATCGATAATATCAACAATCCCCAGACCGTCACCATTAATGGCCCCGACCGCACCTACGTCGAGACCATTCACGTACCCCAGCAGATCACCGGCTACGAGTACGAGTTCCAAGCCTGCCGCCAGGCCCTCCTCACCGGCCAGCTAGAGGCCGAAGCCATGCCCCTGTCCGAAACCATGTACATCATGGCCCAGATGGACGAACTCCGCCGCCGCATGGGCGTAGTCTATCCGATGGATTAAAGCTCGCGCTTTGAATTCGGAAATGAATTAATGAATTAGTGAATTAGCGTCAAATTTTGACCTGACATCCATATAAAATACAATAGACAATGAGAAAGATGCTGAATTGGGTGCTCGCCGCCATCCTGACAATCTGCGGCATGACGATGGTGTCCTGCTTTTCGGACACTAAGAAGAGTGCGGCAGTCAGCGCGACTGACGATGCCAGCCAGTTTGTAACCATTACCGACGTAGTGCCCGACGTGATACTGGAAATCCGCTACTTCAGCACGTACAATTTTGTGGGTACGCGCATCGATGGTTACGAGGAGCCGACGGCGTTGCTTACCAAACAGGCTGCCGACAGTCTGAAGGCCGTGAGCGATGACGTGAAAGCGCAGGGCTACCGTTTGAAAATCTATGATGCCTACCGTCCACAGAAAGGTGTTGACCATTTCGTGCGCTGGGCTGAGGACATCAACGACACGCTGATGAAGGCCTACTTCTATCCCGACCTCGAAAAGAGCGTGCTCTTTCCTCAGGACTACATCTGCCTAAAGAGCGGCCATACCCGTGGTTCCACTCTCGACCTGACGCTGTTCGACATGGCGACGGAGAAAGAACTGGACATGGGCGGCACCTTCGACTGGTTCGGTCCCGAGAGCCATCCCGACTTCTGCGGCAATCCAGAGACGGGCGAATACACGGGCGACAATTCGAAGAGCCCTGCCAATCCGAAACGCAGCATTACAGAGCAGCAGTTCAAGAACCGCATGATTCTGCGTCAAGCCATGCTGCGTCACGGCTTTAAGCCTTTCGATACCGAGTGGTGGCACTTCACACTCCGTGACGAACCTTTCCCCGATACCTATTTCACCTTTCCTGTCAAGCAACTGAGTAAATGAAACAGATCAAAGCTGTCAAGGGACAAAGCTGTCAAGGGACAGGTACCTGACATCTATATATACAAGAATCCCCGGCTTGCATTCTACAGGTCGGGGATTTGACTGTTATATAAGTTTTCACCTATATACTAATCTTCATATGGATAATATATACGTGTGGCTGGCTGGGGCTTGTAGATAACGAGGTTGCCCGGCATGGCATTCTCCATATACAGCTGATGATCCCAGTCACCTTGAGTAAACTTGAAATAGGCAGGCAGGTGGAGCTGAAGGTCGATCACGTAAGTGCCGTCACTCTGCTGCTTCATCTTTACTCCCTTCGGACTCCAGTTGGCCAGAGCCTCCTGATTGCCTGTGATATATACATCACCCTTCAAATCCTTACCTTTCAGTTCAAAGTGAATGGGATATGTTTCCTGACTCGTGTACTGCTGAAGCAACGACGTGGAGAA
>Ga0310695_10003541_pt1 | contig 30436 bp, 32 predicted proteins | sample RumenRJG_04DNA_FD_203882 | JGI IMG/M metagenome (GOLD analysis project Ga0310695, IMG submission 203882) | Bovine rumen microbial communities from Lethbridge, Alberta, Canada - RJG_04 (v2) (version 2) | ecosystem: Host-associated > Mammals > Digestive system > Stomach > Rumen | place: Canada...
TTTCTTCATCACTGTAGCATTGGTGCTTTCGGCGCAAGTCATTACGGAGCCCATAGCGAGCATTTACCTTCGGTTTGCTGCCAAGGTGCTGTCTGTGGCATCGCTCTACGTTCTGGTACTGTGGCTCTTAGGTTCGGCCATATTCCGTGAGAGTCTCGATTTCTTCGAAAGCAAAGTAAAATTTCCTTTTAAAAAGCACGCACAATGAGTTTGAATTTCTACCATAAGGCCCTAACGGCAGGACGTCGTATTTATACTAAATACTGGTACCCGAAGACATCGTTGCTCACCTTTGAGTCAGACCCTGACAGGGCTGGAGACAGAATCTACGAACTGCTGGCAAGTGGCAAACCTTGCATGATAGCCAGATACGGTGCCAACGAACTGACGACCGTGTTCAACTATTTGGGCATTACGGAACATCGGGGAGATGCATGGGGGTATATGACGCGAAAGAATGGTCCCTGGTGGTGGAACAAGCACATATTGATGCAGATGAAGCATGTAGCAGGTTTCTTCCCCATAGACAATGAACATCTATACCGCTTTAGCGAGATGATGCTTGAAGACTCGCAGCAGGTAGACATCCTGGGAAGCTGGCTGAATGAAGAGATTGCCGTCAGCCATCTATTAAAGAATGCCTACAAGGTAGCCCTCCCCTGTTTAGAACCCTGGCTTGCTAAAAAGCCTTGGAGCAGGGCTTTGGAAGGCAGGAAGGTGCTTGTCGTTCATCCTTTTGATGAACTGATACGCCAGCAATATGAAAAGCGGCGGTTGTTGTTCTCCGACAATGTGCTTCCTACTTTTAAAGAGCTCCATGTCATCAAAGCCGTACAAAGCTATGGGAATAATAGTGAATCATGTGGATATGACGACTGGTTTTCTGCCTTACATTGGATGGAGCAAGAAATGGACAAGAGCGAGTACGACGTCTGCATATTAGGATGCGGAGCCTATGGTTTTCCGTTAGCAGCCTATGCCAAGCGCCAAGGTAAGCAGGCCATCCATCTTGGTGGCGTCAGCCAGTTGCTGTTTGGCATCACAGGCCATCGCTGGCTTAATCCGATGCACGGTGTAGAGCGATGGGGACTGCCCAAGGGCTTCTACGTCAACCTGATGAACGAGCATTGGATAAGACCTGACGCCACCACCAAACCCAAGGACTCCGACAAGGTGGAGGGGAACTGCTATTGGTGAGGGCTGCTTATCCCCTTCCGAAGAGCCACTTCTTGAAGAACGGACTGACGCGCAGGATATTCGACGCTATGATGCTGAAGCCGATGACGATGAGGCCTATCAGTAGTGAGAGTGTAGTGTCAATGGCGAAATTGTGGCGATACTGGTTGAAGTAGGTGCCGATGGTAGGCAGGTTGGGCATGAAAAGGAAATGGATGAGATAGATGTCGAGCGTACGTCGGCCGATATACTGCAAGCTGGCGCCGATGACCGTCCGCTGCGTGAAGTACTGGTGGTAGTGGCGGAAGTACATAAAGACTATCGTCAACAGCGAGATGCGTGCCAGTGTCAGTGGTATGACGGCCCAGGCAGCGTGTAGCCAATGCCATTTCTGTGAGTCGAGCCATGCATACATGGCCAGCATAACAAGTGCTGGATAGAACCACTTGGAGTCCATGAGGCGCTGTGCCTGGTCCCAGTAGCGGCGTACGGCGTTGCCATAGACGAAATAAGGGAAGTACATGAAGAGCTGCCCGAAACTGCTGTAGTTCATAAACTCGTTGCCCGGTCCCTTTCTTCCCTGTGCCCAGCTGAAGTATTGAGGCTGGTAGCAGGTGTCGTAGCAGGCCAGCGAGATGACGAAGAGCACGGCTATGGGCAGCCACGAAGGCATCTTCGGGAAATGCTTCTTCAGCAGCTCCTCAACGTAGCAGAACAGGTAATAGACGATGAACATATAAAGCAGCACGATGGTGAACCAGTAGCCGCCCTTCGTCGGCAGTGCTAACCATTTCAGTGTCGTGGGCAGGAAATAGCCGCCCAGGATAGCTACGCCAAAGAAGAAGAAGACGACGGTGGGGATGGTCTGCACCCTGATTTTCTTCAGCAGCAGACTTTTGAGCGTGCCCATATTCCACACCAGCCCTGCCTTGTAAGCCAGGAAACCGCTGACGAAGAAGAACAGCGGCATGCGGAAAAGGACGAGGAAGCGCATTGAAGACGACAAATTGTGCTGTTCGGAGAATCCGATAAGTGCTACGTGATAGGCTACAACAAGAATCATCGTGAACCCTCTGAGAGCGTCCAACCATTCCAACCGGGGCTTCTTTGCTACTGTTTCCATACGTATGTGTTCTGTTTTTAAGTATTTTTGGTGCAAAGATACAAAATATTTCACAATAATTTTATACCTTTGCAGCAAAAATACAAAAAAGCTCATGAAGGATTTGAGAATAGCGCTTCTGAAGCAGGATGTCTATCAGGATTTGTACGTTTGTCCTGTCACCGAGAAATCGGCAGCTAACGTACTGTTCAGCTCAATGATGCGGGTGGGGCCTATTGGTCTGGTGAGCGACCTGGGAGCCGACTTCTATATTGTCAAGGAAGAGCCAGCCCCCGAAACGCAGATTTACAAAAAGGTAATCCCTCATATCGTCTGGATGCTGCCGATGCTGAAGACGAAGCCGCTGAACCAGGTGCCGGGCTATGAAAAATGGCAGTTGGAGACCGACCATGCCAATGGCGACTTCTCCGTCGACTGCCATGACGTAGACTGGGGACAGTATGATGTCGTCATTTCCGTCAATGTCTGTCTGCCTACGGAGGTGGTGAAGCAGTACCCTAAGACCCTCTTTGCCTATATGATTGGTGAGGCAAACATGGCCATGAACAAGGCGCGCTTCGGCTACGACATCACGCTGAACCAAATGGCACGCGGTATAGTGGCCAACGGCTTAGGTGAGGTGGACTTCCCCTATACCTTCGTGGGGCGTGACACCCTGGAGCGCATCATTCATTCCAAGGTAGGACGCGCCTCCAAGCGCGATGGTGTGTTTGTGGAAATCAACTCCGTGGCCAAGGACCGTGACAAGGTGCCGCCTCAGTTCCTACCTATTCAGGAAGCAGGCTACGCCATCCACCTGCACAAGCCGAAAATCAGTGACAACCTGATGGCCATCTACGACTCAAAATACTTTGTGAAGATTGGCGGGCGCCCCATCCGTGGCAACTCCGTGGCAGAGGCCGTGTCGTTAGGTACATTGGCCATTATGAACCGCGACGAGGTGACCCACGGCGAACTGATTATCGACGAGTGTAATGCCGGTACGTCAGAGGAAGTGCTTCAGCTTATGCGCCGCCTCGATGCCGACGACGCCCTTTACGAGCGTCTGTTGGAGAAGCAGAGGCAGGCGCTCCACCACCTGTTCTTCGAGACGCCCGTTGAGTCGCTGCGCAACTGTCTCAACATCAAGCGGCAGATGAAGCCACAGAACTACAGCCAATGGGACAGACTGGGCGACCTCCTCTATCTGAAAGGCTGCGACGTCTACAACTTTCTGAAGGAGAAGAGGCGCTGGTTAAAAAGCTTGAAGAAGAACAAATAACAGTAAGAACAGAATATATATGGAAAAAGAAAAGATAGTTTACGTCGGCATGAGTGCCGACATCATACATCCGGGACATCTCAACATCCTGCATGAAGCCCAGAAATACGGACGTGTCATCGTGGGCGTACTGACCGATGCGGCCATTGCCAGCTACAAGCGGCTGCCCTACTTGAATTACGAACAGCGCTCGCTGATAGTCAGTGACCTGAAGGGCGTTTCAGAGGTGATACCCCAGACGACGCTTGACTACCGCCCGAATCTGGAGAAAATCAAGCCAGACTACGTGGTTCACGGCGACGACTGGAAACAGGGTGTACAGGCAAAGACCCGTCAGCAGATTATCGAGAAGCTGGCGGAATGGGGCGGCAAGGTCATAGACGTGCCCTACACCAAAGGAATATCCTCGACGATGCTGAATGAGCGCCTGAAGGAAATCGGCACGACGCCCGACGTCCGTCTGAAGCGTCTCCGCCGGCTCATCGGTGCCAAGAAGATTGTGCGATTCTGCGAGTCGCACAGCGGACTGACAGGTCTGATTATCGAGAACACATCGGTGATGATTAACAATATGAAACACGAGTTCGACGGTATGTGGGCCAGTTCGCTGACCGACTCGACGTCAAAAGGCAAGCCCGACATCGAGGCCGTTGACCTGACGACACGACTGCACGACCTGAACGACGCTTTGGAGGTGACCACCAAGCCCGTCATCTTCGACGGCGATACGGGTGGCAAGCCAGAACATCTGGCCTTTACCGTGCGCACGCTGGAGCGACTGGGCATCTCGGCGATTATCATCGAGGACAAAGTAGGACTGAAGAAGAACTCTCTCTTCGGCACCGAGGTGAAACAGGAACAAGACACCATAGAGGGCTTCTGCGAGAAAATACGTTCAGGCAAACGGGCACAGATAACCAGTGACTTCATGCTGATAGCCCGTATTGAGAGCCTCATTGCCGGCAAGGGCATTGACGATGCTATGGAGCGCGCCTTGGCCTATATCGAGGCAGGGGCCGACGGCATCATGATTCACAGCAAAGAACAGACGGGCGAGGACATCAAGGAGTTCTGCCAGCGATTGCGAGCTAAGAACGCCTCGGTGCCCATTGTGGTAGTGCCTACGACTTACAACCAGATTACCGAGGACGAACTGGCATCTTGGGGCGTCAATGTCGTCATCTATGCCAACCACTTGCTGCGCGCTGCTTACCCGGCAATGGTACAGTGTGCCGAGTCTATTCTGGCCAACGGCCGCTCATACGAAGCCAACAGTCTATGTATGCCCATCAAGGAAATCTTAGAACTAATTCCCGGCACGAAATGATACGTCCTTCATTCTTCTACGATACCCTGGCATCCAACGGCATAAACTTCTATGCCGGCGTGCCCGACTCCCTGTTGAAGCAGCTCTGTGCCTACATCACAGACCATACCGATGCCACGCATAACATTATCGCTGCCAACGAGGGCGGTGCACTGGGTGTGGCCGCAGGGCACTATCTGGCCACGCGCCAGATTCCCGTCGTCTATATGCAGAACTCAGGCGAGGGAAACATCATTAACCCGCTGGCTTCGCTGACCGACAAGGAGGTGTACAACATTCCCGTCCTGCTGCTGATAGGCTGGCGCGGACGTCCTGGCCTACACGACGAGCCGCAGCACGTGAAACAGGGGAAGGTGACGCTGACACTGCTGGAGACGATGGGCGTCAGGTATGAGGTGCTCAGCAAGGACGAGGTTCAGGCGGCAGCACAGGTCAAGGCGGCCGTCGACTATATGCACGAGACAGGTGAGGTTTTTGCACTGGTCGTTGAAAAGGACACGTTCGATAGCTATGCGCTAAAGAATGCCGTGCTTAATGACTTGACGATGACACGTGAAGACGCCATTCAGACCGTGGCGGCAGCATTAGCCCCACAAGACGTGATAGTGTCGACGACGGGCATGATTAGCCGCGAACTCTTCGAATACCGTACGGCGAAGGGCGAAGGTCACGAGCGCGACTTCCTGACAGTTGGCTCCATGGGGCACGCCAGTCAGATAGCATTGGGTATCGCTATGGAGAAGCCGGAGCGCCGCGTCTGGTGCTTCGACGGCGACGGTGCAGCCATTATGCACATGGGCGGTTTGGCTATCGTGGCCAGCAAACACCCCCGGAATTATGTACACGTCGTCTTTAATAATGGTGCTCACGACTCTGTTGGCGGTCAGCCGACGGTAGGTCTCGACATCGACTTGCCCGCCATAGCCAAGGCCGTGGGCTATGCCCATGCCTATAGCGTCAGCACACTGGAGGAACTGACGGCACGGTTGGACGACGTAAAGCAACAGGCAGGGCCGATGCTGCTACAGGTGTGTGTGAAGAAGGGCAACCGCAAGGATTTAGGCCGCCCCACGACCACGCCTGTACAGAACAAGGAAGCCCTGATGAATTTTTTGGAGGACTGATATGGTACAGCAGATTTTGAACGGTATAGAGCACTTGAACGGCGTAGTGGCAGACAGCAGGAAGGTCATGCTGGTTTGCGACGGCTCATTCCCGTTCCTAAGTATCAAGACGGCCGTCGAGAGCATAGGCGTGCCTTTTGTCAAGTTCGACCAGTTCACCCCCAATCCGCTGTACGAGGACGTCTGTAAGGGTGTTGAGCTGTTCAACCGGGAGCAGTGTGACACCATTCTCGCCGTTGGAGGCGGAAGTACTATCGACGTGGCAAAGTGTATCAAACTGTATTGCCGGATGCCGGCAGACAAGCTTTTCCTGGAACAAGAATACCACGACACGGGCGTGCAGCTCATTGCTATTCCTACCACAGCCGGCACGGGCAGTGAGTCGACCCGCTTCGCCGTAATATATTATGGTGGAAAGAAACAAAGTGTGACGCATGAGAGCATCATTCCCAACGTGGCCATCTTGGAACCACAGGTGCTGAAGACGCTGCCGGTCTATCAGAAAAAGTGTACGATGATGGATGCCTTATGTCAGGGCATAGAGTCGTGGTGGTCGGTGAACAGTACGGACGAAAGCAGATGTCTTTCGGAAAAAGCCGTGACAACCATTATGCGCTGGTGGCGCGACTACATCTTCGATAATTCCGATGAGGCTGCCCGGCAAGTGATGGCCGCAGCCAACTTGGCCGGCCGTGCCATCTGTATCACGCAGACGACGGCGCCCCACGCTTTCAGCTATAAGATTACATCGCTTTACAAATTGCCACACGGCCATGCCGTAGCAGTCTGCCTACCAGAAATCTGGCAGTATATGCAGAATCATCCCGACCGTTGTATCGACCGTCGGGGAACCGGCTATCTACAGGCTACTTTCAAAGAAATAGCGCAGGCTATGCAGGTAGCCGACGTTCCGTCGGCCATCGGCTGTTTCCGCGAAATGATGAAAGTGCTGGGCCTGCAGAATCCTGTGTCGTCGGAAAAGCGGGATGAAGAATTACACACGCTGAGCACTTCCGTCAACCCTATCCGTCTGCGTAACAACCCCGTAGAACTCGACGCAGAGGCCATCATGGGATTGTACCATACCATCATTGACAAACCGCTATGAACAGTATTAAAGAGAAGATAACCATGCCGCTTGACGATAGCTTCCTCCAGGAAGAGGTCAGGTGCGAGTATACAGTGTCGTCAAGACAGAAACGGATATGGGCCATTGAGATGGATTTGCTTTACCAGTTGCTGGCGGTATGCAAGAAGCACGACATCAAGGTGTTTGCCTTTGCCGGTACATTATTGGGAGCCGTCAGGCACCGTGGCTTTATTCCCTGGGATGACGACATTGACGTGTGTATGACGCGGCCAGAGTTTGAGAAGCTTCGTGCCATAGCCGCCACAGAGTTCCGCCATCCGTATTTCCTACAGACGGATTTGTCTGACAGACGCTACTTCTGCCAGGGCTATGCCCGCTTGCGAAACTCGTTGACAACGGGGCACATCCTGGCTCACGAGTCGCCAGACTACAATCACGGCATTTATATTGACGTCTTTGTGATGGACGGCTATGTGGATGGCTCAGCGTTCAAACGCCAGATGCTGGTTAAGGAAGCCCTCGTCAGTCTGGTGTCGCTATACCGCACTAAACAGCAGAACAATCTGTTGCGGCGCCTGTATCGTAGCGTGATGGCCCATACGTTCTGCAAGCTGGTATCCTACGAGACCGTGGTAGGCTGGTATGACAAGAACCTCAGGAAGTATAGCGCCACCGCTAAGCGGCTGACGATTCTGACACATCCTATGTATTTCATCACACGCTACTGGTGTGAGGCTGCTGATTTGGACGAGACGGTCTATTTGCCTTTCGAGAATATGACGGTGCCTGTTCCTGCAAACTACGACAAGGTGCTGAGAAACATCTATGGCGACTATATGGCCTTCCCGCCTGTTGAGGAGCGGGGCAAATGGCATTCCAATGACATTTACTTCGACCCCGATATGGCTTATACCGATTATTTCAAACAGAAAAAGGAGCCATGGCGGAAGTGACGAAGACAGCCGTCTTACTGACGGTGTTCAACAGAAGAGAGATGACGCTTGTCAGCCTGCGCACATTGTATGCAGCCATCGACAGGTTAGGTCCGGGCTATGCGTTTGATGTCTATCTGGTAGACGACGGTTCTACGGACGGGACGTCTGAAAGCGTGGGGAGTGAGTTCCCGGCTGTCAGACTGTTCAAGGGTGATGGCGGTCTCTATTGGGGACATGGTATGCTGATGGCGTGGGAGAAGGCTGTTGAGTCGGGTGTCGGCTACGACTATTTCCTCTGGTATAATGATGATTCCGAGTTGTACCCCGATGCCTTACAGACGCTCTTCAAGTCGATGGATGACAATGGCGAACGCTGCGTCGTGACGGGCGCCTTCTGTGACCATCAGGGTTGCTGTTCATACGGCGGCGGGGATGAAAACAACAAGGGGTTAGTCCCGGATGGCAGTTATCAGAAGGTGGTGACGATGAACGGCAACTTGGTGCTTATCCCCTATCAGGTCTACAAGGCCGTAGGAATGATTGACCGAGGGTATCGTCATGCGTTCGGTGACCATGATTACGGTTACAGAGTCCAGAAGCAGGGCTTCAGTGTGCTGTTGACGCCTCGCTACGTGGGCGTGGTTGACAATCATACCGAAACACCTTACTCTGGTATTGCGAGTTTTAAGAAGCGGTGGAAGAACTTGCATAGCCCGAAGAACTCGCCCCGCTATGGTTTCCGCTATCTGCGGACTTACAAAGGTTGGAACAGCGCTTTACGCTATTGGCTCAGTTCCTACCTATACACATTCTTTCCCTCTATAGCACCAAAGCAAAACCAATAAAAAAGGAAATATGAAAAAAGCAGCTCAAGTTGATATCGCAGTATTGATGTTGTTCTTCACCCGTTCTGATACGTTTCAGCAGGTGTTCGACGAAGTAAGGAAGGCGCGTCCCTCGCGGTTGTTTCTCTTTCAGGACGGTCCCCGTGGCGAGCGCGATATGGCGGGTATAGAAGCCTGCCGACAGATTGCCAGCGACGAGAACATCGACTGGGAGTGTGAGGTACACCGAAACTATCAGGAGCGTAACTTAGGCTGTATGATAGCTGGATATACGTCCCATCAGTGGGCTTTCTCGCTGGCCGACAAGTGTATGGTGCTTGAGGACGACGTGGTACCGTCGCAGTCGTTCTTCCCGTTCTGTAAGGAGATGCTCGACCGCTACGAGCACGACGAGCGCATCTCGATGGTGGCGGGCTTCAACGTCGACGAGGTGACGCCCGACATTCCCTACGACTACTTCTTCACTTCTGCCTTCAGCATCTGGGGCTGGGCGTCGTGGCGCAGGGTTGTTAAACAATGGGATAAGGATTACACATTCCTTGACGATGCGTTCAGTATGCGACAGCTTGAGGCGCTCATCAAGCAGCGCGGCTATAGGAAGAGCTTTGTCAAAATGTGTCGCGACCATCGCGAGACGGGGCACCCTCAATTCGAGAGCGTCTTCTGGGCGACGATGCTTTTCAACTCGGGCATGGCCATTGTGCCCTGTAAGAATATGATTAATAATGTTGGTGCCTCGGAGGACTCTACCCACTATTCGGCCTTCCGCACCTTACCCCGTCGCCTAAAGCAACTGTTTACTATGAAACGCTATGACATCGATTTTCCTCTGCGTCATCCACGGTACGTGATTGAGGAGGTGGGCTATTGGAAGCGTTTCTATAAGGCTCAGGCCTGGGGCTATCCGCTGACGAAGGTCGGACGCTCCTTCGAAGAACTGGTTCTGAATATCCGCTACGGCAACTGGTCGTTCATTATGAATTCTGCCAAGCGGCGTGTCCGAAAATGGAGGGGCGTGGAGAAGTTTGGATAAGTTTTGTTGATGGGAAATCTCAGGACGGTGTGTGCTTCCTCACGGAAGATGTTGTAAGAGTTCCTTCAATTCTTCAACGCTTTTCCCCAATTTTGCTGAAATGGCCTCTAACGACAATCCATTATCCTGCATTATCTGAATAGAATAGCCTAATAGTTTTTGCTGTTCACTCAGTTGGACTTGCTGTTCACTCAGTTGGACTTGCTGTTCACTCAGCTGAACCTGCTGTTCAGCGAGTTTGCGGTCACGAAGCATAATTTCCGTGTCACGTTTCTCAATGGCTGCGAAATATTCGTCTTCGACATTCATATCCTGACGTACGTCGGCATCAGTAGAAGCCATTAACAGGCGGTGGACGATGTGTTTCATATCGGCATCGTCCTCGTACAGACTATCATCAAGTGTCAGTACTTGCTGACTTTCCTTGCTCTTGTGCGTCTGGTCAAAGATGCTCAGAACTTTGTCCAGCCGAGTATTCACCTGACCGTGCAGACGGGGAATCTGCACAATGATACTGTCATGCGTTAGGCTGTCTACAAACGGATTTGGAATTCCCTTGGTGACGGGATGTCCTTCATAGTCATAGGCTTTATGCTGTACGTACAACACTGGTTCCTCAATATCTCCTACTCTGTGGCCTAATAGGTATATTGCCACCATAGGCAAGGCAAAACTATCCCGATTTGCTCCTACGATGTTTTTGGGATTCTGATACTGCGTACCCAAATATTGGCGGAAGCGAAGCGTTTCTGTCTCAAGCCACGTCTTCTGCAGTTCCACAAGAATCAGTTGCTCTGAACCGTCACTGTTTCGTACGGTGGCTCCAAAGTCAATGCGGAACACGGAAAGCGTGTCACGTTGCGTATTTGAGTATTCGTGAGGGCGAATTTCAACACGAACGATGTCCATCTTCAAAAGAGCTGACAAGATTGTGCGGGCAATGCGCTCGTCTTCCATAAGATACTTGAATACGATGTCGTAAATCGGGTTCGCTATATTAACCATATAAAAACGTTTTTTCTTTTGGGCAAAGATAGGAAGAAAAATTGAAATGGCCAAGAAAGCGACGCGTTAAAATGTTAAATAATTGTAAATATGGGGCTATTGGCTCTAAGTATGTCTTCTAAAAGAAGAAAAAGCAGTACCTTTGCAGTCCGATTATTGGGGAGAGACTTAGAATCCCCGGAAATGCTGTGTGAATAGCGGCGTCTTTGGCCGGACGAAGCGGTTCGTGAATCAGTGTTTCAGCAGACGTTAGACTTGCACCTGGGTGACTAACCCCAGATGTGGGTTTTGTGTGTGCAAATAATTTAATGTATAACTGTTTTTTAGTAAACCAAAAAAGAGAAATGAACACTTTAAGTTACAAGACGCTTTCCGTCAACAAGGAAACCGCACAGAAAGAGTGGGTCGTCATCGACGCTACCGACCAGGTGGTGGGTCGTCTCTGCTCGAAGGTTGCCAAGCTGATTCGCGGAAAGTACAAGCCAACTTTCACGCCGCACGTTGACTGCGGTGACAATGTTATCCTTATCAACGCCGATAAGGTGGTATTCACTGGTAAGAAGGAGACTGACAAGGTCTACACTCGCTACACGGGCTATCCCGGTGGCCAGCGTTTCAACACGCCTGCCCAGCTGCGCCAGCGCAAGGACGGTATCGACAAGATTCTGCGTCACGCTGTGAAGGGTATGCTGCCGAAGGGTCCCCTCGGCCGTTCGCTGATGAACAACCTCTACATCTATGAGGGTACCGAGCATCCCCATGAGGCCCAGAAGCCCAAGGCAATTGATATTAACCAGTATAAATAATAGATAAGGTATAGCAATGGAAGTAATAAATGCAATCGGTCGTCGCAAGAGCTCGGTAGCTCGTGTGTATCTCCAGGAAGGTTCTGGTAAGATTACGATCAACAAGAAGGAACTCGAAGTTTATTTCCCCTCTGCCATCCTGCAGTACGTGGTTAAGCAGCCGCTGAACCTGCTCGAGGTGGCTGAGAAGTATGACATCAAGGTGAATCTCGACGGTGGTGGTTTCACTGGTCAGAGTCAGGCTCTGCGCATGGCTATCGCCCGTGCCCTCGTCAAGGTGAACGAAGAGGATAAGAAGAAGCTGAAGGACGCTGGTTTCCTGACACGTGACAGCCGTGAGGTTGAGCGTAAGAAGCCAGGTCAGCCGAAGGCTCGTCGTCGCTTCCAGTTCAGTAAGCGTTAATCTTGAACTGAGAGTTGAGAACGGAGAACTGAGAGGTATGATTACCTTTGCTCTGGAGGAGACTCGAAGCAAGAAACTGAACAGTTTAGCATCTAAACCCATGAGACTTGGTGGCTGTATTGGAAGTATATGTAATGGGAGTTTATGGTAATCATACCTCTCAACTCTCACTTCTCAGTTCTCAATTACTCAAGGGCTGATTCTAAAAAGTAATCGCTTTAGCGCTTTTACCAAGCGTAGCGACTAAAAGAATTAAAAAAGAAAGTAAACAATTAAAAAAGTATTTAGCAAAATGTCAAGAACAAATTTTGATCAGTTGCTGCAGGCTGGCTGCCACTTCGGCCACCTGAAGCGTAAGTGGAACCCCGCTATGGCTCCCTACATCTACACCGAGCGTAACGGCATCCATATCATCGACCTGCATAAGACAGTGGCCAAGATTGACGAGGCTGCTGATGCCCTGAAGCAGATTGCCAAGAGCGGCAAGAAGATTCTCTTCGTGGGAACTAAAAAACAGACTAAGGACGTGATTGCCGAGAAGGCAGCCAGCGTCAACATGCCCTACGTGATCGAGCGTTGGCCGGGCGGTATGCTCACCAACTTCCCCACCATCCGTAAGGCTGTGAAGAAAATGGCCAATATCGACAAACTGATGAACGACGGTACATACGGCAACCTGTCAAAGCGCGAGCTGCTGCAGGTGACCCGTCAGCGTGCCAAGCTCGAGAAGAACCTCGGTTCTATCGCTGACCTGACCCGTCTGCCCAGCGCCCTGTTCGTTATCGACGTGCTGAAGGAGCAGATTGCTGTCAAGGAGGCTAACCGTCTGGGTATCCCCGTGTTTGCTATCGTCGATACCAACAGCGACCCTAAGAACATCGACTTCGTCATTCCCGCCAACGACGACGCTAAGGACAGTGTTGAGGTGATTCTCAATGCTTGCTGCGCCGCTATCGCCGAGGGTGTCGAGGAGCGTAAGGTAGAGAAGGCCGACGAGAAGGCTGCTGACGCACAGGAAGAGGCTGAGGCTGAGGAGAAGGCTGCAAAGCGTCCTGCCCGCAAGCAGGCTAAGGCTGAGGCTCCCGCTGAGGAGGCTGCTCCCGCTGAGGCTGAGGCTCCCGCCGCAGAGTAATACATTAAACATTAAAGATTAAACATTAAAGACAATTATGGCAATTTCAATTGATGATATTAAGAAGCTTCGCGCTATGACCGGCGCAGGTTTGGCTGACGTTAAGAAGGCTCTGACCGAGGCTGAGGGCGACTTCGACAAGGCTAAGGAGCTGCTCCGTGAGCGTGGCCTGGCCATCGCTGCCAAGCGTAGCGACCGTGAGACCTCTAATGGTTGTGTACTCGTCAAGAAGGTGGATGGCTTCGCTGCTATGATCGCCTTGAAGTGCGAGACCGACTTCGTGGCTAACGGTGCCGACTTCATCGCTCTGACACAGAGCATCCTCGACGCTGCTATCGCTGCTAAGGCTCAGGACATCGAGGCTGTTAAGGCTCTCGACATCAACGGTCAGACTGCCCAGGAGGCTGTCACACAGCGTTCGGGTATCACCGGTGAGAAGATGGAGCTCGACGGCTACCTGACGCTCGAGGGCGACAACATCGAGGTTTACGACCACATGGGCAAGCACACCCTGTGCACCATGGTACAGACCAACAAGCCTGCTGCCGAGCAGGGTCACCTCGTGGCTATGCAGGTGGCTGCCATGAAGCCCGTTGCTCTCAACAAGGAAAGCGTTGAGCAGAAGATTCTGGACGAGGAGTACAAGACTGCCGTCGAGAAGACCAAGCTCGAGCAGGTCGAGAAGTTCGTGGAGATGAAGATCAAGAAGGCTGGTATCAACCCCAACCTCGTCGACAGCGAAGACCACATCGAGTCGAACATGGCAAAGGGCTGGCTCACCAAGGAGCAGGCTGACGAGGCCCGCAAGATCATTGCCGAGGCAAAGGTCGAGGGCGAGGCTCAGCTGAAGATGCCTATGATTGAGAACATCGCCAAGGGTCGTGTGCAGAAGTTCCTGAAGGAGAACTGCCTCGTTGACCAGGAGTTCCAGTTCGGCGACGGTGATAAGGCTACTGTCGAGCAGTGGCTGGCCAAGCAGGACAAGGAGCTGAAGATTGTCGCTTTCAAGCGCTTCACGCTCGTTGCCGACTAAGTCAAGATTCGCAGAACTATACTTATGAGGGACGTGCCGTCAGGTGCATCCCTCATTTTTTTATGATGAAGTATCATCCGCTACATACCGACATCGAACGCCCGGCGCGATTCACCTATCCCTTCTGCTATGAGCCGCATCCGCTCTGTCTCTTAGCTGCCCAGGAGGTGCAGCAGGAACTCGGACGCATGACGCTGACAGAAGGCAAAATGTTCGGTGTGCTGGTCGTGGCTGACTGTAACGACGAGTTAGGCTTTGTCGCTGCCTATTCAGGACTGCTTGAGGGACGTAATGACTGGCCCTACTTCGTGCCACCCGTCTACGATGCCCAACTGCCTGACGGTCATTTCAAACAGGAAGAGCGCCTGATTTCAGCCATGCGCGCCGACAGCCAGAAGGAGGAGCGTCGCCAGCGGTCGCAGCAGCTGCAGCTATGGCTCTTCGACCAGTATCGCTTCCTGAATGCCCGAGGCGAGCGTCGGCGGTTGGTTGACGTGTGGCAAGACTACCACTGCTCGGAGCGCATCCGCCGCAAATATCCGCTACCACCCGGCGGCACTGGCGACTGCTGTGCCCCGAAGCTGCTGCAGTATGCCTACCAAGAAGGGCTGAAGCCGTTGTGTATGGCCGAGTTCTGGTGGGGACCGTCGCCGAAGACTGAAGTTCGCCAGCATGGACAGTTCTACCCCGCCTGCCGAGGAAAGTGCAAACCCGTGCTGACGTGGATGCTACAGGGGCTTGACGTTGACCCGAACCCAGAGGAAATAGCCTCAACGCCACAGCTCGACATCACCGTCGTCTATGAAGACGACACACTGATTGTTATCAGCAAGCCGTCAGGGCTGCTCAGTGTTCCCGGACGCATTGGCAGCTACTCGGTAGCAACCATCCTCAGTCAGCGCTATCCCGGTACGCTGCTGGCTCACCGTCTCGACATGGGCACCAGTGGACTGATGGTGGCTGCCAAGACACGTGACGCTTACCGACAGTTGCAGCAACAGTTCTCTGACCACACCATCCGTAAGACCTACGTCGCACAGCTTGACACTTCTTATTCGTCGCCTCTCACCCCACGCCCCACGAAGGGCACCATCAGCCTGCCTCTGCTCTGCGATCCTATCAACCGTCCCCGGCAGGTTGTTGACTACGAACGCGGTAAGACAGCTGTCACAGATTACGAAATCATTGGCAACGGATGCGTCCGTCTCTATCCCCACACTGGCCGCACCCACCAGCTGCGTATGCACTGTGCCCACCCCGACGGGCTCGGTTGTCCTATCCGTGGTGACGAACTCTACGGCCGTCCTGCCGACCGGCTCTACCTCCACGCCGAACGCTTAGAACTGACTCATCCCGCAACAGGAGAGCGGATGACCTTTGAACAGCCCGCCGATTTTTAGGTTCAGCCCTTAAGTTTTTATTAAAAAATGCTTAATTATGCCGCTGTTACAAAAGTTTAGGGTAATTTTGCAGGCAAAATATTGTTTATAATGAGCTTAACATCAATAGCAGGAAGATTTTTCCTGCCACGACAGCATAAGCTGGAACGACATAACACAGAGGCTGAAACCATGCAGCGCGAGGTGCTGGCTCACCTCATCGACAGGGCTCAGGATACGGAGTTCGGCCGACAGCACGATTTCTCAAACATAGGCAATTACGAACAGTTTATTAATAACGTGTCCGTTAATACCTATGAGGAACTGAAGGGTCAGATTGACCGTATGCGCCACGGCGAGCGGGACGTGTTGTGGCCAGGGCGTACACGATGGTATGCCAAGTCGAGCGGCACGACGAACGACAAGTCGAAGTTCATCCCTGTGACTAACGAGGGTTTGAAACGCATACACTACGCCGGCCCGTTTGACTCAGTAGCCTTCTACCTGCAGAATAACCCGCAGAGCCGCCTGTTTGACGGTCGTGCCATGATTCTGGGTGGCAGCCATGCCCCGAACTACAACCTGCCGGACTCATTAGTGGGCGACCTGAGCGCCATTCTTATAGAAAACATTAATCCGTTGGCCAATTTGGTCAGGGTGCCAAAAAAAGCGACCGCACTGCTGAGCGACTTCGAGGTGAAGCGCGACCGTATAGCCCGCGAGGCGATGACGAAGAACGTGACGAACCTGAGCGGCGTACCTTCGTGGATGTTGTCAGTTCTCGACCGCGTGATGGAACTGAGCGGCAAAACGCATTTGGAGGAGGTGTGGCCCAACCTTGAGGTGTTCTTCCATGGCGGTGTTGCCTTCACACCCTACCGCCAGCAGTACGAGCGGCTTATCACCAGTCCGAAGATGCACTATATGGAGACGTACAACGCCAGCGAGGGCTTCTTCGGAATCCAGAACGACCCGACAGACAAAGCGATGCTGCTGATGCTCGACTACGATGTCTTCTATGAATTCCAGGAGATGGGTACAGAAACGATTGTTCCCATCTGGGGCGTCGAGCCTGGCAAGAACTATGCCTTGCTCATCACAACGTCGTGCGGACTGTGGCGCTATAAGATAGGCGACACGGTGCGATTCACGCAGACGAATCCTTATAAGTTCGTCATCTCTGGCCGTACGAAGTCGTTTATCAATGCTTTCGGCGAAGAGTTGATTGTCGACAACGCCGAGCAGGGACTTCAATACGCATGTCAGCAGACTGGCGCTGAGGTGCTGGAGTACACCGCTGCACCGGTCTTTATGGACGAGCACGGCAAGTGCCGCCACCAGTGGCTCGTCGAGTTCAACCGTCAGCCACAGGACGTGGCGCTGTTTGCGCGTCTGTTAGATGAGCACCTGCAGACCATCAACAGCGACTACGAAGCAAAGCGCTATAAGGATATTACATTACAGCCATTAGAGATTGTCATGGCCCGTCAGGGACTGTTCAACGATTGGCTGAAGCAGAACGGCAAGCTCGGCGGGCAGCACAAGGTGCCGCGGCTGAGTAACTCGCGCGAACATATTGAACAACTGTTGGCTCTAAATGGGAAATGAGAGATAAGAAATGAATAATGGAAATGAATAATGATATAATCGGTATGAAGAAACTCCTCATATTTCTTTTCTCATTTGCCTTGCTGCTGGCAGGTTGCGCCCGTATGGGCAATCCTGACGGCGGATGGTATGACGATACACCGCCTTACGTCGTCGACTCTTCGCCCAAGGATATGGCTGTCGGCGTGAAACCCAAACGTATCAGCATCTATTTCAATGAGTTCGTCAAATTGGAGGATGCACAGAATAAGGTCATCGTCTCACCGCCACAGTTGGAGATGCCCGAGATCAAGGCCAGCGGCAAGCGTGTCATTGTCGACCTGAAAGATTCGCTGAAAGAGAACACCACCTACTCCATTGACTTCGGCGATGCTATTAGCGACTTCACCGAAGGCAACCCTATGGGCAACTACGCCTTCACCTTCTCTACGGGTCAGGTGATAGACACGCTGCAGGTGTCGGGATACGTGCTGAACGCCGAGAATCTGGAGCCCATCAAGGGTATTCAAGTCGGCTTGTATGACGACCTCTCAGACACCGTCTTTCTGAAAAAGCCCATGATACGCATCTCGCGAACTGACAGTCGCGGACATTTCGTCATCAAGGGCGTAGCCCCCGGAACCTATCGCTGCTATGCCCTGCAGGACGCCGACAACAACTATGTCTACAACCAGAAGAGCGAGATGATAGGCTTCAGTCACAACACCTTCGAACCGTCGTGGAAACCCGATACAAGACAAGACACCATCTGGCGCGACTCGTTGCACATCGACAATATCGTCCGTGTGCCCTACACCCACTTCCTGCCCGACGATATTACCCTGCTGGCGTTCACGGCCATACAGAACAACCGATACCTGCTGAAAACAGAGCGGGCAGAACCTCATAAAATTGGATTCTTCTTTACATACGGCGACTCGTTGCCCCCCACCATCCACGGCCTGAACTTCGATTCCGACAGTGCCTTCATCGTTGAACCGTCGCACCATAACGACACCGTCTACTATTGGCTGCGCGACACGACACTCATCAATCAGGACACGTTGCGCATGGAAGTGCAGTATATGATGACAGACACCACCGAACTGCTGATTAGCAAGACCGACACGTTGGAGATATTACCTAAGGAGTCATATGCTAAACGTCTGAAAGCCAGGCAGAAAGAAGTTGAGAAGTGGGAGAAAGAACAGGAGAAAAAGAAGAAGCACGGCGAAGCCTACGACTCCATTATGCCTCGTGAGATGCTGAGGCTGAAGATAGAACCCGCGGGCTCCCTCTCGCCGGAAAGTGTTGTTACCATAGAGTCACCTACACCATTGCTACGTATTGACACGACAGCCATACATCTCTACACAAAAGTTGACTCACTATGGTACGATGCCGACTTCGTCTTCAAGCCGTCCCCTGACAATATCAGGCGATACACGCTGACCGCGGATTGGAAACCAGAGACGGAATACAGCTTAGAGATAGACTCTGCGGCTATCGAAGACATCTACGGACTGTGCATCGCCCCTGTCAAGCAAGGTATGAAGGTAAAGTCAGAAGACGAATACAGCACGCTCATTGTCAATCTGAGTGGCATTCAGGACACGGCTATTATCGTGCAGTTGCTGACCAGCTCCGAGAGTGTTGTCAAGCAGGCCAAGGCCGTTAACGGTACTGCCGAGTTCTATTACGTTACTCCCAACAAGTATTATATGCGTGCCTTTGTCGACAGCAACGGCAACGGGCGCTGGGATACTGGCGACTACTATGCCGACCAGCAGGCAGAGGCCGTCTATTACTACCATGAGGAGACGGAGTGTAAGGCCAAGTGGGACGTCACCCGCAACTGGAATCTGACGGCACGTAAGCGCTTCGACCAGAAACCGTCGGCCATCACCAAGCAGAAGCCTGACAAGGAGAAGAAACTGAAGAACCGCAACATCGAACGTGCCAAGCAATTGGGCAAGGAATATGTACAAAAGAAGACGGGTATAAGATTATAATAGTAGTATGCGACATTTTTTGAAGAAATGTCGCCCATATGTCGCAAAATGCCGAGGGTGTCGCAACAACCTCGGTATTTTTTTATGGAAAAAGTTGGAAGGTGAGTAATCTTGCCCTATCTTTGCATCGTCAATAAGACAGAACAAACCTAATTAACAATAATTTATTAACCCATAAAACAAGAAAGGAAACAAGTTATGGCAAAGACACCAGTTACAATGAAAGTTGACGGTTACAAGGATCGCGAAGTGCTGATGGTAACCTATGAGTTCGAACAGGCAACAGACGTGGAGGGACAGATGAGCGGTATCCCCCGTGGCGGTAAGCTCCAGGTTCGTGTGAAGGCCCTGAACGACGGTACCCCCGACCTGCTGGCTTGGATGTGTGAGCGCAACCTGCCGAAGAACGGTACGATCGAGTTCAACGAGACGAAGACGGGCAAGGCTATGAAGAGCATCAAGTTCACCAATGGCTACTGCGTCAACTTCGAGGAGAAGTGGGAGGACAAGATGGGCCACTTCGAGGAGATTACGATCACCTGCAAACAGATGGAGTTCGGTAGCGTCAAGTACGAGAACGACTGGGCGTGAGGGGTTGAACATTAAACATTAAAGATTAAAGATTAAACATTAAGAATTAAAAATAGAAAGGAAACATATTATGGCAGAGAATGTAACCCCGGTAACCCTCGCGGTTAAGGATTTCGAGACAAGAGAAGTGTTGTTGATCGACTACAAGTTTGACCAGGCAACCGATCGTGAAGGACAGATAGCAGGTATTCCCCGTGGTGGCAAGGTGACCATCCGCGTGAAGGCCATGAACGACGGCAACAACCAGCTGCTACAGTGGATGCTGGCTCCGAACGACCCGCGCGACTTCACGGTGACGTACTACAACACGGTTGACGGCTCGACGATGAAGGAGCTGAAGGGCACGAACTGCTACTGCATCAACTACAAGGAGAAGTGGGAGGACGGCCAGGAGCACTTCGAGGAGATCGAGGTGGTGTGCCAGAAGTTAGAGAACGGCCCCGTAGGCTTCGACAATCCCTGGCGATAAGACTGGTTCTGACACCCTCAGACTTTACCGTAAGCAAACCCGAGGTTCCCAGGTTGGGAATCTCGGGTTTGCTTACGGCAAACGTTAGGCTTGGTTACGGTCTTCCTTTATCTTGATAATATAGGAGGTTTAATGTTTTTTAAGGAACACGAATGCTTTTTTTTCCTACAAAACGCAATTATTGATTTTTTTTTTGTAATTTTGGAGCCATTAATCTTTGCCTTACAAGTTTTTGGCACAGACCGATATACACACATTGTCTAATGTGAAAACTCGCGGAGTCGAGGAAAATACTCCAAGTGTTAGGTTTGCCCCTAATACCTTCCCCGAAGCAAAAAGCTCAAAATCAGGGGTGTCGGTAGGATATGTCCCAGACGCTGACAAGAGTTGGTATGTCTTCCGAGCTTCATACAGAAGAGAAGACAAAGCTTCAGATTTTATCATTGAAGACGGAACCTATACCTACATTGCAAAACGGTATAAGGAAAAGTATTATAACGGTAAGCGTAAGAGAGTTCTTGAAACACTTATCCCGAATCTTCTGTTTGTCTACACAACAAAAGAGCAGGCAGAGAAATACGTTAAGGAAACACCAGCACTTTCGTATCTGACGTACTACTATAATCACTTTGAGATTGACGACCAGCAGAAAAACCCTCCTCTTACAGTTTCTTGCGCAGAAATGGAGAATTTTATCCGTGCAACCGTCAGCAAAAATGAGCATCTTTTGTTTGTAGAACCAGCACAATGTCACTATAAAAGCGGTGACTGTGTGGTAGTTGTCGATGGTTTGTTCAGGGGCGTAGAAGGCAGAGTGGCCAGGGTCGCTGGACAGCAGAGGGTCATTGTCACACTTTCAAAAATCGGCTTAATCTCTACGGCATATATCCCTACGGCTTTTTTGAAGAAGATGGAAGTTTAATAATAATAAAGGTGTAAGCAACCATTTAATTATCATGCCACAGAAAACAGTAATTACCAAGGCCAATGAGATGGGAGGAGAAAATGGTATACGTATCCATTTCCCCCAAAATAAAGTTTTATATGCTGATCAGTTCACAGGTTTCCCTCCCGATACTGCGGAAGAGAGAGCTGTGTTCAGCCCATCGACAATCGATGATGTGTTTGACCACTACAAACCTGGCATTGAGAGAATTTTCTTGACCAATGAAGAGGGCGAATTCTTCTATGAGGATTTCACTTTTGGCAGCGTTAGTGATTTCGATGATGAAAGGTTGATTGCTCAAAGCGAAGTTCTAAGCAATAGCGTATACAAGAAAGAAACCTATTATTCTATTATTCGCAGTCTTGAGCGTAATCGTGATTTGCGAAAACTTATGATGGATAAAGAGTCAAAAGAAGCCTTAAAGAATGTCTTGAAGGCTATGAGGTCAGAACTAACTGAAACGAAGAAAGGATGATGATATGGAGGCAGAATTAAAGAGAGCGGAGATACAGGCACCCAACCAGCCTGATTATAAGGAAAGAGAAGCTGCCCCACAGCCAATAAGTCTGGAGGAGAGTTTGGCTGCTCTTGACTATTATGGTGGAATGCGTCTTGTCAAAACGCTGATCCGTGAAACAGAAAACCTGGATCCCAGAAGGAAAGGCCTTCATGACATCTTTCTTTCTGACCCTTTGTATAAAGACGCGAGGAAGCAATTGGCAAAGACATTAGACCTTTGGATTGACTTCTTGGAAAAGGATTTTGAAGATGTAGAGCAGACTGTGGCCTATTGCCAGAAAGAAAACCAGCAAATAGAACGGAGCATTAGTGACAATCTTTTTACTGTTCGTGAAGAAATCAAGGAGCTGGAGAAAACGTATCGGGTATTAGATTCGTTTTTTGCCAATGCCAATGTGGAAAAAACGGATTTCCTCAACCTCATCAATATCAATAAGAGTGAGATAGGTGAGATGGACAGCAACAGCTCCAAGTCCGTTATCAAGGAATTGGACGATAAGTATGACTCCTTGAATCTTCGCGAGAGCTACTCGCTGTTTGTATTGCCTGGCTATGTGGGAAGTGCGCAGCAAATCCAAGACTGGGCTTCTGTTGCCCATCGCAACAAAGTCCTATTGGTAACTGACTTTGAGGACAGTATGACTTACGAGGACTTGCTTGTACGTCTGGAGAAGTCAGATTTGCTAAGACCTCATCGCGACAACTCCAGCGTAGTCGTTGCTTGTAACTATATCATCGGGCGGCGCCGTTCAGAGCTCTCTACTGAAGAAGAGGATCTGTACATCCCACCATCAGGTGCCATTGCAGGCAGAATGACCGATGTTGACAACATCTCGATATCGCAAGGCGTTGCCGGTAGGCGGTATGGCTGTCTGTACCATGCTCCAGCAGTCCGTTTTGAACTGTTGAAGTCAGAATTGACAAAACTCATCGACATGGGTGTGGTTCCCCTGCTGGAAATCGACGGCCAAGTGATGGCTTTTTCTAACAGGACGCCGTATGAGGGTTCTACGATGGAATTGCAGGAATATCCCATCGTTCGTGTCTTCGACTGGGTCAGCAAGGTCATCCAGCAGTTCTGTAACGACGAAGCCTTTGTCATTTGGGATGCGACGGTGAAGTCAGAGATGGTAGAAAACATACAGTCTTTCCTCAGTAAATACAAAGGGGCAGGCAAACTTTACGAGAACTATTCCATAAAAGGCGTCAACAGAGATCCTGAGACGGGCTATATCCATGTTCAAGTGGAGTTGAAGCCCTTCTTTGCCGCTAAGAACTTCCTGATAGAATTAACGGGAATGACGGACAAGGGAAAGATGACCATGAAATGGAAGGACAATTTGAATTAGACAGTACTTAACCCAGCAATAGAATATGAAATACAGATTAGTTACACTGAATGCAGATGGCATACACGAGCGTCAGGTCATCTATTTTCATTATGAACTCGACCAGCAGACAGATGTAGAAGGTCAGCCTGTTGGCAGAACCCGCGGAGGAAAGATCACCGTGCGGGTCAGAACTCCAAAAGATGGTAATACAGATATCGTCGAATGGATGTGTGATACCAATATGAGTAAAGACGGTGTTATTACCGTGCCCTCTCTTAGCGGTGGTGATTTGAAAACCATTCAGTTTTTCGACGGCTTCGTGGTTTCATATTCAGAAACCTTTGACCGTCGGCAGGAACTGATTCTCTATGAGGAATTTACAATCTCGGCCAAGATTATCAAGATTGGTAACGCTATTCATAACAACAATTGGAGTCTCGACTAAAAAACAACTAATCTAAACAGATATGGCACTTCAAGGACAACTGCAAATTGGAGGACGGATATACGGTGTGGTAGAGTGTTCGTATGATTTCTCGCAAACTACGGACGAAACGGGAAAACCAGCTTCGCGTCCTCGTGGAGGGACAATCACATTTGTCATGCCGTCAACAAGTGATGACGACCTCTTTTTCTATAATTGGATGTTTAACAAGACGCAAGTGTATGACGGTACGTTCAAATTCTGTGTCTATACATCACGTAACTTGCAGAGTTACAAAACAGTATCTTTCAAGAATGCCTATTGTGTCAACCTGCGCGACTATTTTAACGATAATGACAGTAAACTGATGTACACTACTATCACTATCAGCGCAGAGATTATACGCATCGGCGCATCAGGTGGGGCAACTTTAAACAACGAATGGACTTAAACTATGTCGATTTCCATCAAAAATATTTCTATTGCCATTGATGGGACACCTTCAAAGCGGTTTGACATCACACTTGAAGGAATTGACTACCATCTTGACAACTTCACCCTGTACCAGCCCTTGCTGTCTCATAACAGTCTGTCCTTTTCGATGTGTAAGAAAATGCCTGACGAGAAAATGCAGGACACAACATTTGCCGTCTGCGGACAGATTATTGGCAAGGAGATAACCGTATCGTTAGAGACCGACAATATAGAGACCTTATCTCTTGGCTCAGAGAGCGACAAGGTGGCTGATGTGGAATTCAAGGGGGTCATCGTGTCTGCTTCAGCCGGCAGAAGTGGAAGCGAATACAATATCCATGTTGAGGCTCAAAGCTGGGATGTTCTGCTTGAAGATAACCCCAACTGTAAGTCGTTTGAAGACAACCAGCTCAATGACATCATATCCGATGTCGTGGGCGACTACAGCGGGAATCTCGAAACGACGATTGATGCACGCTTTACCGACACGATTCCCTATTGTGTGCAATACAACGAAACGAACTACCAGTTCATTCAGCGTCTTGCCCGCAGATATGGGGAATGGCTGTATCATGATGGCAAGCAACTCGTATTTGGCAACCTCGTCAAGCAGGATTCTGTTCAACTGGACTATCCCAGCAAGGATATTCCAAGCTATGGCGTAGATCTTAAGATGCAGCATGTGGCATTCAGTCATGTGGCTTCATCCTATAATTCGTATGATGCCAACCAGAAAGACGGTCTTGGAGAGATGCAGAAAGAATACAATTCGCTCAGCGAACAAGTTTTCCAGGCATCGCAGAAGCAATTTACGAAGCAGACACTACAGAATCTTCATTCCGGAGGTTATGCTGACACCGACGGCAGAGAGACCGTCTTGAATGTTTCAACCAAGACCCAAGCCCGTGGCGAGAAAGCTGGTATGCTGACCTATTCTGGCAATACATACTGCTCAAAACTGAAACTCGGAGGCATTCTGACCATCATTGATAACTATATTACCGATAGTGTGATCAACTCCAAGAGTAATGTCAATCAGAACGACATACTGATAACAGAGTTGGTGCACTATTTCTCGTCAGACGAAGTCTATAGTAATCATTTCACCGGTATTCCGGCAGAGTGCGACTATCCACCTTATTCTAATAGCGACGTCTATCCTGTCGCCACATCTTGTCGTGCCAAGGTTACAGACAACGAAGATCCTAACGATCTGGGACGTGTCCGCGTACAGTTCGACTGGCAGGCACAGCAGGATGGTAGCATGATGACTCCGTGGCTCCGTATGGCACAGCCATACGCTGGTGGCGGCAAGGGCTTCAGCTTCATTCCGGAGATTGGCGAAGAGGTTATGATTGACTTCGAGGGCGGCAATGCCGAGCGTCCCTACGTCAAGGGTACATTATATAATGGTATAGACGATGTGGACGGAAAATGGGTGGCAGGTAACAACAGCGCCAACAAGGTGAAGGCTATCCGTACCCGGAATGGCCATACCATTGAGATTCATGACGAAGGTAAGGATGGCTTTATCCGCATCTATGACAATGAAAAGGAAAACTATATCCTGACGTTCTCTACCGACCGCAAACTCATTATGCTGGAGTCGACGGGCAATATCGAGATGTATGCTAAGAATGACATCATCATGCATGCCGGTCATGACATCTCTGCTACGGCCGGCCATGATATCACGACCAATTCTGGCCATGATACTTCAGAAACTGCTGGCAATGACATGTTCCTTGCTGCCGGTAACGATATGCAACGCACTGCCGATAACGACATCCGCGAACATGCTGGACAAGACCGTACAGCAAGCATCGACCGCAATGATTCGCTCTCTGTCAGTGAAAACCAGTTCATCAAGATTGGCGACAACAAGGATGAGCAGGTAGAGCACAAACTGCAGCTCACCGCTGAAAACATCCGCACTGAGGCCCAAAAACAGTTGCTCGAATATTCTAAGACCCACCATATCAAGGCTGAAAACGAGGCCGCCATCAATGCCGGCAGTCGCATTGACATCAAGGCAGGTATAGTAAAAGTACAATAGAATGGCAGATTCTTACGTTTGTTCTGGGGCAATGATGAAGTGTACGATGGGAACCACTCCAGCAAGGCTGACGGTGCTTCCCATTCGTACCGTGTTCCTCACAGGGCAGCCGATGGCGAATATCAGCGACCATCTTACGATGGTTAACCTTGCGCCCTTTGGCCTTTGCCGTTCTTTGGGCTTTCCTGCTACAGCCTCTGCAACTGCTGCTGCCCTTGGCACGTTGACTCCCATGCCTTGTATGCATAACACTCCTTTCCCTTGGATGGGAGGAAAAATGGATTATTTGGTCCAAAATCAACCTGCCCTACTCAAGAGTAGTAAGTGTCAGTGTGTATGGGGAGGGACGATTAGCCTTATTAATGATGGACAAGTAGGGGAAGGAACACAATGGGTGCAGAAAAATGAAAAAACTGATTACAATTTCGTCGATTTTGAATTTGAGGAAAGTGAAAGCGTCCAACAAAACATAGAAACACAATCAACTGAAACTCTGACCATCAAAAAAGCTAGCCTTGTTGATATAGGCAAAACAGCAGTCTGGATACAATCGCTTTCTCAGGAACAAAAATCTGCGGTAAAAGATGTGATGAGGCTTATTCCAGGAAAGACAAATGTTAATAAGTTAGTCAAAGTTGCAAAGATGGTTTTAGATTGTCCGAAGAGTTTTTCTTTTGAAGACAAAATGGCTGCTGTAAAGAACAATGTTGAACTTGAGAAAAGATTGAACATCCAAAAAGGTGAAAAGATGAGCATTGCACAGGCCGACAAGCAGCATGCGAATCCCAACCACACTTATGAGTACATAATTGCTTCTGATGGTGACTTGTATTACTATAATGGCAAAGTGTATATGGAAAGCGATTTACCCGAAGATGCTCGTGCTATAAAAGACAGTTTGACTCGTTGCAAGAAAAACCCCGATTATAAAAGAGAGTATAGTATTAATTGTGCAACGTGTTCCGCTGCCTATGCCCTACGTCTCATGGGATATGATGTCAAAGCTAAAGGAAATGTAGCAGGTTCTTTGAATAATGATGTCTCCTATCATCCATTTGATATGTGGAATAATGCTGATGGCACCAAAGCAGAACAAGTTAGGACTGAAAAATGGATGAAAGACAACAATATTGAAAGCATGACAATTGAAGATTACAAAAAATTCTTCGATGAAACTTGTGCTGAAGAAGGAGTATATACGATTGCATTACAATGGAAAGGGGAAGGTGGACACGCAACCATATTGCAACGTGACAAAGATGGCAAGCTGTATTACATTGAGCCTCAAGTATATAATAGTGGCTCCTCCCAAGATGGTAGAAGAAGCATAGATGATTTGTTGATTTCTTCTGATGGAAACTTGAATCTTACACCTAATCCTTCGGGTGAAGAAGGAATTCTCCGTGTTGATGACAAATTGCTGAATCCAGACTATTCTTCACTATTTGAAACATAAAGCATTATTAATAAAAATTATGAAAGAAAATGTTCCACAGGCTGTAATTGATGCTGCAAACGATTTAATAAAGCATTACGGTGAGAGTTTTAAGTATCTTGGTCTTTATAAAGGGCATGAAGCTTACATGTTTCATTTTCCCAAGAATTCTTTTACAGGATTCCCGTTCGTGTATCTTTATGATGCTGATAAAAATATAGCTGTAGAGTTAACGGGGGAAATGGCATTGGATATACTTTCCTTCTTACATTAAAACTATTCTTTAGTAGTATAAACGATCAGATTGCCAAATTTTATGGGAAAATCTGAAGACATAGCGATAGAAAGAGACCAGCAAGAATCCACTCTAACACAAGAGCAGGAAATAGACTTATACATTGGTGTTTTCTTTGATGGTACAAATAACAATAAAATACAAGTTGCTCTTGGAAAACGTTATCGTAGAGATGAGATTTTGAAAGAAATAATAAGAAAACTAAATAAAGGGGAATATAGTCGTGAACAAGAAGAGTTCTTGATAGAGAAGAATATTATAGGCTCACGCAAGATAATGGTGAAAAGACCTGGAGCACACGGGGACGTCCCCGTGTGAGTATAAGCGTCCAAAAATGATATATTACACAGGATAAGAAAAGATATTACCTTTGCACTGAATTCTATAATTTTTCGATTATGTTTAGCAGCAAAGATCTTGAAAAGCAAATGCAAAATGTTACCATCTGAGAAGAGCTACTCCTTTTATCACCACACAGATATTTTTTATCGAATTCATGGAATATAGGGTTACGACACCAATGATAGAGGGGTTTGAGGTACGGCGGCTTCAGCAACAACTGAATCAAGCTCGTTCCAAAGCCTTTGCTGTAGTTCAGCAAGACAGTAAGGCACCTGGTATCCTTTATGATAAGTACTATTTCCAGACAATCCATCATCTTGACCATGTTCCTGACAGTTGGCAGTTTATTCGTGAGGATGGTAAATTTGGTCCAAATACCGAGAGGGCTGTTAAAGGATTGCAGAAATTTCTCTTTATTACCGAAAACGGAATATTGGGCAACTATACTTATGCTCTTCTTTGCAAGCTCCTTACTGTCAAGACAGATTATCCCAGCGTCATGTATGGTGATGGCAAGCCTGGGAAGCGACCGATAGACAACAGAAACGTCAAGTTACAGGAGATAGAAAAGGTTTTCAGTTACTGGAATAGTGAGGTTATGACTCCGACAGGTGGTATTTCATTCTTTATTGTTCAGAGTTTTATTGTTATCTACGAACACAGCAATCTAACACTTCATGTCAACCTCAACCAAATTGTTAAAGACCTGTTACTTCCGGAAAAAAGTAGGTCTGGGAAATGGTTTTATCTCAACAACAAAAACTTCTATCGTCATGGCTACAAAGGTTTTCGGATATGGAAGATGACGTCCGACTTTTTCTCTAATGTGGGACAAAATCTCGGTTTGGTAGGGTTCGCATTCGAAACAGTTGATGTGGCAGGAAATTTGTTTAAGGGAAAAGCAAAAGTATTGGACGTTACTAAATGGGGCGTTGACGGTGCAAATACTTTTTTCGACTTTGCTTTTGCTAATGTTGTGACTTCAAGAATCTCCATAAAACAAGCAATAACCAATATAGGCAACGCCGTGGTGAAATACAAGTTTGCTGGGCGTATAACAAGTGCGGTCGGAGGAGCAGCAACTGCAGGTACGTGCGTTGTAGCCATACAATGTGTCGGGGCATTCTGGACTGGTTGGGAATTAGGCAGTTGGTTAGATAATAAGTTCCATGTTGGAGAAAAGGCTATGAACTATTTCTGGGATTTATTCCTTGGCGATCTTATTGGCCGTTTCGTTGAGTGGCAAGTAAATCGTGTGGTTGTCATTAAGTATCCTAGTGACTGGACTGACGAACAGATTAAGGAGTTCCAAAAGAAGAGCAGAATGAATTGTAAGCGTCCAAAAGTGTGACATGGTAATTTGAGGAAAAGGTAGTACCTTTGCGCTGTTAAACCAAATTACAGTATATAAGGTATGATAAGTAACAGTGATTTTGAGAAGCTCTGGTTCCTGTACAAGACAGAAGGAGCGCCCCAAGGTATATCGATTAATGCATTCTGCTCAAGTCGAGGGGTCAATTACAATGATTTCAACAAATGGTACCGTAAGATGCACAAATCCATCGTGCCGGTGGAGATAGAAGGTGCACCGGAAAGCGTAATTGGAGAAACAGTTGACACGGATGCGGAGGACGCAAGTAAGGACCGGCGGTCTAAGAATGGGGGGATACATGTTTTTATCCGTACTCACGATGGTCTTCAGATTCAGAAGAAGGGCTTAAACTACCAGGAGCTAGTAAATCTGGTAGGGAAACTGGAGGGCCTATGTTAAGTATCACTGGTATTCACAACTTCTACTTTTTACCAAATTTCCATGATATGCGATGCAAGGCTCGCAGAGTGTCAGAGATGATTCGTGCGAAATACCATCGTGATCCGCTTAACGGTGATGTGTATATTTTCATGTCGAAAGACCAGACGAAGGTAAAGATGATTCATTACGAGAACCACGCATTCTATGTTCATGAGAAGAGCTTCGTGGATGGCTATAAGTTTGTAAAACTAGTATTTAGAGATGATAATCCAGTTTATAAGATTGAGTGGAAAAGTCTAGTTGCAGTGCTTGAAAGCCCAGTAATAAAGTCAATTTCTTTACAATAGTATAAATAAAGTTAAAGCCTTGATTATCAGCGAAATAATATGTTTGTAGGTTTGTATATATCAAATATTTTTCGTACCTTTGCATCATATAATAAAGCATATGACAGAGGACGAGTTAATCAGGGAAATACAGCTGAAGCAGCAGCTTTCGGAACTGGACGGAAGTTCAGTTCCTGGATATGA